>Ga0302315_10005087_pt1 | contig 11309 bp, 7 predicted proteins | sample III_Palsa_N3_1_FD_200532 | JGI IMG/M metagenome (GOLD analysis project Ga0302315, IMG submission 200532) | Peat permafrost microbial communities from Stordalen Mire near Abisko, Sweden - III_Palsa_N3_1 | ecosystem: Environmental > Terrestrial > Soil > Palsa > Peat permafrost | place: Sweden... | reverse complement strand
AGTCCAACTCCCGATTCGCGGGTTCTTCTTCGATTGACTCTGACGATTTCTTTTTGTTCGGCCAGGTTCACAATCTGGAAATAGGTAGTAAACGCCTTGAGCACCGGAGTTGCCGCGGTGAAGTCCATGGCCGCCAAAAGGTGGATTAACTGATCGAAGGCGGGAGAGTTTGGGCCCAGGTCCCGAGCTTCTTTTGCAAGAGCCCGTACCTGTTCCACGCGGTCAAAAAGATCCTTGCCGCCTACCTCTCTGAGAGCCTGTCCCAGAGCGTTGCCGAGTGTGCGGACATCGCGGGCCAGGTCCGATGGGTCTGAAACTGTCGATTTCTTCTCACTAGAGGTTGTGGTCATAGAGTGATTTTACCACGCCGCTTTGCATTATTTTATCAACTCTACGTTTGCTTGCAATTCACGTATCTGTGGATTTATATGAATACTGCCTGCAGAGTCTCGATATGTTGTAATCAAAATGAAATCAAGGTGTGGGGTGGTGATATGTATGCAAGGTTCGAATTTGATGATATAATATGGACATGGCACCATATGAAGGGTGCTCTATATGGGCGATGGTCTATATAGCGGTAGTCTTTACTCTGCCTTAGAATCTAGTTGTATCTTCGGTGGTATTTTACTCAGGAAGGGCTTATCGATGAAAATTAAGAACTCGAAGATATCTATGCTTGCAGGCTCGGGGGCACTTGCACTCATATCTGCTATGCCCGCCCATGCCACGGCAACATTCGCGGGGAACGCTTATACAGCTTCGGATGGCGTTCTGACGATCATTCAAGTGGGTGTGAATGGTGTCGCGATATCGTCGCCACCGGATTCGGGCACCAGCTCTGGATTAGCTGCTGCCGCGAACGCCAATGTTCTACCCTCTGACCCCGTCGCCGGTTTGAGCCTTGGAGCTTCTACCGTCGAGACTACCTATACGACGCCTCCGTCAAAAGTGGTGAGCTCTGCACTCGTCCCCTCAGCCACGATTACTGTCGGTGTTAACCTGGGGGATATTAGTCCTACGCTGGGAAGTTTGCTCAGTGGCGTAGCTCCTAATTTGCTTAATGATACGGTTACCATCACGGCTGAAAATCTTACTTCCGGTGCGGAAGCGGATACTAGCGGCAGCGCAGCTACAGGCAATATTACAAGTTTGGGGATATCGGATTCGCTTGGACTGCTGAGTATTATTGGAAGCGGCAGCCTGTCCGCCAATGGTTACGCACTTCCAAATACAGATCTCGGTATTGGACTTAATCCGGCGGGGCTTGAAACCGCCATTGGGGATCTTCCAGCAGGCGGCCTTCTTAATCTTACACTGGACCCTCTCCTTAACGCTGTTGGCACCGTGGATATACTCAATCTTATCCTGAATGAACAGGGAACGATCCCTGGATACACCGAGTCCGCTTACGATAATGCCATCGATCTGAATGTATTGGCAGTACCAAGTCTTGGATTAGATACGGATCAGCTTATTGTCGATCATTCCGCGGCCGGGGTTAGTAATGGCGATCCGGCTCCAGCTCCTGAGCCTTCCGGTCTTGTAGTGAGCCTGGCGGCATTTACCATGCTTGCAGGTCTTGTTTGCATTCGTAAGAAATCAACTTTGGCAATATAGTCGATAGACGACTATATTGTAACGAACCAACACGGGGTAGCATCGCGCCGCATGCTTAGAGATAGGCACGCGGCGCGATGCTGCCAACCGGAGGTGGAATGGGGTATGCTTAGACCATCCTTTTCGGAGAAGTCTATCTATGCCCCGCGATATTGTTCTTGGCAACGGCCAACTCCTTGTCAACCTCGACAAGCATCTTTCCATCCGCGACGTATATTATCCCTATGTTGGCTGGGCGAACCATGTTGGAGGCTATCACTGCCGTGTTGGCTTCTGGGTGGAAGGCGGCGAGTTTTGCTGGCTGAATGACGAGTGGGAATGGCAGATAAAGTACGATGAACACTCCCTGGTCTCGGACTGCACGGCAAAGAATAAGCGGCTGGGACTGCGTCTACAGATCAATCATGCCGTAGTCTCGGACCGGAATGCGTTTCTGCAGCGAATACTTGTAAATGATCTGTCTGGGACCGCGCGCGAAGTCCGTGTCTTTCTTGGGCACGATCTCCGGATCGATGAATCCGATATTGGCGACACCACCTGCTATCAACCAACCCTCAATGCTATCGTCCACTATAAGCGGGACCGCTATTTTCTGTTTTCCGGTGAAGTAGAGGGAGACAACGGCCTACATCCCAGCAGGATCTCACAATATGCCTGCGGTCAAAAAGGATTTCGCGGCGCTGAAGGCACGTGGCGGGATGGTGAGGATGGCGTTCTCTCGATGAATGCCATCTCGCAGGGCGCTGTGGACAGCGTGCTGTCGTACACGCTCGATTTACCCGCATCGGGAACGACTTCCCTACGCACCTGGATGACCGTGGGCAGCGATATGGACTCGGTTGCGGCCCTACAAAGCGAATTACTGGGCCGTGGCTTTGAGGACGCGCTTGCCCGTACGCGGGAGTTCTGGAAGCAGACAATTGCGGAGGTGGATGGGCTGGATCAACTTCCCACACGTGTAGCAGATCTTGCCCGCCGCAGCGCCATGATTGTTTATGCGCACTGCGATCGTGGGGGAGCGATAATTGCGTCGTCGGACAGCGACATTATGGAGACGGAGCGCGCCCACTATGCTTATACATGGCCCCGTGATGGCGCCCTGACGGCTATTGCGATGGACGGTGCGGGCATTCATGAGCCAAGCCGGGCATTCTTTGAGTATTGCGTTCGAGTCCTGCCCAAAGACAAACCGTTTCTTCTGCATAAATATGGTCCCGACGGCACCCTGGGAGCCTCCTGGCATCCCTGGATCTCGCCGGATGGAAAGCCCGAGACTCCCTTCCAGGCCGATGGCACAGCTTTGGTCCTGCATGCCCTCTGGCTGCACGTAGAGCGCTATGGGGACTCGGCGTTTGCCATCGATATCTACAAGCGCTTTGTACGGCCTGCCGCTGATTTCCTAATGGACTACAGGGAGCCGGACACCCATCTTCCGCTGCCGTGCTGGGATCTCTGGGAGGAGAGGCGGGGAACGCATATCTTTACTGTGGCTTCGACGTGCGCTGCCTTCAGGGCTGCGTCCAAGCTCGCTTCCCTCGCCGGAGACACGGAAAGAGCCAATGCATATGAGGCGGCGTTCGGGACGACCAGGGATGCGATGATAAAGCACCTTTACGATGAAGAGGGCGGCTACTTCGTTCGTATGGTGAAGCGCAACGCCGAAGGAGCACTTGAGGTGGATAAGAGCGTCGACTCTTCTGCCTTTGCCGTGTTTGCTTACGGGGTGCTTGAACCCAACGATCCGCGTGTTGTCTCAACCATGCGGGTTATGGGCAAACGCCTGTGGGTGCGGGCCGGAGTAGGGGGACTTGCGCGATACGAGCGTGACTATTACTTCCACGTCACGCAGAACTTTACCGACGTTCCTGGAAATCCCTGGATCATCTGCACGCTCTGGCTGGCCGATTGGTATATTGCAACGGCAAATTCGGAATCGGACCTGAAATGCGCCCTGGATCTGCTGGAATGGGCCGCGATTTGCTCACTGCGCACGGGGGTGCTCTCGGAGCAGATCCATCCGTTTACGCTGGAGCCGCTGTCTGTTGCGCCTTTGACGTGGTCTCATGCTCAGTATTTAACTACGGTGACTTCTTATGTTAAGAGGTTGAAGGAGATAGGGGGGCTTGATCGGTAGGGGCTTGCCTGAGAGTTGGCGCCCCAGCGCCAGTTCGATTGCACGCCCGTCTTTTGATGCCACTTAAGTATGCACAACCCCGTCAAGATTTGCAATTCGCGGCGTTTGCAGGACGGGCGTGCAATCGGGCAGTTTGCGCTTTGCGATAGTCTGAAACGCTTGCCTTTGCCCTCAGGCAAGCCCCTACGGATGCAGGATGGCATCGTTGGGCTCCAGGACGGGTGGCGAAGGGCTCGTTTCATCGTAGCTTTCGGTATCACCCCGCTTTGAGAATAGAATAGCCCAGGTGAGTATTCCCGCCGTAATCACCACGATAATGATGCGGGCGGTTATGGAGCTGGAGACGACAGCGCTTGCTATGAGCACTCCGACGAGGTTCATGACTTTGATCAACGGGTTCAGGGCGGGACCGGCGGTGTCTTTAAACGGGTCGCCAACGGTGTCTCCGATTACGGCGGCTTTGTGCGCTTCTGTTCCCTTGCCACCGTAGAGGCCGTCTTCTATCTTCTTTTTCGCGTTATCCCATGCCCCGCCGGAGTTCGCGAGCAGGACGGCCATAAGCTGGCCACTCAGAATGGCTCCTGCCAGATAGCCGCCGAGGGCTGGTGCGCCGAGGCCAAAACCAACCAGGATGGGTAGGAAGATGGCCAGGATCCCTGGGCCCAGAAGCTCCTTTTGTGCCGCTGCCGTGGCTATGTCGACACACCTTTCGTAGTCGGGTGTCTGTGTCCCTTCCATAATCCCCGGCATTTCCCGGAATTGGCGTCGTACCTCCTGAACGAGCTTAAAAGCAGCTCTGGATACCGCGTTGATGGCGAACGAACAGAAGAGGTAAGGGGCTGCGCCGCCGATGAGAAGACCGATGAAGACTTTGGGAGACGCAAGTGACAGAGCTGCTTCCGAAAGGTTGGCATCGGCCATGAAGGAGCGAAACAGAGCCACTGCGGCGATGACGGCCGTGGCTATGGCGAAGCCCTTGGTGAGAGCCTTGGTCGTATTGCCGGCGGAATCGAGCTTCGAAACGATTTTGTCGCCGGAGATGTGGCTGCCGGGGGATGACCCGTTGCGCTGGTAGGCCTGTTCCTTTAGAGCGCCGGACATCTCGAAGATTCCATTCGCATTGTCTGAGATTGGTCCGAAGGTGTCCATGGCCAGGACATAGCCCGTCGTGGTGAGCAGACCCAGGCCAGCCAGAGCTACCCCGTAGGCGGCCATCATCGGATCGCCCGCGAATATCACAAGAACGGCCAGCAGAGCCAGTACAATCGATCCCACGGCCCAGGCGCCGCTTTCCAGGCCCAGAGAGAAGCCCGACAAGATAAGCGTGGCCGGGCCGGTCTGTGACGCGTGAGCCACTTCGCAGACAGGGCGTTTGTCGGTGCCTGTGAAGTGTTCCGTGAGCCAGCTTATAACGAGCGCCAGCACGACTCCAACGCCCGTGGCCGCAGCGAACTGCCAGGGCTCGTAGGTGACAGACCCCAGAGTAATGCCATCACGCAGCCCAGGCAGCAAGAAGGCCGCTGCAGTAAACCCTACGGTCGCGCAGCCCGCTGTGATCCACAGACCGCGGCCTATGGGCACGAGAGGATCCAGGTTGATATCCTCCTTGCCTTTCATGGTTGCAATTCCGACGACCGAGGCGAGAATTCCAATTCCGTGAATGACGAGAGGGAAGAGGATAAGCGGCAGTGCCGAAGCGGAATGTCCGGCTGCGCTTCCGATGATGATAGCTGCGACCAGAGTGACCAGATAGGATTCGAAGACATCGGCGGCCATTCCGGCACAGTCGCCTACATTATCTCCGACATTGTCGGCAATCGTTGCCGCATTGCGGGGATCGTCTTCGGGGATGGATTTCTCGACCTTACCCACAAGGTCAGCCCCGACATCGGCCGCCTTGGTGAATATGCCGCCGCCGACGCGCATAAACAGGGCTGCCAGGCTTCCGCCGAACCCAAATCCAATAAGCACCTTCATGGCATCGGTTTGAAAGATCAGGAAAATCAAGGTGGCGCCGAATAATCCCAGTCCCACGGTCATCATTCCCGCAACGGCTCCGCTGCCAAAGGCCGTTTCCAACGCGCCCTTATAGGTGGAGAGGGCCTGGTTCGCGGTTCGTTCGTTTCCACGTACGGCCATTCCCATGCCGATGTATCCGGCTGTATAGGAGAGGCTCACTCCGATAAGAAACGCAATGGACACGCCAATGCCAATGGTGAGGTTATGCCCCGTCTGCATGTAGAACAGGCAGAACAGCGCGATGGCAAGCGCGGCAACGAAGGGGCTCATGGCCTTAATCTGCTTGACCAGATAGGCGTAAGCTCCCTTGCGAATTGCCTCGCCGACCTTTTGCATGGCCTCGGTACCAGGGGATAAGCGAAGAATTTTTGCACGAAGAGTAAAGCCGTAGCCGAGAGCGCCGAGGGAGGCAGCGAGGATAGTTATAAGGATAATGTAGTCTGTATGCTGGAAAGGCGGCAAGGTAGTTGTGGCAGCCATTGCAGGACGAATGGCTGCCGCCAGCAGCGTTGCCGCCATCAGGGCGAAGACGCGTAATTGTCTCAAGCTAGACCTCCTTACAGCACCATTGCAGATAGAGACCATTCTAGTCAATCGTCATAAAAGCAAATCCACCTCTCGAAAGAGCGTATGCCATTATAGGATAACATTAACGCTCTGTCAACTCATGTTGTCACTCCCTACTGCCAGAACTGATATGTTGGGGTATGGGTGGCGATACCCCAGATGTTGAGCAAACTGCCAGGAACGAATTGGCCTAGAATGAGACCGTAGAAGAAGGGCAGGGCAGTGTTATACGCCTTTAACCCGCCGTAGCGCATTAGTATGCCTTTTACGACCCAGGCGATAAGCAGGGGCATCCAGAGCAGGTTCATCTCCCAAGATCCGCTCACCGCGTAGGCCAGGGGATGGAAAGGCCACCAGACGCCGGTGGTGCGCATGAACTGCAGGAATCCAGCAAAGAGAAGTCCGACGACGAGGGCTCCCAGGGCTGAGTGATTCGGAGGTTTAGGAACCGACAGCCAACTGGAGTAGCGGTCCCAGGCTTCTGGACCGAACAGCGGGTTTCCATAAGCGTAGCCCAGATGCAGAACCGCCCAGAATGCGCAGAGCATGCCCACGCCGCCAGCCGCAAGCATAGACCAAACCCATTTCTGCATCTCCTTACGTGCGCCGGACTGTTCCGCCATTTTTAATCCTTCCAACTGGAAAGGCATGGATTGGCAGCGGTAGGCCCTGTTGAACCAGAAGAACATGCTGAAAACGGCGAGGTTGCCGGGCCCCAGGGCCTGGGGGCCGATCAGATCGCCCATAGTCCAGTCGGGACCGGTGAAGTGCAGATCGTGTACGGGGGTTCCCATCTCCGCGCGCATCCGAGTGATGGCCAGAGCTAGAGCAAGATAGATTATAAAGAACGCAACGGCGACGTACCAGCTCATTCCAAGGGCCACGGAAAAGCCGACGAGAAGCACCATTCCGCCGGCGATGCCCGAGAGGGCGGTGCGGTAGCGCAGAGGTTCATCGTCGTCGTTGAGGCTCGAAGAAAGCCCTACACCCTTGCGAAAAACCTCGACCAGGTACTTTCTACTCAGCCATATCGTGGAGATGAAGAAGGCGGCATAGGCTCCGAAGGCCTGGTAGTTTGCATAAGGCATACGCGAGTCCGCGTCCCAGCCGTAGGCTACGGTCGCCACGGATTGCAACTTCCACATGATGTAGAAGAACCAGGCGGAGAACAAAAAGTCCATCGGCAGCAGCATTCCGAGGCCTATTACGAAGGGATAAAACGAAAGCGGTGTCCAGCCAATTGCAGACCATGGCTTTGAAGGGAAATAGGAACTCAGATCCAGAAAGCTCGCGCCGTGCCCTGGAGTTAATATGGCCGGGATCGACGGGATATAGTAGTTGAGTGAATTTGTTGTATCTATTCCAGCTGCCAGTACGAACCCTATCCAGAACAGCCTGTTGAGCATCAGGTTGCCTGTGGAGCTCTTTTTCCCGAAGGGCTGCGAGGCGGTCATATCGAGCGGCATGCGGGTTAGGGGGTAGCTCAGGCGCTCATTGTCCGTCCACTGTTTCCGTATTAGAACGTTGACACATTGCATTACCCACAACAGCACCACAACAAAGGCCGACCAGATCAGGCAGGCAGGAAGCCAGGCCATAATGTGCTTCCTGGTATAGATGGTGTCGTGTCCCAGGAAAAAGCCGTTAACAGCGGTTTTGTCCGAAACTAGAGCCCACCTTGGCAGAAAGTGTAGGAACCTGCTGTAGTTATGCGCAAGATCGGGGCCGCAGTATGGCCAGCAAAGGCTGGGTACGAGGACCTGTCCGAAGTCGTGTCCGCACATGCACGAACCGATACAGACCATCGAGTAGATTAAGAGAAGCTCGGCCTGCCTCAACGCCCACGATGGATGCAGTTTCACCACGACCTTGTTGATTCCGCAGAGCACCATCAGGATAAATACGGCGTTAAAGAACATCGAAATGGTGGTTGGATGTGCGGAGTAGCGCTCCCATTCCATTTGAACGATCCAGAAGGCGTTTATGGGAAGGATCAGCAGACCGAGCAGAATGGCTCGGAGGCGGATTATTGGGAACGGTGCGGACTTTGCGCCGGATGGATTAATTGCTGAAGGGGACACGGACGTGTCATCGTCTGAGTTTGTATGCATAGAAGGATTTTGTAGGGACAATTCTTGTTAGTTTACCTTTACGAGAGCAGAGGCATGAGACGCAAGGGTTACGGAGTAGCTGCCGTTATATCGGCCGATGGCTGTCTTCGTCCAATAGTCCCAAACGAGGTGCGATCCGCTTTTGTGGATCGAATCAAAATTAAGCTCAATTGTTGCGGGCGTATCGCCCAAATTAAATAGTCCGACACTGCAGGAATTATCCGCGTTTACGGCAGCCCAAATCGGCGTATCGCCTCCCTGAATCTGGGATGGGGCTATGCCTGCCTGGTCCAGGGCAATGATAGCGCTATTTGTAAGCAGCGTCAACCCCTTGCTGTCCAGTCGGGTCAGGTCGTCCCCGGTGTACAACGGGGAGCATTGCAGGGCCCAGAATGCTACGGCCGACTTTTTTTCATCGTCCGTCAGTCCATCGAGAGATCCGTTCGCGACATCCAGAGAGTCGAAGTCGTTCCATCCGGCGCCAAGTGGAGATCCGTTTGTCTGGCCGTTTCTGCCCGTGTAGGGAATCCAATCCGCGACGTCGTTGAACCGCTGCTGCACTGTGGACCAGGCAACAAGGGTATTGCCGTAGATATCCACATCCTTGTCCACGCGCCTTGCGTTCGCGTTGTTCTGCCAGAACGCCGCATATTCGCTGGTGAGCTTCCAGGAGACGGTGAGCCAGATCGGCCTGCCGCACTGCTTGATTGCAGTTTGATAGGCATGGACATCGTCACGGTCGTCGCAGGAATACACGTAATTGCCTGAACCTGGAGAGACACCGTCGATCTTCAGAAAATCCACCCCCCACGCCGCCATTTCATCGACAATTGAATCGATGTACTCCTGAGCCCCCGGCCTGGTGAAATCGATTTTTAAGTGCCACTTGCCAAAGGCATTCCCCGTCTGCAAGGGCTGGGCTACAATATCCTTGATGTGGTAGTGCGTGCCGTAGATCTGCGGATTGGCGTTATAAATATTGGTTTCGACGCCCGGTATCCAGTAGACTCCGAGCTTCTGTCCATTTCCATGAACGACTTTGGAGATCCACTGCACCCCGCCTGGAAAGTCTTTCTTACTCGGTATGGGGCGTCCATACTGGTCCCAATCTCCGCCGAGCAGTCCTGAGTCGATATTAAAGTACGTGTATCCGTAGGGCTGGAGCGTATGCTTCAGCGCGTTGGACTGCTGTGCCAGGTTCCATTGATTAAACCAGCTGCCGCCATAGCCAGGAGTCGTAGTTGCCTGAAGGCTCCAGCTGCTCCAGCCCAGGTAGGGGCTGCCTATAGATTGACGCCCTCCATCTGCAAACGCCTTCAATTCATTGCTTGCAAGCCCTGCCAATATTAGAACTAGCGCTATACCAGGTTTTAAGAAAGAAGCACGTAGGGTTTGATTACAACCCAGTGTGCTTCGAATGCGGGATTTAGAGTGCATTGGGAATGAAAGTTAGTAGTTAACGAGTTCCCGATCCCATTGTTTGCGATGCGGCGGGAGGAGGTCCTCCCATTCCCATTGGAACTCTCGCGGTCCCGCCAGGACCAATCAATTGTGCTGCTGCTGCTGGCGGCGGAGTACCTGTGACTATTGGGGTTGTAGCGACTTGGCGAGGTGAAAACACAAAATAGCCGACGATTCCTAAAATCACCACGGCTGCACCCACTCCACCTGCAATTATTGCCGGACTTATCTGTTGGTTCATTAGTTAAATTTCCTCTTTACTTCGACGTAAGTTATCTCTGTGACGATCCTCTAATTTCCAGTCTGGACGGCAACACCATCCGCTGCAAATCGATGGAGGGATTTTGGATCCGCTTCTCCAGAAATGACCATGCTGTAGCGCACATGCGCTCCATGGGCTGTATTATCGTGGTAAGCGCCGGATAGAGATAACTTGTGTCTCTAATACCGTCGCATCCAACAATGGCGACGTCTTCCGGGATGCGTCTGCCTGTGTCGCGGAGAGTAGGGTAGGTACCTATTGCCATTTCATCGTTATAACAGAACAATCCGTCTGGGCAGCCATGGTCTTGAATATAGGCTTCCAGGGTAGGACCCACGCTTTCACGCTTTTCGTCGGGCGTTATGATATATTCCGGCTTTTGCCCGATGTCGGACATGCCCTTTCTATAGCCTTCCAACCGCGCGTCTTTTGCTTCCTCGAACCAGTCAAAGAAGCTCGGCACTACGTAGGCAATGCGTTTGCAGCCGATTGCGGCCAGATGGTGAATCGCCTCCACGGCCTGGTCCTTAAAATCGATCTGGACGTAGTCCATGCCTGTAACTACATAAGCTCCGATGTTTATGAAGGGCTTGCCGTCCAGCAAGCTGTCTTTTAGCCCTGGGATCTCTCCGCGGGGCAAGTCAACGGCTAAAATTCCGTCCACCGGCCAGGAGAGAAGCTTGAACGTGTCGATGGTCATATCATGGGTAACCCCGACACAACTTACGAGCATCTCGTATTCATGTCGAATGATTTCCTGATTCGTGTAGTGGATGACATCACCGTAATACGCGGACCGCAGGTTTGTTGTCCATAGGGCGATTGTCTGTGTACGTCCCGTTGCCAGTGCACGAGCTGCTCGATTTGGTGAGTATCCCAGTTCGGCGGCGATGTGGCGCACAAGCTTGCGGGTTTCGGGAGCGATAGGCACGTTCACGTTGTTGAGAACACGAGACACAGTAGCGTGCGACACGTTTGCCCGCTCAGCCACTTCGCTGAGCGATACCTTTACTGAGTTCAGTCTCTTTTTGCGTGCTCCAGATTCCATAATGTGTGTTCCCTTTGTTCCGCTGAATGTCATTGCAGTCCGATTGCTTTTTGAGGTCGGCTTCCGCACTATTGCGTTATTGTGACA
>Ga0302315_10005085_pt1 | contig 11310 bp, 10 predicted proteins | sample III_Palsa_N3_1_FD_200532 | JGI IMG/M metagenome (GOLD analysis project Ga0302315, IMG submission 200532) | Peat permafrost microbial communities from Stordalen Mire near Abisko, Sweden - III_Palsa_N3_1 | ecosystem: Environmental > Terrestrial > Soil > Palsa > Peat permafrost | place: Sweden... | reverse complement strand
TCACTTAGGATTAAATACCGCATTCACCCGCTCCCATCGGCAGGAAGCGGATTATAGACGAACCCGGCCCGCGTTGCACGAAACTCAATAGGGAAAAAGAGCTCGCCGGGTCTCCCGGAAACACGTCAGTTCACCGAATCAACATGCAGTCACCGTAACTGTAGAAGCGATACCCCGCTCTTACCGCATGCCCATACGCCCGCAAAATGTTCTCGCGTCCCACCAGAGTTGCCACCAGCGCCAACAAGCTTGACCGCGGTAGGTGAAAATTTGTCAGTAGCTGATCCACAATGCGGATCGGCTTCCCCGGGTAGATAAAAATACCGGCCTGCGCGGTCCCGGGCGTAATAAGCCCTCCTCGCCCTGAAGATTTCTCAGCCGCATCTTCGAGTGCACGAACCACCGTCGTGCCGATAGCCAGTACCGGACGGCCTTTGCTCTTCGCATTCGCAATAGCTTGCGCGGAGCCTTCGGATATCTCGTAGGTTTCTTCGTGAATCTTATGATCCTCAAGCCGCTCGGTTCGCACCGGCTCAAACGTGCCGAGTCCGACGTCCAATGTTATTTCCGCAATCTCGATTCCCCGGTCGCGCACCCGCTTGAGAATCTCAGGCGTGAAGTGAAGTCCTGCCGTCGGAGCGGCGACCGCGCTTCCCTGTCGCGCATAAACCGTCTGGTACCGCTCCCGATCCAGTGGTTCATCCGCGCGCTTGATGTATGGCGGCAGCGGAATGTGCCCGAGTCGTGCCAGCGCTTCATGAAAACTCGTCTGCGAAGTGAATCGCACAAGCCGCAAGCCATACCCGCCCCGGCCTTCCACCTGCCCTTCCAACTCGCCGTCGCCGAAAATGATGCGCTCTCCGAAGGGGATCTTTCTTCCCGGCCGCACAAGCGTCTCCCAAAGGTCCGGTTCGAGTTGGCGCACTAGCAGGACTTCAATCGAAGCTTTCAAATGCTCGCCGCGGGCCGGATCGTTCTGTCCCGGTTTTTCAGAACGAATACCCACACGCCGTCCAAAAAGCCGAGCTGGCAGCACTCGTGCATTGTTGAGAACGATCAGTTCATCGCCGCGCAGCATTTCCGGGAAGTCATGAAAATGGCTGTCCCGCAGTGCGTCCGACGCCCGGTCAATCACGAGCATTCGCGACGCGTCGCGCTCCTCCAGAGGATGCTGCGCAATTAATTCCGGCGGTAATTCAAAATCAAATTCACTCAGTTCCATCGGCGTCGCGATCCCCGCGCTCCCGTTCTAAGTATGCTGTACCATCATAGCGATTATCTGGCGCGTTCAGCGCCCAAGGCGGAAACGGTGGCAGAGCCATCCGTTGTTATCACTTCCCGGGGTTCCGAGCGCCTGCGCGCCGGCCATCCCTGGGTTTATCGCAGCGACGTCCGCAGCGCGAGCGCGGAAGCCGGCTCCATTGTCCGCTTAACGGATGAACGCGGCCGCTACCAAGGTCGCGCATTTTACAGCGATAAATCCCAGATAGCCGTCCGCCTGCTCACCCGCGAAGATGTCCCCATCGACCGCGCCTTCTTTACCGAGCGCATCCGACGCGCCGCAGCCTATCGTAAAACTGTGGTCGAGAATACCGAAACATATCGCCTTATTTACGGCGAAGCCGACCTCCTGCCTTCTCTGATTGTGGATTGCTACGGCGATTACTTTGTGGTCCAAACGCTGAGCCAGTCCACCGAGCGAATCAAAAACCTCATTTGCGAAATCCTCGTCGAATTGTTCTCCCCCAAGGGCATCCTTGAGCGCAACGACCCCAAGGTGCGCCTTCTTGAGGGCCTCGAACAACGCGTCGACGTTCTCTACGGCGAAATTCCGGATGAAATCACGGCAAAAGAAAACGGAATCGCCTTCGTCTACGATCTCCGCCATGGTCAAAAGACCGGATCTTTTCTCGATCAGCGCGAAAATCACTGGGCTGCTCGGCGATACGCTTCTGGCGAAGTCCTCGATTGCTTCAGCTATCAGGGTGGATTTTCTCTCACCGTCGCTGGCCATTGCGACCACGTCGAAGGCGTCGATATGGCTCCGCCCGCCGTACAGGCCGCACGCCGCAATCAAGAGTTGAACTCCACTTCAAATGTCACCTTCCGCGAGGCAAATACCTTCGACTTGCTGAAGGAATATGACGAGGTCGGCCGGCGCTTCGATATGATTGTGCTCGATCCGCCCGCCTTCGCTAAGAATCGCGACAGCATCCCTGCGGCGCAACGCGGATATAAGGAAATCAACCTCCGAGCGATGAAGATCCTCAAGCCGGGCGGGTATCTGGCCACTTGCTCGTGCTCTTACCACATCTCCGAGGCTACATTTCTCCAGCTTCTCGCTGAGGCTGCGAATGATTCTCGCAAAGTCATTGCGGTGACAGAACGAAGGACTCAATCTCGAGATCATCCAATTTTGCTAACCATGCCGGAGACGCATTACCTCAAGTGCTTAATTTTGCGTGTCTTATGATCTTCAGACAAGCGCACTGCTCTCTCAAAATACGATATTGACTTGACAATGATACGCGCATATTTTATTATGCTTCTTGACTAATAAAGGCGGCCTGTCCTCCCTACAGACAGGCCCCCCTAGATTTTGAACGGGACCAGATAAATGCGACAGCTGTGCTATCTTCGGCCCTCTATCTGTCTAAGTCGGAAAGTGAGAAAATCCGCTTATGCCGCGACTCGACAAGCTAACCATCAAAGCCCAGGAAGCATTACAAGCAGCGCAAGAGATGGGCGCGCGCTCCGGCCAGCAGCAGATTGAGCCTTTGCACTTGCTATGGGCTCTAATTGCGCAAGCTGAAGGCGTCGTGTCTCCTTTGCTCGAAAAGCTTGGCGTGTCGCCAACCAAGCTTTCAAGCGATGTAGAAGCTCAGATCGGGCGTCTGCCTAAGGTTTCGGATTTGTCGCAGCAGTATTTGAGTCCGGCGACCAACAAAGTTCTCGAGCGCGCTTTCGACGAAGCTCAGCGCCTCAAAGACGAATACGTCTCCACGGAACACATTCTGCTCGCCATCGCCGCAGATTCTCGTGATCCCGCCGGCCAACTGCTGGCGCGTCAAGGCGTGACTCACGATGCGATATTGCAGGCGATGGCCACAATCCGCGGCAGCCATCGCGTCACCTCCCAAAATCCCGAATCAACTTACCGTGCGCTTGAGCAGTATGCTCGCGATCTCACCGACCTTGCCAGGCGAGGCAAGCTGGATCCGGTCATCGGCCGTGATGAAGAGATTCGTCGCGTGATGCAGATTCTCGCGCGCCGAACAAAAAACAACCCAGTCCTGATCGGCGAACCCGGCGTCGGCAAAACCGCCATCGTCGAAGGGTTGGCGCAACGAATCATCTCCGGCGACGTACCGGAAGTTTTGAAGCCGAAGCGCATCGTATCGCTCGACCTTTCCGCGCTGATCGCTGGTGCGAAGTATCGCGGCGAGTTCGAAGACCGCTTGAAAGCCGTCCTCAAGGAAGTCACTGAGTCCGAAGGCCAAATCATTCTCTTTATCGACGAGCTTCACACACTCGTCGGCGCAGGCGCGGCCGAAGGCTCCATGGACGCTTCCAACATGCTCAAGCCCGCCCTGGCGCGTGGAGAGTTGCGAGCGATCGGTGCTACCACGCTCAACGAATATCGCAAGTACATCGAAAAAGATCCCGCGCTTGAGCGGCGCTTCCAGCCGGTATATGTCGGTGAACCATCTGTGGAAGACACCATCGCCATTTTGCGCGGTCTTAAAGAGCGCTACGAAGTTCACCACGGCGTGCGCATCAAAGATGCCGCGATCGTAGCCGCCGCCATGCTCTCCCAGCGCTACATTACGGACCGCTTCCTTCCGGATAAAGCCATTGACCTTGTTGACGAAGCCGCCGCAGGACTTCGCATGGAAATCGATTCGCTCCCCACAGAAATTGACGAAATCGAACGCCGCATCATGCAGCTTGAAATCGAGCGCCAAGCACTGCGCAAGGAATCAGACCCACACTCGCGCGATCGCCTGAAACAAATCGACAAGGAACTCGCCGGCCTGCGCGAGCAATCCAACGGCCTGAAAGCGCATTGGCAAACGGAAAAAGACGCCATCGGCCGCATTCGCAAACAAAAAGGCGAAATCGAGCAACTAAAGGCCGACGAACAGCGCTACGAACGCACCGGCGATCTTTCAAAAGTTGCAGAGATACGTTATGGCAAGCTCTCCTCCGCGGAAAAGGAACTGAAAACCGCACAAGACCACCTTGCCGATTTGCAAAAAGATCATCCGATGTTGAAGGAAGAAGTTGGCGAAGAAGAAATCGCGAAAATCGTAGCCAAGTGGACCGGCATTCCGGTCGGCCGGCTTCTCGAAGGCGAAGTTCAAAAACTCGTCCACATGGAAGAACGCCTCCGCGACCGCGTCGTCGGGCAGGACGCAGCGCTGGCCAGCGTAGCAAACGCCATCCGCCGCAGCCGCTCGGGCTTAAGCGATCCCAATCGTCCCATAGGCTCATTCCTGTTCCTCGGCCCAACTGGAGTAGGCAAGACCGAGCTCGCTCGCGCGCTCGCTGAATTTTTATTTGACGACGAGAAAGCCATCATCCGTCTCGACATGTCCGAATACATGGAAAAACATTCTGTCGCGCGAATGATTGGCGCGCCTCCGGGCTACGTAGGCTATGAAGAAGGCGGACAACTCACGGAACAGGTTCGCCGCCGTCCGTATTCTGTGATTCTGCTGGACGAAATCGAAAAGGCGCATCCGGATGTTTTCAACGTTCTGCTTCAGATTCTTGACGACGGACGTCTGACCGATGGCAAAGGCCGCGCGGTAGATTTTCGCAATACCGTAATCATCATGACTTCCAACGTCGGCTCCTCGGCCATCTTCGAGCTCGCCGAAAAAGACCCGAAGAAGGCGCGTGAACAGGCTATGGCCGCTCTGCGGGAACTTTTCCGTCCGGAGTTCCTGAATCGAATTGACGACATCGTGATGTTCCGCCCGCTGGGCAAAGATCAAATCGAGCGCATCGTCGAAATGCAAATGCGCAACTTGACCAAACGTCTCGCCGAGCGCCAGCTGACCATTCAACTGACTCCGGCGGCTAAAGCCTTGCTCTTCCGCGAAGGCTACGACCCGGCCTACGGCGCGCGTCCCATGAAACGCGCCATCCAGCGCCTAATTCAAGATCCTCTGGCAATGAAACTCCTGGACGGCGAAATTCATCCCGGAGACCAGGTGCAGGTCGACGCAGATTCCAAGACTGGCGAAATGAAGATCACGCGTGGTGTTTTGAAAGCAGGCGCCGCCTGAACTGAAATGCGGCGCAAAGGCTGAATTCCATGAAAACTCTAAAGACCACATTCCTTCTTACGGCCTTGACCCTACTGCTGCTTTTTATAGGCGCATCCTTCGGTGGCGAGCGCGGCATCACGATAGCTCTCGTCGTCGCTGTCCTGATGAACGGCACCGCCTATTTCTTTTCCGACAAAATCGCGCTCGCGTCCAGTGGGGCGAAGCCCATCAGCAGAGAAGAGGCTCCGCGTCTATATGCCGTCATGGAGCGCCTCGCCGCGAAAGCGAATTTGCCCATGCCAAAGTTGTATCTGATTCCGCAGCCTGCCCCCAACGCATTCGCTACCGGCCGCAACCCAAGCCACGCATCGGTCGCCGTCACGCAGGGCCTGCTCGACCTCATGAATGACGACGAACTAGAAGGCGTCATCGCTCACGAACTATCGCACGTCCGCAATTACGACATCCTCACCTCTTCCATCGCCGCTACGCTTGCCGGCGCGATTATGTGGATTGGCCACATGGGCCGCTGGGGACTAATCTTGGGCGGATGGGGCGGGCGCGACAGCAATCGCGAAGGCGGAGGGCTCACTGCGCTCCTAATGCTCATTCTCGCGCCCGTCGCCGCTCTATTGCTCCAACTCGGAATTTCTCGCCAGCGCGAATATCAGGCCGACGCTTCCGGCGTGAAGATGATCGGGCAACAGTACGGCCTAATCAGTGCCCTCGAAAAGCTAGGCGCTTACAATCAGAGAATCCCGTCGAACATTCCGCCATCCACCGCAGCGCTCTGTATCGTCGCGCCGCTCGCGCCCCGGCAGTTTCTTTCGGGACTTTTCAGCACGCACCCGCCGCTTGCGGACCGCATTGCTGAGTTGCGGAACATGACCATCACCCGCTAGTAGGTTACCAAGCTGCACTGTGTGACTGGGAGAAAACGAATAGAAAGTAGCCGTGTAGTGCCAATATTCCTCCACCACGCAGAAATATTTAAAATAACGTAAAAATTGCAGGTATTCGATCCGCCTAACGCTTTTGGTTCCAAGCTCGAATCCAGCCAAGTCTATATATATCAGCTACTTGAACCGCTTGCTAGCCGGTGCCCCACTTTGGTTCTGCGCTTGCTCCTATCGAATCTCGCAACGCGATTTAAACAGGAGAAAAGCATGAGTGAACAAAGGCAGGATTTCATTACAGAGGACGCCTCCGCACCCCGCTGGGTCGGCATCGTGGTCGTCGCTCTGGCCGTCGTATCTCTGGTGGCGCTAGGCGCAGGCTGGACCGCCTCCACGCGCTCGAAAGACCTCGAGCAAAATTTAGCCACCCAGAGCGAACAGTTTAAGAAAAACGAAGAGGTTCTCGATCAGCGTTTGGCCAAGGCTGAGGACACCAACGCGCAGCTTCAGGGCGAGCTCAGCGTCGTGACCGACAAAATGAAATTGACCGAAGGCGAACTCGGCAAGGCCCGCCTCCAAGCCAAGAAGATTAAGGAAGAAGACGCGAAAGAGCTGTCGGATCTGCAGAATCAGACCAGCGCCCAATTGGCCACCAAGGCTAGCGTGGACGATGTCAACAAGCTCGGCACGGACGTCAATGGCGTGCGATCTGACCTCGACAACGAAAAGAACAGCCTTCAAATGACTCGCGGCGAATTCGGCACCCTGATCGCGAAGAACCACGACGAAGTGGAAGAACTACGCCGTCTCGGTGAACGCGATTATTACGAGTTCAGCATCGAAAAGAAAAACGATCGCGAAAAAGTCGGCAATTTGATGGTTGAACTCCACGGGACCAATATCAAGAAGAGCCAGTACACCGTGACCATCTTTGTCGACGACCAACGCCACGAAAAGAAGGGCCTCTCGGCTAACGAGCCGCTCTATTTCTTCGAAAATGGCGCGCGCGCTCCGCTTGAGTTTGTCGTGAACCAGGTGGGCAAAGACAAGATCACTGGATACTTGAGCGTTCCGAAAGTTTCGCAGGCACACGCCCAAGCAGTTTCCGGCGGTAACTAAGGCAGCGAAACTCGCGCACTAGCGGGAGCGAGCGGTACGGCAAAAGGGGGCGTCCTGGGACGCCCCCTTTTTTATTCCGATTTCTTCAGAGCGCGCTGTTTGCGCGTCAGGAACTTCTTAGCAAGTGCTGAAAGCTGATCGTGCTTCAGTTTTCCTTGTTCGTAGAGTTGAACCTTCTTCTTTGCGACTTTCCGGCGGCGACGTTCCCGCTTCTGTGCTACATACCGCTTTTCATTTGCCATTCAATACCCTCCGGGAAATAGGCGACATCTGATTGTAGCGGAGAAGGAAAATGATGCAAGGTTCGCCTGTGTCTTTGCCGCGGAGTTCGAGTACGATTCTTAGGCTATGCCTGTCACCGCTATTTATGCGAGCCGCATCCTCACTCCGCAGGAGGAGCTCCTCGACGCCGTTATTCTCGTTGAAGGCGGCCGCATCACCGCAATCGGTCATCGCGACGAAGTGAAAATCCCGGAAGGCGCCGTGGATTACGTCGCTTCCGGTATGACCGTCGTTCCCGGATTTGTTGACGTGCATATCCACGGCGCTGGCGGCCATGATGTAATGGAAGCGACTCATGCCGCGCTCGATTGCATCACCTCGACCGTTGCGCGCCATGGCACCACGTCGATCCTCGCGACAACCGTTACCGCTCCGGTCGACGAAACATGCAAGAGCCTTGAGGGAATCGCTCAATACATCCGTTCTCACGAGCACCAGGAAAATACCGGCTTGGCCGCGGAAATCTTGGGCATCCACCTGGAGGGCCCGTTTATTTCAAAAACTCGCCGGGGAGTCCATCCATCCGATAGCATCACGCGGCCGTCCATAGAAATCCTGGATAAATTTCGCGCCGCCTCGGACGGCTTGATCCGTATCCTCACCGTTGCTCCCGAAATCCCCGGTGCCCTGGATTTGATCCGCGCCGCAGTTACAAATGGGATCGTGGCCGCTATCGGCCACACCGACGCGGATTACGAACAGGCTCGCGCCGCTATCCAAGCCGGAGCGCGCCATGCCGTGCACTTCTACAACGCCATGCGCCCGTTCTCGCACCGCGATCCAGGCGTGATTGGCGCTGTCCTCACCGAGCCCGATGTCACCGCTGAAATCATCGCTGACGGCGTACACGTCGCTGGCCCTGCTATCCAGGTGCTGCTCGGCACAAAAGGATTCGACACCGTGCTCCTCGCAAGTGATGGAACGGCGGCCACCGGCATGCCCGACGGAAATTTTCGTCTCGGAAATTTCGAAGTGACTGTGAAGGACGGCGTTTGCCGGAACTCGGAAGGAAAACTCGCCGGCAGCACTCTGACTCTCGATCGCGCGCTGCGATACATTGTGTCTCTCGGCGTGCCTCTCATCGACGCGCTGCGAATGGCCACAATTCTGCCCGCTCGTCGCCTCGGCCTTGCGGGAAAAAAAGGAATCATCGCCATAGGCGCCGACGCGGACTTGGTCGTTCTCACACCGGATTTGCGCGTCGCAGGTGTAATGACGCGCGGCGCAGGACTGGCTTAATCTGCTACTTGTTCAGCGGAATCTTCAGTTCTTCAGCAAGCAAGTAAGGGTCGAACGGGCTGCATGCGAAGAAGCGCCCATCGATTTCTAACGTGGGAACTTTGCGCTTGCCGTTGTTCGCGCGCAGCACGATCTCTTCCGCGTCAGGCGACTCATCAATATTTACCTCGCGAAAAGGTATCTTTCGCTCGCGGAGGAACTGTTTCGCGCGCCTGCAATCGCAACACCAGCATGTCGAATACACAGTGATTTCAGCCATTCAGGTCCTTCTCTATGCTACCTATATTCGATGCTGGCAGGAACAAGCGGATGCCGACTTGTGCTAACCCATTACTCCCACAGCAGTTAGTGCGTGGAACGGCGTGAATCCTGCGGCGACCCCGAACCGCCGCCTTTCGAAGCTGTCTGCAACCGCGCTGTAGCCCGCTCAACCTTTGCCTCGGCCTCGCTCGATTCGGCTTCCTGCGTCCCAGGCTTGGCGGCTTCTGCCTGTGCCCGTTCCAGCGCCGCCCGAGACCTCGCCACGTCAATTTCCTCGGCGCGTTCGGAAAGCTCGGCCAACACGATTACGCGGTCGGGCAAAACTTCAGCGAATCCATTCATCACCGTCAGATAACGCGTCTCGGCGCCTTTGTGATACGTCAACGTGCCCACGCCCAGCAAAGTAATCAACGGGGCGTGCCCCGGCAGAACGCCCAGGTAGCCGTCTTTTGCCGGCATTTCCAGCGATTGCACGTTCTCGCTCAGGACGTGCCGCTCGGGCGTCACCACTTGCAGTTCGATGGCTTCAGGTAGCATTTACGCTCAGGCTCGCGCGGCCGAAAGACTACGCCGTCGCCGCCATTTTCTCCGCTTTTTCCCGCACTTCTTCGATTGTGCCCACCATGTAAAACGCTTGCTCCGGCAAATCGTCGTGTTTTCCCTCGACGATTTCCTTGAATCCGCGCACGGTGTCTTCCACCTTCACGTACTTGCCTTCGAGCCCCGTGAATTGCGCTGCCACGTTCATGGGCTGCGAAAGGAATCTTTCGATCTTGCGGGCGCGAGTCACCGTCTGCTTGTCGTCATCGGAAAGCTCTTCGATTCCGAGAATCGCGATGATGTCCTGCAATTCCTTGTAGCGCTGGAGCACTGATTTCACCGCTCGCGCCACATTGTAGTGATCCTGCCCCACGATACGCGGATCCAAAATTCGCGAGAAACTCGCCAGCGGATCGACGGCCGGATAAATACCGCGTTCCACAATCTGCCGGCTCAAGTTCGTCGTCGCGTCCAAGTGCGCGAATGTCGCCGCCGGCGCCGGGTCGGTGTAATCGTCGGCCGGCACGTAAATCGCCTGCACCGACGTGATCGATCCTGTCTTGGTAGAAGTAATGCGCTCCTGCAACTCGCCGATTTCCGTGTTCAGGTTCGGCTGGTATCCCACCGCAGAAGGCATGCGGCCCAGCAGCGCGGAAACTTCCGATCCCGCCTGCACGAATCGGAAAATGTTGTCGATGAAAAGCAGTACATCCAGATGCTCTTCGTCGCGGAAATATTCAGCCACCGTCAAACCGGTCAATCCCACGCGAAGACGCGCGCCGGGCGGTTCCGTCATCTGTCCGAAAATGAGCGCGCAACGCGACTTCTCCGAGTTTCCCGCCACCACCACGCCCGATTCCTGCATTTCGAGCCACAAGTCGTTGCCTTCGCGCGTGCGCTCGCCTACTCCCGCAAACACCGAAACGCCGCCGTGCTTCATGGCTACGTTGTGAATCAATTCCTGAATCAGCACGGTCTTGCCCACGCCCGCGCCACCGAACAATCCAATCTTGCCGCCTTTCAAGTAAGGCTCGATCAGGTCCACAACTTTGATGCCCGTCTCAAACATCTCAAGCGTAGTGGACTGATCCTCCAGCGACGGTGCCGGCCGGTGAATCGGATACCGCTTGTCGGTTTTCACCGGACCGAGGTTGTCCACCGGCTCGCCCAACACGTTCAGCACGCGTCCCAACGTCGCGCGTCCCACTGGCACGGAAATCGGCTCGCCCAGGTTCTCCGCCTTCATTCCGCGCACCAGCCCTTCCGTGGGCTTCATCGCCACGCAACGGACTCTCCCTTCCCCGAGTTGCTGCGCAACTTCCGCCACGATGTCCAGCGGCTCGGGAACGTTGAATCCTTCGCTCGTGATGCGCACCGCATTGTGAATAAACGGTAGGTGATGTTCTTGAAACAAAATGTCCACCACCGGGCCAATCACCTCGACCACGTGCCCAATCTTCTCTTGATCTTTGTTTTCCGCCATTTCTCTTTCTCCCTGAGTCTCGTTGGAACGATATGCTTACGACATCGCGGAAGCTGCGCCGCTAACGATCTCGATAATTTCCTTCGTAATCGCGGCCTGCCGGATCTTGTTCATCTGCAATGTCAATTTATCGATCAGTTCCGACGCGTTTCGCGTCGCAGCATCCATCGCCGTCATGCGCGCGGCGTGCTCCGCAGCGGCCGACTCCAGCAAA
>Ga0302315_10005084_pt1 | contig 11311 bp, 9 predicted proteins | sample III_Palsa_N3_1_FD_200532 | JGI IMG/M metagenome (GOLD analysis project Ga0302315, IMG submission 200532) | Peat permafrost microbial communities from Stordalen Mire near Abisko, Sweden - III_Palsa_N3_1 | ecosystem: Environmental > Terrestrial > Soil > Palsa > Peat permafrost | place: Sweden... | reverse complement strand
TAGACTTTCCTTTGAAGCCGAAATATTTTCACATGGGAGTTTGCATGTTTGCACTCCTTATCGGGGTGCTGATCGCCCGCCCGTTTGCAGAGATTGGCGTCAGTGATGACTGGTCCTATATCTGGAGCGCAAAAGTTCTCGCTGAGACCGGCCATCTCGCGTATAACGGTTGGGCTACGGCAATGCTGGGATGGCAGGTCTACCTTGGCGCCCTATTTATAAAGCTGTTTGGCTTTTCCTTCACGGCTACCCGGTGGTCGGTATTGATGGTGTCTCTGTTTTGTGCGGGACTCATGCAGCGGGTATTTGTCCGGTCGGGGACTACGGATGGAACGGCGACTATCGCAACTCTTACCTTAGTCTTGTCGCCTTTATTTGTGCCATTGTCGTTTAGTTTTATGACGGATATTCCTGGTTTGCTTGTTGTAGTGGTTAGCATCTACTGTTGCCTTCGAGCTTTTCAAGCTAACTCGGATAAGGCGGCTCTCGGCTGGATTGCGTGCGCTGCTCTCTCAAATGTTGCTGGTGGGACTGTGCGCCAGATAGCGTGGCTTGGAGCCCTTGTCATGGTTCCATCTGCTGTTTGGCACATGCGCCACAGGCGATATATGTTGCCGGCGGGGATTGGGCTTTGGATCGTAGGCGCGGCTGGAATTGCGTTGGCAATGCATTGGTTTCATAAGCAGCCCTATGCGGTTATAGAAAAGTTATTCTTCACCCGCCCCCATTATGTTGATCCGACAATTACCTTATTATTTGGTACTTCGATCTCGATTCTCCCGATTGCCAGTGCGTTTCTGCTTGGGGCACCGAGCGGCAAGAAACGTATAAGCACGCAGGTAAAAATCGCGACTGCGTGCTTTGGTATTGTATTTTTGTACGCGATAGGACCACACCGGGTTACAGATGCATTCTTTGGCACCAACTCGGGCTGGTTTGTAAATAAATTTCCAAATTACATATTGGGCGGCCGTGCAAAGATACTCCCGTTGTGGGTTCAATCGGCGATTGTTATTTTGACACTAGTGTCCATCGCGAATGTCTTTGTATGTCTAACGAAGATATTCAAAGAATCATCCAAGCCAGCGACTGACTCTCAGGTCTCTAACTCTGCTTTGTTCAGCCTGTTTGTTCCGTTCTCATTAGCATACATATTGCTTGTGATTACGAGAGGGGCTTTTTACGACAGATATTATCTTCCTCTCGCGTTCGTTTTTGCCATATGTATTGTGCGAGTGTACCGGCAAACTCTGTCAGATAGAATGTCTTGGGTCCCAATCTTCATTGGGATTTTCTACGCTGCCTACGGTGTGTGTAGCCTGCACGATTATTATTCATTCAATAGAGCCCGTCTTGTCGCCATTCAAAGCGTGCTCGCCACAGGAGTTCCTCGAACTTCGCTGGAGGCGGGCTTTGAATACGACGCATGGACTCAGTTACAGCAATCCGGGTATGTTAATGAACCAAAGATCGTATATCCCGTAGGAGCATACCAGCCCTGGACTCCACCGCCCGGAGTTCCAGATGATTGCATTTATTGGTATTCCAGTTTTACTCCATCACTAAAGCCGATTTACCACCTGTCAACCGACCCCGACCGCTGCTTCAAACCTTCCGCACTCAAGCCAGTTGAGTACGAGATGTGGATGCCGCCGAGGCGCAAAGCGATTTACGTTCTAGTTGATCACTAATATTGGTTATCGTTACAAGGCTGCTGGGACTGCAGCGCCAATTCAGCGCTCCTTACGGCATTCGGCTTGCCCCTATTCTTTGGACGGCGCATCAGGGAGCGGCACGTTATAAACGTGCTAAGTAACCCAGTACTGAGCTTTCGCGCGGCTCATGGTTGATCTCTTTGCAGATCAACGAGCTTGCGGCGCGCCAAAAAATGCAAAGGCGCTTGATCAATGCTATAAACACTGCACCTTAGCTTCGTCCTTGGTGCGGTTCTGTGCCGGGTCTAGCCCCGCGCGGGATTAGCGGATTGGGTTTTATCATTCTTCGGGTTGTGGGCCCCCCTTGTATTCTCATTTCAAAATTAGACAGCCTTTATAGGCGAGGAGACACTCATGATGATTAAGTGGACCACTCAGCATTTGGTTAAACCAATCAATGGATCCGGACTATGCGGGGCGCAGCCGGATTGGGCGATGCACCCATCCTGGATTGCAGGAGTTGAAGGTTTGGATGCCTACAACCGCTGGGTTTGTGAAGTCCTTGTTCCAATCGTGTTTCAGTGGATTGAAGAGCACAAAGAGGATGTGTACAAAGGTGTACCGCCAGACCTGAAAGATGATGTGGGCGTGGTGGTGGCTTCGGCTTTCGAGATCGTGAAGACGCTGCCGAGTTATCTGAATGGACTGAAAAAGGCGAAGGAGTTTGAGGAGGCGCGAGAGACGGACCGGATCGATCTCAAGAAGATCAACCCTGTGTGGACAGATATCGTTAGGAGGGTTCGAGAAGATACCGAGAAGGTCTTCGAGGAAAAAGAGGATGTTTTGAAAGATACGATTCGGTGACTTTGATCCTTCGTGCCGTACGGATCTTCGCTGCAAAGTACGTTAGATATCCGGGTTGCTGGCTGAGATGTCGGTCGATTCCTCGCCCAGCGGGACACGGACCAGGGTGACGACCGTGATGTCGTCGTCCTGGCCAAAACGCACTGCAGCCTCTGTGGCTTGGGCGGCGTCGGGGCGTGTCGCAAACAAATCGCGTATACGTTCAAAGCCGTAAAGTTCGCCAGTCTTACTGCGGGCTTCGAGCAGTCCATCGGTATAGAGGGCGAGGTGGTCATTAACCTGGAGGCGCAGGCGACTTTCCTCGTAAGCGGTATCTGGAAATAGTCCAAGCGGAAAGGAGCCTGCGACGGTGAACTCCCGGCCGTTGAGGTAGGGTGGAGGATGTCCCGCGCTGGCAAATGCGCAGTTGCCGTGACGATCAATAAAGAGAGTCACGCATGTGGCAAAACCGCCTTGCAGTCTTCCACACAGCCGGCGATTCAGCTCGGTCAGTACGCGGCCGGGACTATAGGTGTTTTCAACCAGAACCCGCATGAGTCCAACGATGAGTGAGACTGCCAAAGCTGCTTTGATACCTTTGCCGCTGACATCGCCAAGAATCACGAGAGTGAAGTCGTCGTTGATTGGGATGATTTGAAAGAAGTCTCCACCAACTTCGAGTGCCGGACGGTAAGCGCTGGTGATGACGAAGCCAGGTATCGAAGGGAGTGTTTCGGGAATGAGTACTTGCTGAAGTTCGCGGGCACTTCTCATCTCCTGCTCAAGGAGACTGCGACGGCGACGGTCTTCCATGGAGCTACGATAGACCGCGTAGACGACAGCGACGAGAAGAAAGGTTCCGGTCAGCGTGGGTAGGGATACGGTGCTGCCGAAGATTTTGAATATGGGTTCGCGGAGTTTGTCGGCGAGGGTCCAATGAGTGAAGCGGCTGCCTTGAGGAGCCAGACCCTGCACAACCTGAGTCATGCCTGAGAGAAGCGCGGCGATAACGAGCAGCCTGCGGGACAGATCCAGTCGACGCCGCTGTTTTACGGCCAATGCGACGAGCAAGAGAGGCATTGCCGCAGTGACGAAGTAGATTCCAGTCAGCATTGCATCCGCTATCTGAATAAGCCAAAACCAACTGACGCTGGCATCCAGCAAAGATAAGAGCCCGTCGAGGACAGTGGCAGAAAGACTGACGATAGCGCAGCGGCGGGTGAGGCGAACTAACGACGGATTGTCGTCGAGATGAAGAAGCCAGAGCAGGAGAAACCAGAGGGATATGTCCCTGATGGAAGAGATCGGCGGCCCAAGTGAATTTGACAGGCCCACCGGCCAGCTGATGCGGAGTCCATAAAGAACGAGACGGATGACCGGACTCAAGGCGAATCCCGTCATCCATAAGAGAGTTCGCTGCAGACGGTCACGGAGCCAGGAGACGAGGCTAAGCAGGCCAGCGATCCCGTAAAGCAGGTACTCACTGAGTGAGACCTGGTTGGCGCGTAGCCACTGGTAGTCCAAAGTGGTTTTGTAAGCGGAGACGGAGCCGGGATAACCGATAACGGGAGCTGCCTCGAACCCTCCGGATAGTCCCGAAGCATCTGACAGAAGCGGTGCTTTCCACACGCGGATCGCGATGGTCCCACTCAGCACATGTTCTTGTTCCGGTTCGGATGGGAGAGTTTCAGAACGGAGGCTATAGATAGCGGGTGCGTTTGAAGATCGATACCAGATTGGATCTGGCGGAAATTTTCCACTGCGGCCGATGGAGTTGCCGTTCCAGAAGATCTCGTAGACATCGTCGAGATGCGGTACGAGCAGGTCCAAATCGGAGCGATTGCTAGGGGCGAGATTGAGCGATAGGTTCAGGCGGTACCAGGCATAGCCGGTATAGCTGGGATGCCCCTGCATGCCCCATGACTTTGCTGCTGTTAGTTTCTCCCATTGCGAGTCGTCAAAAGAAGGTGAGGCCCAACTGGGATCGTCTCCGAGATGGAACTGCCATGGCCCGGTAAGTGGCTCAACGGCTTTACCTAGTCCTTCAACGGAGACGCCTGTTGAAGAGGCAGCGGCTGAGAGGGCAGGCGCTTGTGCTGCCTCCAGTCCGGGCGAAGACGCGAGGAAGAGAGAGACATAAAGTAGCACCGCGGGCAGGCAGCGCGAGTGCGATAGATGCCAAACGGGCGGAACCATGTCGCCAGCATACGCCGCGTCCACGACGTTGAGATATCGAAAGCGACACGATGACGCCCCATTTTCAATGACTTCTCTGGTCTATTTGTCTTCTTGATTTTTATTACGAATTGCGATATAAATATTGCGATTTGTAATTCATATGAAACTCAGCGACAAAATTCGCTATCTTCGTGAAGTTGAGGGCAATCTGCGCGGCTTCAATCGAGCTATGACTCAGCAGGAGCTGGTGCGTGCGATTCAACAGGAAAATGGTGTCGGCAAAAAAGCAGGGAAGGCGACGATCAGCCAGTCGTACCTGTCACAGATCGAGAGCGGCAATCGTCCTCACCTGACAAACACAACACGGCTGTTGTTAGCGAAGTTCTTCAAGGTTCACCCCGGCTATCTCGTCGATGATCCGGAGGGCTATCACTCCGAGTTGATCTCCGACCTACGCACCGCCGAGGATAAGCTCGATCTCTGGTTGATTAGTGGGGCGGAGCGATTCCGTCGTGATCCAGCGCTTTCTAAGGCTTTGCTGTCGCTTGCAAACCACAGTGATTCACGACGGTGTTTTCTTCTGATCGAAAGCATTCTTGAGACGCCGACTCTGTTGGACCGTCTCTTCCAGGTTCTTCGGCCCGATGCATCTGTGATTTCTGCGCCAACTCAACCAGCTCCGAAAAGAGCTGCGAAACGGAGCACCAAATAATATGGACTCCTTCTATCTCATCTGCTTCTGCGTCGGTCTCATCCTCAGCCTGATCTCCGTGGTTGGAGGGTTCGCGCACCTGCACATTGGCCGCTTCCACATCGGTCACGTGACGCATGGTGGCGGGTCGCACCACAGTTCAGGGGTCTCTGCAGTAAATGGCTTCACGCTTACGGTGTTTCTCTGCTGGTTCGGAGGCGCGGGTTATCTGCTGCATCACTCGAGCCTCTTTGGGGGAGCATTGGTTTTGCTTCTTGCTTTGGTGAGCGGTGCTGCTGGAGCTGCGCTCATATGGGCGATTCTCTTCAAATTGCTTCTTCCCCGCGAGCGCGTTCTCACGCCGGAGGAGACGGAGATGTCTGGGGTACTCGCTCAGGTTAGCGACTCCATTCGCGACGACAACGGTATTGGCGAAATCATCTTTTCGCAGGCTGGGGCTCGCCGTGCCGCTGCTGCTCGAAGCGAAGATGGCAGCGCGATCGAACGAGGGGCAGAGGTTATTGTGATTCGTTACGACCGCGGAGTGGCTTACGTCCGCCGCTGGGACGAACTCACAAGCGGACTGCCATAAAGCTCTGAGATCGGTTTCGATATAGGCGGCCTCACTTGCCGAGGAACCCACGCCACCCATCCATTGAGGCAAGCACATCACACGCCCTCTCGTCCGTCTCGGACAAAGGAACGCTATGCCGAATTCGGTCATTATTATTGTTGGTCTGGTTGTACTCGCCACTCTCGCTCTGGCCCTTCTGATGGCCAAGATGTTTCGCAAGGCAGGTCCAAACGAAGCGATCATCGTCTACGGTTTTCGAGGCCCACGTGTGATCAAGGGCGGCGGTGCCGTTATCTTTCCTGTCGTTGAAAACTCCAAGCAGCTTTCACTGGAACTCATGAGCTTTGACGTTGCGCCCCAGCAGGATCTCTACACGAAGCAGGGTGTTGCTGTAACGGTAGAGGCCGTAGCCCAGATCAAGGTGCGGTCTGACAAGGAATCGATCCTGACTGCGGCCGAGCAGTTTTTGACGAAGTCTCCTGATCAGCGTGAAGGCCTCATTCGTCTTGTGATGGAAGGCCATCTGCGCGGCATCATCGGTCAACTTACCGTTGAGCAGATCGTCAAAGAGCCGGAGATGGTGGCCGAACGGATGCGTTCTACCTGCCTGGACGATATGAGCAAGATGGGCCTCGAAGTGATCTCTTTTACTATTCGCGAGGTGCGCGACAAGAACGAGTACATCACGAATATGGGCCGTCCGGATGTGGCTCGCATCCGGCGTGATGCGGAGATAGCTGCAGCAGAGGCAGAGCGTGACACAGCTATCCGCCGTGCTATTGCGTTGCGCGAGGCCGCAGTCGCCAAAGCTTCTGCCGATCAGGATCGCGTGATCGCTGAAACGGCATCGCTTGCGAAACAAGCTGAGGCTCAACGTGATCTCGATATTCAGAAGGCGCAGTTCACGGAGCAGAGTCGTCGTCAGGAAGCGCAGGCGGATAAAGCCTATGAGCTCCAGACCAACGTGATGCAGCAGAAGGTGATTGCGGAACAGGTAAGGGTGCAACAGGTTGAGAAGCAGGAACAGGTTAAGGTGCAGGAGGCCGAGATCCTGCGTCATGAGAAGGAGCTTATTGCGACGGTGCTCAAGGGTTCGGAGATTGAGCGTCAGCGTATCGAAAACATCGCTCAGGCTGATAAGGCACGCATCACGATGGAAGCCGAAGGTCGTGCCGCAGCTATCAAGTTGCAGGGCGAAGCTGAAGCCAACATCATCTTCCAGAAGGGTGAGGCGGAAGCGAAGGCGATGAACGTGAAGGCCGCAGCTTACCAGGAATGGACACAGGCAGCCGTCGTCGACAAGCTGATCACTAATATGGCTGATGTCGTGCGTGCTATGGCGGAGCCTCTTGGTAAGGTCGACAAGATCACGATCGTCTCTACTGGGAACGACGGAGCTGTTGGAGCCAACAAGATCACAGGTGAGATGACCAAGATCGCGGCACAAGTTCCAGCGCTCTTCGAGGCTCTCTCGGGCATGAACCTGCACGATTTGATGGCCAATGTAAAAGCGATGAAGCCACGGGAAGACGGCAACAGCAGTCAGGCGTGATTCATAACCTGGCGTGGAGAGAAACCTCCGCGTCAGGTGCACTGCACGTAACAGAGGAGGAACGTCATGGCACTACTCGAACGCGTAGGAACGCTCTTGCGAGCCAACATTAATGACCTGATCGAGAAAGCTGAAGATCCGGAGAAGCTTGCGAAGCAGCTTGTGCTTGATATGGAAAATCAGCTTCTCCAGGTTAAGACACAGGTTGCCATCGCCATCGCTGATCAACATCTGCTCGAAAAAAAGCTGAAGGAGCATGAGGATGCCATGAACCAGTGGAATCGAAAGGCTGAACTTGCGGTTCAGAAACAGCAGGATGGACTGGCTCGCGCAGCGCTTGAGCGCAGTTTGAGCAATGGGCAGCTTAGCGCAGCGTTCACTCAACAACTTGAAGATCAACGAGCAGAGGCTGAAACTCTTCGCAACGCTTTTAGTCGTTTGCAGCAGAAGTTAAGCGAAACGAGGTCGACCTGCGAGATGTTGATTGCCCAGCGCCGTCGGGCGCGTACCGTGGGCAAAGCGAACGCCGCACGCACTGTTGTGGCTTCGAGTCAGAGGGCGAATATTTTGGAGAGGCTGCGCTCGACCATCCAACGCAATGAAGCCGACAATGCGGCTAATCACATGATTCTTGAGAGTCAGTCTCTCGAAGATCAACTGAGTAGCCTGGAGAAAGAGGATCAGATCGAGCGTCTTCTTGAAGATCTCAAGAGCCGCCAACCTCGTTTGAGCTGATGTGATCTTCGAGCGTGAATTTGCGTTGAAGTGTGGTGAACCCATTTTGGTACAAGTTATCCACTGCTATTTGATGGGGTTAGAAGACTTAGGTCTTGATTGGCGCAGGTTTCGAAGGCATACTCCAGAGAGAGTTCGCTGGATGAACTTGTAAGCGGTGCCAACTGAGACACCACTGTGAATCGATATAGCCGTCAAGATGTAATTCGGATCCTTCACTTGCATGCGCGCCAGCTAACGGCGTGGGAGCGAGCGGGATTGATCTCTCCCCATGAAAATTACTCCTTTGACTCACTCGGCCAGTTGCGCAGACTGCGCGATCTGCAGGCTACGACCCGGATCTCCGCGAAGAATATCCGGGCTTCAGTGGAGGCGATGCAGCGACTGGGAGGAGTGCGGAACCCGCTTGTCGAAGCGAGTTTTGTACGTCGCGGATCGCGACTGAGCTTTCGTCATGGCGGTGCGCTGATGGATCCTTTGACGCAGCAGCTTGCCTTCGACTTCGAGCTGGCGCCCGCTCGCCAGCTTCGCGTTGTGGGCGCGGGGGATGCAACTCTGCGACAGTCGGCAGAAGTGCAGGAGATGTTTCTCCGGGCGGTTCAGCTTGAGGAAAATCCCAGTACCATCCGGGAGGCTGCTGATGTTTACGAAGCGATTCTGGCGATGCGGCCGCAGCACGCGCCCGCATTGATCAACCTTGGGACGATTCATTACAACCTAAGGCGTTTTGAAGAGGCGGAAGGGCTCTATCGTCAGGCTACTCTGGCCGATCCGGAGTACGCGCTCGCGTTCTTCGATCTTGGCAATGTGCTGGACGAGATGCAACGACTGGCCGAGGCGACGGCTGCTTATCAGAAGGCAGTTGCCCTGGTTCCGCAGTATGCGGATGCACATTACAACCTGGCGCTCGCGTATGAGCGTCAGGGACAGCGTCGGCGCGCTCTGCGCCACTGGCTGGCGTACGTGCGGCTTGACCCGATTGGCCCGTGGGCAAACCATGCGAAAGAGCAGGCCCGAAAGATTTTGAATACGGAAAAGCTCTCGATCGTCAGTCGGCGTGGGCGGCTGGTGAAGGTCGCTGGATAGCGGTTCTCCGCTTCTCCGATAGCAAATAGATATGCTGGCGTTGCTGAGCGAGGCTGAGTGAATGACTATTCAGCAGTTCGTCGAAAATGCTAGACTCACCTTTTCCTGAATACGGGTTGAGGTGAGTGAATGTCGCAGCAGGTTGGACCGATGGCGTTGACGCAGTTGGGTGATGACGAACAGCTATTTCGCGATACGATTCGGCGTTTTGCGGTGGAACAGATCGGTCCGCTGGTGCGCGGCATGGATGAGTCGCAACAGATGGATGCGGGGCTTATCCGCAAGCTCTTCGAGCTTGGGTTAATGGGGATCGAGATCCCTGAGGAGTACGGTGGAGCAGGCGGAAGTTTCTTCAATGCGATCCTCGCGGTTGAGGAGATCTCTGCGGTTGATCCGTCGGTTGGGGTGATGGTGGATGTGCAGAATACGCTGTGTATCAACGCGCTGGTACGCTGGGCCAACGAAGATCAGAAGAAGAAATACCTGACGCGGCTTGCCGCCGACACCATCGGTTCCTACGCGCTGAGCGAGGCCTCGTCCGGATCCGATGCCTTTGCATTGCAGACGCGGGCGGTGAAACGCGGTGAGGACTATGTTCTCAATGGTCAGAAGCTCTGGATTACGAATGCGAAAGAGGCTGGGCTGTTTATTGTCTTTGCGACGATCGATCCGGCTGCGGGCTATAAGGGGATTACTGCATTTTTGGTTGAAAAAGGTGCATCTGGATTTACGCTCGGGAAGAAGGAAGACAAGCTTGGCATTCGCGCTTCGAGCACGTGCGAGCTGATCTTTAATGACTGCGTTGTACCGGCTTCGCAGGTGTTGGGGGAGCCAGGTAAAGGATACAAGATTGCGATCGAGACCTTGAATGAAGGACGGATAGGTATTGGCTCGCAGATGCTCGGGCTGGCGCAAGGCGCGTGGGGCCACGCCGCGAAGTGGGCGAAGGAGCGGAAGCAGTTTGGTAAGACGCTGGTCGAGTTTCAGGCGATGCAGTTTCAACTGGCCGAGATGGCGACAGAGATAGAGGCGGCAAGGTTGATGGTCTATAACGCAGCGCGACTGAAGGATGCGGGACTGGATTTTCTGAAGGAAGCTGCAATGTGTAAGTACTTCACGTCGCAGGTAGCTGAGCGGGTTGCGAGTCTCGCGGTCGAGGTCTACGGCGGCTCGGGATTTGTGAAGGATTACCCCGTTGAGAAGCTGTATCGTGATGCCAAGATTGGAAAGATCTACGAAGGAACATCTTTTATGCAGTTGGGAACGATCGCTAAGTTGGTCCTCGGTAAGGTTTAACAGTTCGTAGCAAGGGTCAGCCTCTGGTCTTATCTACTCTGAAGCTCTACACTGATATAGAGCTTTGGTATGACCACTTTATTGAAATCGGAACAACGCGCGCCGCTATCTTTTCTGGGATTGGCCTGTGCGGTGGGCGTTTCTACGATCTATTACAACCAGCCGCTTTTACTGGAGATGAGCCGAACCTACGGGGTAACAGCCGGGCACGTCGGCTTCGTCGCAGTTGCGACGCAAGTTGGGTATGCGGTCGGTTTACTCTCCTTCGTTCCGCTTGGCGACGTGCTGGAGCGCCGTGCGTTGATGATGCGCATGTATGGCGCGGAGGCAGTTGCTCTGTTGTTGGTTGCGCTGGCTCCTGGGTTGAGTTGGCTCATCGCAGCGAGTGTATTGCTTGGCCTCTTCGCTTCGGTGACTCATGTTGCGCTTCCCATTGCGCCGGATCTGGTTTCGCACGAAAAGCGTGGCCGGGCAATCGGCACTGTCATGACGGGGTTGCTATTAGGGATTCTGTTGGCACGAACCTTTGCCGGCTGGGTGAGTGGAATTCATGGCTGGCGGTGGGTGTTCGTGGTAGCTGCCGTAATGAACGCAGCTTTTGTGCCGCTGATGGGCAAGGTCATGCCCAAACTGCCTCCGAAACAGCAACTTCAGTACTCCGACGCGATGAAGTCGCTCTGGACGCTCTTTCGGACGCAACC
>Ga0302315_10005083_pt1 | contig 11315 bp, 11 predicted proteins | sample III_Palsa_N3_1_FD_200532 | JGI IMG/M metagenome (GOLD analysis project Ga0302315, IMG submission 200532) | Peat permafrost microbial communities from Stordalen Mire near Abisko, Sweden - III_Palsa_N3_1 | ecosystem: Environmental > Terrestrial > Soil > Palsa > Peat permafrost | place: Sweden... | reverse complement strand
AAGGCTGGGGATTGACGGAAACTACGGCTGCCGCCAGCGCAAACCCGTTTGGACGCGCCCACGTTGGAACCGTGGGTACGGCGCGATTTGGTTCTGAAGTTGCGGTCGCGGGTGATGGTGAGCTTCTGGTGCGCGGTCCCAATGTCATGACCGGCTACTGGAACAACCCAACTGCGACAGCCGAAGTGATCGATGCAGAGGGCTGGTTCCATACGGGTGACATTGGCGAAATCGATAAAGAAGGCTACATCAAGATTACGGACCGGAAGAAGGACATTATCGTCCTTGCTAACGGCAAAAACGTAGCGCCTCAGCCTATTGAGGGCAGGATTCGTCAGAGCCCATACATTGCCGAAATCGTTCTTCTGGGTGACCGCGCAGGCGGCGTCAGCGCCCTGATTGTCCCTAACTTCGACAAGGTCAAGCAGTGGTTCAAAGAGAACGGCAAGGAAAAGCCGACCGACGAGGAGATTACGACCAATTCCGACGTGCGCAAGCTGTTCAAACTCGAAATTGAGAAGAATGCCGGTGAGCTTGCCGACTTCGAAAAGGTCAAGCGCTTCGCGTTGCTGGACCACGCTCTCACGGTTGATGGCGGCGAACTAACGCCCACCCTGAAGGTGAAGAGAAAAGTAGTCTCTGAAAAATACGGAAAGCTGCTTGAGAAAGATTGAGCGATAAAATCGACACCGATCAGCCTGAGAAGCGCCCTCTTTCTTTTGGGGGCGCTCTGGCCTACTGTCTGGCAAATCTCGGGTTTGGTACGTTTTATTCCCTGAATAACGCTGTGTTGCCCTTGTGGCTCGGACAGTATACGAACAATGCCATTCTGATAAACCTCATGGCCGGAGTCCATTCCGCGGAAGGGGCTATCCTACAGCCGTTGGCTGGATCGATCAGCGACCACGCTCACTGGAAACTCGGACGCCGGCGGCCTTTTCTTATCGTTCTAGTCCCAATCTGCGCCTTCTTTTTGATGGCTGTACCGGCCGTCGCACATGCTGTGCCATTGCCCCTGCGTCTGGTGGCTCTCATCGCGTGCATTGTTTTGAGCACAACAGCGTTCAATTTGTCGTTCGACCCTTATCAATCGATGTTGGGCGACATCACCGTACCGCAGCAGCGCGGGCGTGTCACGGGCTTGTGGATGTTCTTTGGCGCGGCCGGGCAGGCAGTGCTCCTGCTGCTTAAGATGCCTTCAGAAACGAAATTCGTAGCCTGTGCAGTACTAATGCTGGTAACCACAGCAATAACCTGTTTGGCGACGCGCGAGCCGCAGCACGCTGCGTCTGGGGCTAAGCCTGGTCTGCGGCAATTGTGGACAGAGGGATTGGCATCGCTAGCGCGCCTGAAACAGGCAAGGATTTATCTGTTCACGTTCTTGTTATATGGGGCAGGCTCCGGCGCGGTTCTGCCAAACCTTACGCGTTTTATAGAACACACGACCGGATGCAACGACGAAAGCGCTGAACATCTTTTCTTGATGCTTATGGCTGTGAACGCAGGAGCGACTCTGCTCTTTGGGCTGATAGCCGACCGAATGGGCCTGAAGAGAATGCTCCTGCTTGGCTATTCGCTGATCATTGCCGCGTCGTTGTCCGGCTTATGGGTTCACACGCTGTTTCAGGACGGCATCGCACTTAGTGTGGCGGGGCTTGGTATTGCGGCGCAAAACGCCTCTTCGTATCCACTGCTGCTGCGTCTGATTCCAGAACGCGAAATAGGATTGTACACGGGCCTTCAAACAACGGCGTTGTCTATTGTAGAGCCGCTTACGCTTATTATTGCCGGGCACATAAGCAATGAGTATGGCTACCGTTCCATCTTTCCTTACTGCGGACTGTGGGTTACGGGCGCTATAATTTTACTTTCACAAATCAGGATTGAACCTGCATCGGCGCAGACTAGCGCAACTACGTAAGAGAGAGCACCGAGGCGGCATTCACTGAAGGAGTTTTATGTTTTACTTTATCTTCTATCCCTTTGTCTTTGTTCTGCTGCGTTCCGTCATAAAATTCTTTGGACGATTGGAAACTATCGGAGCGCACAACGTCCCAAGAACAGGCCCAGTGCTTTACTGTCCCAACCACCTGTCCGACGCCGACCCTCCCACTGTATTTGTGTCGGCCCCGCGCCGCGCCTGGTATATCGGAAAAGAGGAACTCTTCGACCACTGGTTCTGGGGATGGTTCTTTAAGCAGTACCGAGGCATTCCGATCAAGCGCGACAGTCCAGACCGTGGAGCCTTGCGCATTGCCGAAGAGAAGTTAATGCAGGGATACCCTGTCGTGGTCTTTCCAGAAGGACGCTGTTCTCAGACGGGGACCTTGCTCAAGCTGCAGCCCGGAGCCGCCATGATGTCTTTGCGTACAGGCGCCCCTGTAGTTCCTATAGGCATTCAGCACACCAACAAGATACTTCCTTACGGAGATGGGAAGCCCCATTTCTCTCCAATCCCGGTTCGGATTGAATACGGCGCACCTATTTTCCCCGAAGAGTTCAAACACCTGAAACATAGTGATGCCGTGGCCGCTCTAACGAACCGTATCGGCCACGATCTGGCACGGATGACAAATCAGCCGCCCCCTCCCGATCTTGAGCGCGGCAGCCGCCGATCCGCCGAAAAAACTGACCAGACGAACAAATAAAAAGGAGTTGGGTTGACAACCCGAATCAGTATGCATCACAATACCAGCATGAGAAAACGCACGCTTGCTCTTTCCGCCCTCTTGACGCTCACAACCATTGGCCTCTCGCACATTTCAGTATTTGCCGATCCCGCAGCCAACCCAGGACCCGTTGATTCCCAGCCTGTGCCGCTCGCACCAGCTCCGGTTAATCCTGGTGCACCTGATCCAAATGCAAACCCGGCGCCAGCCCCTGCTCCTGTTGATGCGAGTTCTGCGAACATTGTCTCCCGGTTGACCACGACATTAAATCCGGCGCTTAACCCGACAGACAACATGCTCCAGGACGACATTACCCAGGGTCGCCAGATGGGTTCTTCGGGCAAGGATCTGATCGACGTCCTCAATATAGGATCCAGGGCCTTTGCCTTCAAGTCGGGTGGGATTCTGAAGCAAACCCGCCGCGCGGTGGGCGTGGTTTATTTCATTACGCCTGGGATTGAGGCACGCTGGCGAGGGTTTCTGCAAAGCAAGCAGCTTGCAACGGATACTGCACGAGCTGCGGACTTTGACGCCGTACGCAACCATGTAATCGCTCCGCGACGCATTCTCACCTTTATTGTTGAAATCGACGATCTCCTAAAGAACGCATCGGACGGTTCCACTCCGGAATCCATAGACGACGCCCAAAAGAAGGTTGCTGGAACCCGCATCGTTCTATCGGATGACAAAGATACCAACTACGACCCCATTACGGTCCCGACTGGTCCGCTTCTGGTGAGCCGCCGTCAGTTTTTCGAAGCCATTGCAAACCAGCCAGACTCCGTTGTGACTGCCCTGTCCCCGGACGATCTTCCTAAGACATCCGACTCACCGGCATGGTCGGGACTGGTAAAGAAGCGCAACGGATATAACGATCTCTCCGCCTTCTATCTGGTTTCGTACGATGCCTACAACTCTGACGGCACTGCGCGCGTGAACCGCGACACGAACAACATTACGCTTCACATTCTTGGCCCCGACGGACAGAAATATGTGCAGTATAAGCTGGTTGACCTCCCTTAATTCTGGCTTCTGATATTAAGACGCTCGGTTGTTGCGATACAGCCGAGTAGTCTTAATTTTAGGCCGTTTATTAAACGAATTTGCAAATTTAACTCAGCCTTAATGTATAAGTGGCGATTCTTGGGCTATACTGTAATTGAAGTAAATAAACCAAACAGGGTCTTACTTAAAAATAAGTGAACAAATGGTGCAATCGGGAACATTTAGTCCGATTTTACCGTTTATTCCTTAAAGGGTGAGTTGATTGCCCTTATTGCTACTCAATTAAAATTACTACGCATACAGCTGAGAGGAACACTGCAATGGGATATAGGTGGAGTCGAGAATCGATCGCACTAGAAATTCTGAGCATGTATGAGTCGGGCGAGAACTTGAATTACTCAAGTGTAGCCGACAACAACCTCACACTGCTGCGGGCTGCCACCCGTTACTTTGGCACTTGGGAAGCGGCAGTACGCTTCGCCGGGATTGACTACGACCAGATAAGGAAGTATCGATCCTGGACACGAGAAAGAATTGTTGCTCGAATTCGTGAGCTTCACGACCAGAACATGGATCTGTCGTGGCGCAACGTCTGTATCAATGTCGATCCGCAGCTTGCGGCGGCCGCCACTAAAAAGAGCCACTTCGGCTCATGGCGAGAGGCGCTTGAAGCGGCTGGACTGGACTACGATACCATCCGACGCTATAAAGAGTGGGATGACGAGCGTGTTATCGATCAGGTCAAAGAGATGTACGCCCAGGGTAAAGACCTCAACGCCAAGAACATGGAACATGAGGACATAACGCTGATTACCGCAGCGAGACGCCGCTTTGACACATGGCACCAGACACTCATTGCCGCAGGGTTGGACTATCGCCAAATCGTACAGAGAGCGCCGTTCCGAAGAGGCCTCGGCCGCGGACAGGCTAAAAGCGGAGTACTCAAACTGCAGGGCGAAATCGTAGCCAAACCGAAGAAAGCCAGCGGGCCCAAGCCTAAGGCCAAGAAAGACTCAGCAACATTGGCGCTCGACCTGGAATAGCGCAATCGACCTAAAGAAAACCAAAGCGTGCCCGGCGATCACTGAAGATCACCGGGCACTTTTGCTTGTTCTTCTTAACCGCCCGAAGGGCGCTCCGATCCCCCTTTACGAAGTGGAGGGGTTAGGGGTGGTCTGGGGCCTAACTTCCTTCCGCCTCTCCAAAAGCACTACGGCTATCTGCTCCGCAACCGTATCCACCGACGCCATGACTTCCTGATTCAAAAACCTGATCGTTAGAATCCCCAACGATTCCAGATAAGCATCCCTCTTCTTGTCATGGATCTCAGCCGCCTCCGAATCGTGGCTTAGTCCATCGATTTCCACGGCGGCTCTGACCTCAACGCAATAGAAATCAACAAAGTAGGGACCAATCCCTTGCTGACGTCGGAATCGAAATCCTTCTATTTGCCTTCCGGTTAACTTTGCCCAGAGCAAACGCTCGGTAGGAGGTCGGTCGGCGTGTAGAGTTCGGCGCCTTGCTGTTTGACTGGGGTTGTTGAAAAGGGTCATGGCTCTGGAATTAATTATTGGGTTAAGTCTGGTCGCTTTGCGCTTCTTCCACCTTACTTTACAATAGCGGCTCCAATTAACACATACTCAAACGCAGCGGCATAATATTCCTTCGTATCGCCCAGACAAACTGCGGCTTGCCCTCCAAGCTCACGAAACCGCCGATCAAACCCAGTCATCACCTTGGGATCCGCCGCCCTCATGACTTCTGAAGCCCACGAAATGTAAGTTAATAAGAACCTCTCACTTGGCTCCCAAACCTTGATGCCATATCGGCGACAGACGGCAGTCCACTCACTTCGAAACGTCCCACGGAGGACCCTCTTCCACATAACGGCATCATCGTAGATTGGAAATAACGAGGGGTTATAGAAGTGAAGGAACTTCGAGGCCGCCATGTGCGGATACTCGTTGTTCGCTTTCACTCCGCTCATTGCACGGACAGCGATCCGGATCGCCTTGTCATCAGTATTGAGTAGCGTGCCACCGACATGACGGCTTGCCAAAGCGCAGCCGTCGACAAGTATTTCAAAGGTTTCCTCTGCTGAACCAAGTCCACCTCCACGATTGATCTTCCAGTCCTTCACCATCCAATCGTAAACGAGGCGAAAGGATATGAAGTCGGGATTAGGAGCAAACGCGAGCGCGGATATCTGGTAGATCTCGGCCCTACCACTGATCGGCCAGTTCATTTCCCGCTCGGCGAACCCAAATCCAGCGTCGAGTGCATCGAGAGCGCGGTCTTCCTGAAAGTTCCGCAGTATGTTCGGTGCAATCACAATTCCCTCATATCGAACAGGGCTTTTCGTCAGTCAGCAAACAAGTCACTGATGACTGATTTGCTGACTGCGTGTTCCAGGAAGAGCCAAAACGTCTAGATCCCAGACCACCCCTAGCCCCTCCACTTCGTAAAGGGGGATAGGAGCGGCCCTCGGACTTTGAAGGACAAGCTTAGGCGATGCTTGACGAGATTAGACGTCGCCGAGGGCGGCCCAGACTTCGACTTTGCTTTGGACGCGGTGGATGACGTCGTCGGTGAATTCAGTTGTGGTTGCTCCGCCTCCGAGGTCACTGGTGCGGACGCCTTCACGGATGCTTTCGAAGGCGGCTTCGTAGATGGCTCGGGAAGCCCTTGTGGCTGCCGGCGTGTGGACGAACGACAGAATTGAGGCTCCGGCCAGGATCATGGCGAGGGGGTTCGCTATGTTCTTTCCGAAGAGCGAGGGCGCAGTGCCGTGGGGGGCTTCGGTCATTACTACCTTGGGTTCGAAGTTTTCGTCGAACGAGAGCAGCAGGGACTCCGATCCCGCGATAGAGCCATAGAAGGCAAGGACCAGGTCGCTCAGGCAGTCCCCATCTCGATTAAGGGCTGGAATGACGAGGGGCTCGGAGGCTCGGGAGAGCAGCAGAGCGTAGGTCGCATCGATGAGCTGGGGCTCGTATCGGACGTCGGTGTAGCGCTTGGAGGCGGCGTCCATTTCCTCTTTGAACATCCCCTCGTAGATTGGGGAGACTGTGTACTTGGGACCGCCGAAGACGCGGGCGCCCATCTTACGAGCGTGTCTGAAGGCGAACTCGGCGACCATTCGGCTTGTCCCGCGACTGATGTGTTCGGTTCGGTACGCAATTTCTTCGTACCCTTCGCCTTCGCGCCATTCCTTTGCGGAGTAGGCGTCGTCCACGGCCATTCTAACGACCGACATGGGGGCTGAAACACCGCCCACGGTCAGTACTCCTGGAAGCCTACGGCCCGTTCTTACGATAACGGTGCCGTCGATCTCCTGCCGTAAGATAGCATTGGGCGAGCCGATGCCTCCCTTGGTCTCCGGAGTAATCGTCGCGGCTTTAATGCCGAGGCCGTGCTCGCACATGGCTTTGGCGGCGTCGTGCACGACGCCGTTGTTCGTCCGCTCTCTGTTGGCGAGCGAAAGGTCGTAGTGCGCGAAGTTCAGGTCTACCTGTGTTACTGTCGGGCTTAGAACCCTCAATCCTTCGACCAGCAGTTCCTGTCCTGTCTGATCGCCTTCCATCACTACAATTGTCCGTTGTGCCATATCTTTTCCTTATGCCCGATTCCAGGTCTTATGCCCGGTTTAAGAGTTCTCTTGTGTATACGACGGACCGTGCCAAAGCGTGCTGAGGTATCTCTTCGGCCTCGTATTCAATGTTCAACCAGCCGTCAAAGCCGGCCTTCTTTAGTGAGACAACGCAGTCTGGAAGGTCAACATCGCCTTCGCCTACAGCCGTACCCGCAAACTTCAAGCCATCTATTGAGGTGTAAGCAAAGCCTTCATAGTCGTCGGGTACGAGCCTAAAGTCCTTAAAGTGTACCATTGCGGCAACACTGGCGAGTTCATCCACGGCCTCATGAGAGGCCTGGTGCACGAGCAGAAAGTTGCCGGTGTCCGGATTGGCACGCAGTCCGGGACTGTTTACGGCGTTCAGGATTGTGCGGACCTGAGTGCTCTTGCCGGCAAGCTTGCCATGGTTTTCCAGAGCGAGGGTGACTCCGTTCGCCACCGCGTACTCCGCGCCGGCGCTGAGGCCTTCTATAATCCACTGCAGTCCGTCCTCAAAGGATATTCCGGTCGAGTGGACATCGCCAGCAAAAACTCGCACGACTTTCGCGCCGAACTCGTTTGCAGAGTCTACACCCTTTTTGACCACTTCGAGGGCAGCGGCTCGTTCCGCGGGGTCGGTCTTCACGAAGTTGTTACTGACTGAATAGACTCCCACGGGAAGCCCGGTCTCTTTAAGAGCCGCGTTAACAAGCGGTGTCTCTGCGGCACGGTCCTTCCAGAAAAAATCCAACAGTTCCACGCCGTCGACATTCAGACGCTTGCACTCGTGTACGAATCCTGGAATGTCCAGTTGTCCTCGCTGCCACGACGAGACATAGCTCCACATGCTTATCCCTAGTTTCAAACAGTTTCTCCTTATTTCCGGTTCAAATAGTCAGGCAGTACTTTTGCGGCATAAAGCAGGCCGCCGATGGACTTGCCGTCTCTAATCTCACCCTTGCCGATCAAATCTATCGCCTCTTGGAGAGGCATGCGTACGGTTTCCAGGAACTCGTCCTCATCCGTGTGCCCTTCGACGGGTGTCAGGTCGAGTGCGAGAAAGGTGTGTATGAGCTCAGACGTGTAGCCTGGAGCCATAAACGATTCGAAGAGCTTATAGATGCGCCCGGGGTGGTAGTTGATCTCTTCCGCAAGCTCACGAGAAGCGCAGAGCGTTATATCCTCATTGGGCTCCCGCGTTCCCGCGGGGATCTCAAGCAGAGGGCCTCCGGCGGCGGTACGGTACTGCCGCACAAGAATGACAGTGCCGTCATCGAGAATAGGCACGATGGCGACAGCTCCCCGATGCTCGACAATTTCCCGAGTGCTTGTTTTACCGTTTGGCAGGCGTATTGTGTCGACCCGGAAGTTGATTATCCGCCCCTCATAAATACGCTGACTCGAGATGGGTTCTTCTGTTATTCCATCGCTCACTACTGTGTCTCCTGTTCTTTCTGAAGTTGAAGCTCGTCGGCAGCCGCGATTCCTGCTGCGGCGGCTGCCTTAAAAAATATCGGATCTTGATGCACGGAACGTCCCATGGTAGTCACGTCTATGGATCTGTCCTTTAGAAGACGCAACGCCAGTTCGTCACCCTCCACGTTCCTGAGCTGGTGCCTTGGGTCCAGGCCAGGAAACGGAACTCCTTCCGGTAGTCCGACAAAGCAGTTTGCATAGGTTAAGCTGAGCGCGGTTCGACTATGGTGGCTTATGCCGCGGTGCCGCTCGCGGCTGTCCGCCTCCGATGCTCGTACAATGGCGAACGGCTTGCCCCCCAGCCTCTCGGCCGTATCCAGCAGGCTTGCCTGCTCTAGCCCAGAAAATCCGTACCTGGTCCCTGTCCCGGCGTTTCCAGGTCCCTGGCAGACGATCACTGCCCGAGCCCCAACGAGATGCTTTGCCGCAAGAAGAGCCGAGTGTACCGTGACCGTTTCATAGTCTCCCCCAAAAGCCTGGCCTGAGGTGAAGGTGCTTTGGATTAGGCCAGCCTCCCGAAGCTGTACAACCAACCGGCTGAGCGCCAGAGGCAGGGCAGCGGCATCGGTCATGATATAGGCGACGGGCGCTATCTTCCTCAGGGCAAGACCAGCGGCGGCAGCGGCAATCTGTGAGTGCAACTGCCCGACAATTACGGGCAAACCGTCAAGAGACTGCTCCCAGACATCAGCAAACTCAGGCTGCTCTTCCAGTGTAAGGACAGCCTGCTGGTGCGGAAGGTAGCGTCCTTTGATTATGTGCCCCTGGGAAGGCTCCTGGTCTTCGATACGGCGGGTCGGATCACTCAGATTGGCGATTACAAAATCGTATCCGCCCGTGCCGAGCGATAAGAGACGGGCTGTTTCATTCAGCAGGACAAAGTCACCAACCTCGACCGGCCCGGTCAGCGACGGATAGTTGATCGCCTTACGCGTCCCCTGCCCTTCCACGTCTACGGCAATATTCTGTATGCCGCTGAATCCGTCTTCGCTTTCGGAAACGAACCCTACAAGCCTGTTTAGCACGGGTTACCGCTCTTTGTAGACTGCGGCGACCTCGGCAATGCTCACCACGTATTGGGCGCTCTTTACCATGTCGGAAATAAGCACGTATTCATCGTGACGGTGTATGTTTACCATGCCGCAGCCAATGACCGTGGTCTGCACTCCGAAGTCGTTGAATATGTTGGCGTCGGCTCCACCTCCGGTCACTCTTGGGATGGGTTCGAATCCGATGCGCTCGGCGGCTTCATGAACGATTTCTATGACCGGATCGTCCATTTTGAGATCGTACCCTTTATAGGCATTGTAGGATTTAATTTCCACCGTAGCTCCAGCGGCATCGGCTTCTTCCTGAAAGGCGGCGAACATGGCATTGCGTTGCTTGTCTAGTTTTTCAGGGTTGCGTGAGCGCGCTTCGCACTTCAGATAGCACTCCGCAGGGATAATATTGGTCGCGGTGCCACTTTGTATGATTCCGACATTGGCCGTGGTTTCGGGATCGACACGGCCGAGCTTCATTCTGGAGATCGCTTTAGCGGCTACCAGAAGCGCGCTGATGCCGTTTTCAGGCTGCGCACCGGCATGGGAGGCTTTGCCGTGAATCCAGACATCGAAAATGTCCTGCGTGGGAGCGCTGTATATGAACGATCCAATAGGCGGTCCGCTGTCCAGGACAAACCCGTACTTCGCCTTTATATCTGAAGGCTCCATATGCGCGGCGCCCACAAGGCCAATTTCCTCGCAGATAGTCAGTAAAAGCTGGATATCACCGTGCGGAATGTTGTTTTCCTCCAGCACATACATGGCCTCAAGGATGGCTGCGATTCCGCATTTGTCGTCTGCTCCAAGAATGGTGTTGCCGTTAGAACGGATTACGTCTCCTTCGATGATGGGCACGAGGCCTTCCGTCGGCTCGACCGTATCGAAGTGCGCGCTGAAGAAAATGGGCGGAGCATCGGGAACATTGCCCTTCTTATAGGCAATCAGATTTCCAATATTGCCGCCGACTTTTTCGCCGGCTTTATCAAAAAAACATTCAAAGCCAAGCTTAACCAGGTGGTCCCGGCCAATTTCGCTGGCCGCCTTTTCGGACTTGGGCGGAGTATTCTGGTTGACAAGGTCCAGAAACATCTGGACAATGCGGTCCTGGTTGACCGGAGCGGGTGAAACAGCCATGGGATAGCAACTCCAAACTTAAATCAGGGATTCTCTCCTTCTGTTCGACGTGTTAATTCCTTATTCCTGCGCCTGGAAAGCCCCTTCAAATAATGAATCGCGTCATAGTATCACGACTAGAGTACAATAGGGATCTGAGACACTTTGACGTGGCATCAATGTTGTACCGCGTTTAATACGACAGGAGACTATGCATGGGACTGTTAGACGGCAAAAGAGGGATCATTTACGGAGTGCGCAATAGCAAGTCACTGGCCTGGGGCTGTGCACAAAGTCTCGCGCGTGAAGGCGCACAGCTTGCGCTTACCTTCCTTGGCGAGCGTGAGGAGAAGGATGTCAGACAACTCGCGCCGACACTTCCCGGCGGCGAGCAGG
>Ga0302315_10005080_pt1 | contig 11319 bp, 8 predicted proteins | sample III_Palsa_N3_1_FD_200532 | JGI IMG/M metagenome (GOLD analysis project Ga0302315, IMG submission 200532) | Peat permafrost microbial communities from Stordalen Mire near Abisko, Sweden - III_Palsa_N3_1 | ecosystem: Environmental > Terrestrial > Soil > Palsa > Peat permafrost | place: Sweden... | reverse complement strand
AACTCCGCGATTGTTCGCCCCAGGCCCGACATTAATTGCTGAGCTGCCTGTGCGGCGGTGAACATGCCGGGATTACGGTATCGCTATTCTGGCTTTTGCTGAGCTGCCTGTGCGGCGGTGAACGTCACGTTGCATGACGCCATTGTCGCCATGTCTTGCTGAGCTGCCTGTGCGGCGGTGAACATCGAAAGATTCACAATTCCGTTCCTATATGATTGCTGAGCTGCCTGTGCGGCGGTGAACAGGGTACAGCCTCAGCGATGCGATATCGGCAGTTGCTGAGCTGCCTGTGCGGCGGTGAACACCCTTGCCAGAACGTGGTTCTTGCCAATCAATTGCTGAGCTGCCTGTGCGGCGGTGAACAAGTTGCCTGGCATTTGTCAGGCGTTCTGATCTTGCTGAGCTGCCTGTGCGGCGGTGAACACGGTCGTCTAGCGACTGGAGGGCATTTACGTTTGCTGAGCTGCCTGTGCGGCGGTGAACGAATTGCCAGTGCAAAATTAATCGCGCAATCAGTTGCTGAGCTGCCTGTGCGGCGGTGAACTTCGACGGCTTGTAGGCCGATTTTAGCGATCATTGCTGAGCTGCCTGTGCGGCGGTGAACAAACTGGCGAAATTCTTCATCCTCTGCGCGCATTGCTGAGCTGCCTGTGCGGCGGTGAACTGGAACGTACCACTTACTGCCCATGATTCATTTTGCTGAGCTGCCTGTGCGGCGGTGAACGAACATCCCTAGTAGTCTGCTCGCTCTTTCTATTGCTGAGCTGCCTGTGCGGCGGTGAACACTCAATGGCGGTACCGTGCATGCATTTCATATTGCTGAGCTGCCTGTGCGGCGGTGAACGTGCATCTTCCACCAGAACGGACACTTGATATTTGCTGAGCTGCCTGTGCGGCGGTGAACCTGGCATCACAGGCGACGTGTCTGGCATGCGCTTGCTGAGCTGCCTGTGCGGCGGTGAACCATAGGCATCATCGCTATATCCTAGATCGGATTTGCTGAGCTGCCTGTGCGGCGGTGAACGACTGATGAGCCAATCAAATCCAACCCGTGGTTTGCTGAGCTGCCTGTGCGGCGGTGAACATTTGAACAACTGCGCTCAGGGACGCATGCGCTTGCTGAGCTGCCTGTGCGGCGGTGAACAAGCACGATCAACAAGCATGGCGGCATCTTCTTTGCTGAGCTGCCTGTGCGGCGGTGAACCTGGGTCGCTCTATGTGGCATCGCGAGTCAATTTGCTGAGCTGCCTGTGCGGCGGTGAACGCCGGAATGTCGCCTATCCTGCTGCTGTTGTTTTGCTGAGCTGCCTGTGCGGCGGTGAACCGATCCGGGCATTGCTGCGCACGGTTGTTTCCTTGCTGAGCTGCCTGTGCGGCGGTGAACTTTGAACGGCCACAAGGTCATCGCCAAGTTCTTTGCTGAGCTGCCTGTGCGGCGGTGAACTGAAGCAATGTACTCCTATATTATTGATTTTTAAAGAACAATGTCAAATTGAGTCGCCAAGCCCATATTTTTATGGGTTTGGCTAAGTTGCTGAATTTAAAGGGTTTTAAATTTTGCTGGGAAAAAGGGTCAAAAGTAGGGAACTGTTGCTTCCCCGCTTAGCCCGTAAGAATTGAAATTGCCGCCTACCGAAAGGGTAGCCTGTACCTGTTGAATAAATAACCGAAAGACCTGCTCGCTACTATGGCTTCTTAACGTTAAAAACGGTAAATGTAGCCGTTTTTCCATTGAATCGGGAATCCGTTGTAAAGCCTCTTCCTCGCTGAAGCCATGCCTTCGAATTTGTCTCCTTCTGATCCGTGCAGCGTTGCTTTTTACCTGTACACGACGCACGATGATCGCTCGCACTGTTTCCGGTGTGCCGGAAACCTCGCCAACGCGAATGTGGTCGCGCATGCCAGTCAACCAATTCATCGCCATCAATTCCGTCAGACGCTGTTGATTGCCGTGCAAGCGAATTCGGTCGCCAAGTCGTGAAGGCTTTTCACTATAATCGGGAAAACTCAATCCGATGTCTTTGCAATCAAGGAGTACCAGCGCTCGGTGTAGCTTGCTGTGCAAGGCATTCATCAATAATGACGGTGAAAATTCAGGATCGGGCAATATATTGATTTCGATGTAATGATCCACGATGTCTCCTCAATCCGCTTTTTCGCCAAACACACCGCCGCGAATCAAGCCCGCGATCACATAGTGCTGTTGCTCAATTGGCGGTTTGGTATTCTTGATGATCCAGTTATCCAGCAGCGTATAAAAGTCCATCTTGTCCTTGGGTTGTCGATACGCGGTGCCACGACTGGTCACCGAACCATACGGCTCGACTGCTATCGGGCCTAGCTCCTCGGCGTCGGGATACCATGTGTCAATGGTGCGCAATGCGTTGCCAATTTTTTGAGAATGCATCGCAGCGACATCGCTAACCTGATACAGATATTTACTTTTCTTGCTGTCACGCCCGCCATCCAATACGAGTTCTTGCGACGGAAATACTTCTTGACCGAATCCCAAGCGCGCATAGGCTTCTACCTGAAGGAAAGCAAATGCATCCCCGGTCAAGCCCTGGCGTATTACTTCTGCCAGCGCCCGCAGTTCCCCTTGCGGATCAGAAAAAGCGCGCAAGCTGAAGTCCTCCCCATTGAATATCCAGGTGCGTTGTACTTGTTCATGTTTAATGTGATTGATACGGACCTCGACAGCTTCAGCGCCTACGCGGTTGCGCCATAAGAAGCGCCCATTGGCAAGATTTTCGGCATAGCGTGAAGCTAACTCGATGAATTGATGCTCGGCGATATACGCATTGATCTTTTCCGCCAAAGCAGCCTGGTACGCTTGGTCGTTGCAAGCGGAGGGTGACGCCAAATTTCCCAATACGCGCAAGGTAAAACTCACCTTTAACGTGTCGGCATCGAACGGCAATGCAGCCACATCGACGCGCTGTAAATTCGCCTTTTGAATTTCTGCGTCTAGTTTCGTTGGGTCGCTGGCGATTGCGTTTTTCAAACGGTTGGAAATCGTGCCGCGCACGTCCTTTTCTTGAATTGAAAGCGGCTTCCATCCGGTATTAGTGGAACGGTTTCCCCAAGCCCCAGCGTGCATCAGCGCGTCGGAGTTCGATAATTTACGTTCAAATGCCAGTACAGAAGCAGTCTTGATTGCAGTTGCCATGTTGTTCTCCTTATTGATCCGATTGATTATTGTTCACTTGGGGTTGTGGCGCGTACTGGTTTCGCCACAGATAAAAATCGCCGACGACTTCATAGCGCCAAAAAAGTTGATCCAGATCACGAATGCGATGCAGCCCCAACCACTCGCCGATACCGTATGCAGACTCGACGAATCGGAACGGCGTATTTGGGTCACGTGCGCGTGCCACTTCGCCACCGTCATAGAGTGGTGATATCGCTTTGAACCCGATCGCAATAGGAACAAGCCAGCCCTTGGCGGGTTTGGGCACATATTCCCAAGATGCCGAGGTATCTTCGTTTGGCATTTCGCCTTCCTTGATTTCCGGACGAGCTTTTTGCCTGAGTGCACAAAAGTCCAGCCACGCATCGATCATTTCGATTTCCGGTTTGTCTACTTTCAATACGTCGAAATGGTTTTTTAATAACTCTGATCGGTCGACCAATGCGAAGCCGGGCAATAGTTTGAATAAATGATTACGCGTGAACCTGTTCAATTCGTCAGAGCGATCAGGCACATGGGCGAATACCACATCCTTGATGCTTTGCACAGTGCCACCAGCTAGCCGTTGCATCAGCGCGGCTTCTCTTATAAAGTCTTGAAAGCATTTCACATCTTGCGTGTCGCTGCCGGTATTGAAATCGAAATCCTCATCACTGAAATCGCATTCGACCAGCAACGAAACATCCATATGCATACGGCCTTCTTCAACGAATGCTGCGGTTTTCGCTTCCTTCGTCAGCGGATTGCGCGTCAAGGAAAATACGTAGTCGCCCCATCCGGCTGGCTGATATGCATTGACATGATGTTGATGGCAGATGACGGCGCAGCCGCCCAAGGCCAAGTTATGTTTTCTTTGCAGCGTGCGCGATAACGCATGGGTGAATCCGAGAAAATTGGAGATGGCGGGGAAGCCATATGTCAGGCCGGAAATCGCATTCGCATTTTCGACCTTGATATGTTTTAACATCAATACGGATTTCATGATGCAAAGTCCTCCAACTCTCGCTTGAATTTCTCTTTTACCAACCCAAACCATTCACGGTATTCCGCATCTTTCATCACCAGCTTGTCGTTTTCCAGCTTACGGTTAAGCCAACTCGCAAAGCGCTCGGCAATCTCAATTTGCCAATCCTTAGCATCTCGCTTGTGTTGGAACTCTTCATCGTCACGCAACGGGTCTAGCCATAGTTGCTCGGCAAGGGGTAGGGCAGATTGCGCGCTCCATCCGCGTTGTTCCGTCAGACTTATTACTTCGGCGGCGTGGAGGAAAAGCGTATCGATCAGTTCGTCCACCAATTCGGCGCGAACATCGCGCCTTGCTTTGGTACTACTTCTGCCCTTGATGCGAATCAGGTAGTCCTTGAGTTCCTTCGCAGTTTTCCATGCGCGTCGTTCGTATTCGCGCCAGAAAGAATTCTTGCCAGCAGTTGGGGGCTTTTCTTGTTTGCGCCATATGGGTGGCTGGCAGCTCATCAAAAAGGATTTTCCGCCTCTGCCGCTGTTGAGTTGCGAAACATTTTGTGGCTTAGTGCCACCAAAATTCTGTACGGCGACGCCGGGATAGTCCACCGTTTCGGAATCGCCATATTTTTCTTCCCTACGTGCCTTGCGCGAGGCTATCGCCTGATCTGAATAGCGGGCTTCAGTAACACGTTGATACAGTGCTTGCGCAAGCGAAGACGCGAAGAGAGGGCTGAGCAAATGATATCCGCCATCCGATATAGGGAAATAGAGCTGCTTGGCGAGCTTATGCGAACTTAACTCCTTATCGATCAACACTGACTTGAAGCCGTTGACCCATTCCGCTAATTGGTCGTCGTTTTCCGCAAAGGGAGCCAATGCCGAGTTGTCGCCTTGCGCAATGTGGTTTATCAAGCTGATATGCTCTGCATCCTCAAGTCGTAGCAGACCTGCAACATCAAGTGCGGCAGCATTTCCGACGACATCCGCCTTCATTTCAAAGAGCGTTGAAGTGGATAGATAACCTAGCTTTTCTGAATCGTCGATGGTTTTTTGAAGATAAATGCTTGAGCCTTTTGCGTCGGTATGGGTAAACTTGAGCGCGTGGGTCACCACACTGATTTGCTTTGCACGTGCCGCTGCATCGCTTAGCCATGCGGCAGGCTTGAAACTGGCCTCATGTTCCGCACGTTTTTGGGAGGATTCACGCAAATCCTCACCAGCTTCCTTTGGTTGCTTCCCCGCATCTTTTTCAAGTTTCTCAGATCGGGCCACTGCTCGATTCTGGATGTAGCTTGCGATCTTTTCTGATAGCTCGGGTTCAGGCATCGTTATCTCCGTTGAAATGATTCAAATGGAATAGTTTTTTAAAAATACATATGTGCTCAGGAAAAATTCTAAAACCTGTCCGTCGCCAATAACATTTCGCCGATGTGGTTGTTTGGGTGTGAGATGATTAATCCAGCGCACTATGCACGCCAAACAGCGGATCATACAACCACTTCCGAGTAGTCGCTTCGCTCGGCTTACGCAACCTTAGTTCCGAGAATTTCCTGCTTGCATCTTCTATTTCTAGCCCCGTCCTTTCGGCGATGCGTTCCAGTAATTTACCGATATCGTTTTGCATCCAGGGTTGCACACCGTCGGCAAATTGAATGTCGATTCTGGAAAATCGATCCTTTTCCACCGGGGCGACTTCGCCGGACTCTGCGACAAGGTGAAATATCGGCTCAGCGTCTTCTTCTGTTACATGCAAAAGAAAATGCTCGTCAATCGATGCTTTGCGAAATGGATCGCGCCGCTGCAATTCCGCATTCCACGTTGCATTTGACTTCCACCATAGCGACGCGTGGGTTGGATAAACCAATGCGCCAAATAACCTTGCTTCCAGATGCGCGTGTTCCAGATCGGCCAGGTTGCCGTTCTTGTCCAATGGATGACTTGGGCGAATGCGTGGAATGGCGCTAATGAATTGATATTGTTCCGGGCGCAGCACATCTGCCAGATTCTTGCTTCGCAATATAAATTGTTGGTGCGCTTCGAAGCCTGGCTGAGCGTAGGCAACCTCTGCACCCTGTAGTGCCTTGAAATTTTTGTTCAGAATCAGTAAATTGGGTGATGTAGGTTGCTTTTGCCTATGTCGCTGGATACGTCCCGCCAACTGGATCAAGGAGCGCATGGAGCTAGGTTCGGCAATCGCCCAGTCGTAGTCGTGATCGCGCCCGACCTCGGCCACTGATGTGGCAAAGACCACAAACAGATGGTTCTTTTCCGTCGATTCTGCGATTGCCTTTTTAATCGCCGGGATTTTCCAGAGTCTGCTTTCATCATGGCGCGTCAACGCTGCGTCCAGCACTTCCTCCATGTTGGAGCGTACTGCCAATGGATGGTGGCTATGGTAGATACAAAAATGAATCCGATGATCTGGCGCAGGCGTCTGACGCAATACCTGACGCGCTACCGCCACCATCGGATTGATATTTGCCATTCGCACGAGGCCAATTGACACCCGCTTCCCGCTTTCTGTGTGTTCTTGATGATGTGCAGCATGCAGGCGCGTCATTCCCATCTGGATAGTTTCGGCGATGACAGTCGCCACATTCTGGACGTCGATACCTGCTGCCGTAACGGTCAGCAGTTCCGCATGACGCAGCGGCGGTTTCCGTTGCAGGTTTCCGATGCGCTTTTCGACAAATGCCACATGAGCGTCGTTGAATAGGAGTGGATCGGCATGATCGCTCTGGCTTACGCCGAATTCATCGAACCATGCGCAAACTATACTGTCCGTAGAGGCAGGGTCGCCGCAAGCTTGTTGGTACTGCCGACGACCAGCAAGATACGCATCAAACAGTCCTCGGATTAACGCTGGCGGCAAGGTGGCAGATGATAGCAATACCCGCGAACCCAGCATGCCTGCCCAGTTGACCAGACGACTCAGCGCGGGGAGGTCGGCAAGATCAAAATCATCGGGCTCATCGAGTACAAGGTCCGATGTCAGCAAACGCAACATCGGCGCAATCTGCTTGCCACCTCGTTCGCCTTCGGTGGCGGGCATCAAATGATCGATGGTACTGACCAGAACGGGGGCGCTCAATAATTTATGCAGCTTGGGCGACTCTTTGAGCCAATGACTCAAGCGACCGTCATCCAAACTACCGTCATATCGAACATACTGGAAGTCATCGAACATTTCTGCTGCCGATTCGCTGCCGGATTGTTCTGCGGTGAGTGGCACTGCGGATCGCGATTCGGTTGAGTCCCCGTCCTGTTTGCGGAGTTCATGCAGCTCGCGCACCGCCTGCGAACCTATCAGCACTGCCATATCCTCGTCATGCAATTTCAAGCGCGCCTGCATAGCGTCGCCGGTTTGAAGCGTTAAAGTACGTAATCCGAGAGCCACGCTGAAGCGGCAACCGAGCTTTTCGTCGGCCAAGCCGTACATGATGCGCGCATTGGCAAAAGTTTTTCCGCAACCTGTTGATGCCATGTTGATACCGAAAAAACCTTGTGCCGCAATACGCTTGCTGACACCTTTCGCCAATTCATAAGCTTTGTCCTGCCAACTGAACTTGACGTCGGTGCTGCGCTGTTTGAATCCCTTATGCCTTGTAATTGATGGCAGCGTCTGACGTAGAGTGGGCAAGCTTTGCGCCAATTTGTAAGCATTGTAGCCGACGCCGACGTTGTGCTCGTCGAGCTTCTGCTTTTGCTCTTTGGTCTTGCGATCGGTGTTGGCGTAGGCTTTATAGGTGGGATCTTGCCAGCGCGGTTTCGCCTCGCCGGAAGAATAGCAATGATCTGCCAACATCAACGTCAAGCGTGCCAAATGGCTGCTGAATCGATCTTGCAACCAATCTTTGTCAAACAATGTCTGATGCTGTAGTGCGCGTTTCGCGGCACTTTGCGCTTTGTCGCGCCAAGTCTTACTGCGAATTGGCGTCCCATACTTGAATTCCCAAACATCCTTCCAGTCCTTGTCCTTCCAGTCGTCATAGCTGCATTGCGGCGAATTCCAGGAAGCTTTAAATTTCTTGCCGGTCATCCATTCGTCAATGTTCCCTATGGAGGGTGGACTGATATTTTTCTCGGATGCAACGTCAAATTTTGGAAGCCGATGATGCGAAACTATCAACCAGCCGACGACCTTTGCCAAAGACGGCATGTCCTTAAACGGGTTATTGGTATTGAGTTGACTATCCTTTAACGGCACCGGCTCGTTCTCGGCTGTGACGGTTGCCAGCTTTTCCAGCCATTGCCGATCATCGGTTCCTTTGCCGACAAATGCTTCAAACAAACGCAAGGAGACCCATTCATGGCGATACGGTTCCGAGCGAAGCTTGGAATTCGGCTTCAGCTTTTCCTGAAATAACTTGTTCGCTTTGCCGAAGTCATGGAATAGACCGGCGATTTCGGCCAGAATGGAAATGGCGTGTGCTGTGTGCCAGTTATTCTCGTCACCGCTGCGCAAGATATCTCGTTCCGTGCTGTTGGTCGGCACCGCGCCGTTCTCGTTGAAATTACCGGCATTGCCAACGATCCACAACAATTCGGTATGGTCGCGCCCACGTATCCAATGACAAGCAACAGCCGTATTGCGTCTGGCGGTCTTCTTGAGCAACTGGCGCAAAGTGTCCAGACCTTGTTGCGTGATGGGTGTTTGCCATGTACGGTCACCGTGCCGCTCGGCAAACTGATCAAGAATACGTCGTGTTTCTACTAATGCACGTTTGGAGCATTGGGAAATCAAGAGAACATTCACTGGGCCAATCTCCCGATGCGCTCGGCAACCTCCTTGAGAGTGTCGATCATAAAATCCAACGCTTCGGTGCGGGTGAGGTTTTCAATGCATGCTTGGCGGAATTCCTGTTCTTCATCGCCGCGCATGGCGGAAATAAATGCTTGAGGCAGCACGATGGCATCCTTCACCAGATCGGCCACGTCGAACACCAAGCCACCGCGTCGCGTTTTTCCGTGCAATACTGCGAGACCATGCGGCAATCCCAAAACCCATGTGGCAGTCGCTCCTAACCCATAAGCAAGGTAATTTCCGTGATCGAGAAAGCGGTTGGCCGAATCGGTGCCACTACCGCGCTTGCTCCGAACGAATTCACCGTACCGGACTGCGTTGGCGGCGAGTTTGTACAATTGCTTGCTAAGGCGGGCTTCCTCGGTCAATAAATAGGTGACATCCGGTGCCGCTTGCACACCGACCAGCGCGTTATCGAGTATTGAGGCCAAGACATCGCGGCTGATTTCAAACCCTGAATCCCGAAGAGCACGGTTATCCAGCCAATGTTCGCGTATGCGTTGAAGTCGCGCCGATTGAAATGCTTTGGCTGCCGCAAGACGCAAGGAATCGTCAAACCAGAAGCGAACCCAATGTTGTAAATATTCGGTTGGCCGATACTCGCTTTGCGGGGAAAACCATGCAACTTCAATGTCGATTTCGTTGGCACTGAAAAGTGGCGTGCCACCCCCACCGCAAAAACCGACTAGGACTCCGGCCTTGGCAAGCTCGCGCATGGCCGCTTGCGTAATGGACGTCCCCGTTCCAAGCAGCACCGTTGTGGTATTGGCAATCGGGATGTTCCAATACAGCGAACGCTTTCCTTCGTCGGTGACAAATTCCACGCGCCCGCCGTTGACCAACAGCCGACAATGTTCAAGATAGTAAATATTGGCGCGCTTGGAGTGCAGTATTGATTTGAGATCGGTTGAAGTAAATTGGTCTGCCATAGATGCGTAAACCGTCAAATTTATTCAAGTCCTGTTGTTTAATATGGGTTCGACCAGCCAAAATTCTATCGATCAAAGCAGTAATGATTTAAATTCTTGCGGGAACGAGAATAGCGTAATGCTCCTGTATATACTGAAATTATTATTTTCGCAAGTTTCAACTTTAATGCTTTTAAACTTATGCGGAAGTGTTCCTTGCCAAGATACCGTCGCGTGATGAGGTGCTTCCTCCAACAAATACTATCGGGACAAATTTTTTCTCTCGGCTGGAATTCGGAAAAGAAATAGCACCCTTGACGATGGTTTTTTTGTCTGCTGTTGGAAGCGCGAAGTCCTCTTCTTTTGGCGGCGATTCTCCAGCCGTTACTGTCTGCACGACAAATAGCATCAATGCGATTATTGACTTCAATTTCGTAGTTATCATTCTATTCGTGATGTTCGTTGCAAATCAAATACGAGGCCAAAGCAAATCTAGGATTCCACAGGCGCCACTTTACGCGGCATTTCTGCTTGCTCAGTAGTACGCGCCTTGAATTCCCTGATTGCGTCACCCAATAACATTAGGCCACCATCGTCCGGGTAATCGGGTGTTTGCAGCAAGCATCCTAGGAATGCTCCTGCTGTTCCGTCTTCCTTCGCTTCTTGTACGATTACGACCTGATAGCCATTTGTCAGTGGGGTGATCGGAGTAAGTTTATTTGTCATCGTGTATTTGGGCGAAGCCGCCCGCTATGTAGCATGAAAGCACAAGCGCATATTACGGTAATGGTAACTTTAACAACATGCCGCGTCTATGGGATGGTCTATGCATTCGATTCATGTTATTCGGGTGACTTTTGCCTGACTGTCTTACGCATTCTCAGGCGCTTTCATGCTAAAAAATGTCTGGAAATGCAATTTGGGTCGTAAATACCGTGGCCGTTAATGCATCATAGCGCGACGATTCACGGCATGGCAAGAGTCTCAGCAAAACAGGATCAAGATCATCACCTATTACGGTTGGGGGCCGCTGTGCGTGCTCGCCGTACTGCGCTGGCGTTATCGCAAGAGGCACTTGCTGATTCTGCCGAAATTGATCGATCCCATATGGGCAAGATTGAAAGAGGGGAGCGAAACGTTACTTTTCTGAACATCGTGCGTATTGCTAAAGCCGTTCAGTGTAAGCCATCCGATTTGCTTGTTGACGCTGATCTATAATTTGCAGCAAACTATAAAAGGCGCGATGCTCCAGATGAACAGCCGCAGGTCCGCGTGTGAGGATCATGTGACATTATTGTGGCTTGGCCTTAATACCCCATAAATTGATGCCCTTGGGTGAGATTGGGAGTGAAACGCGGCAAGCGTCGTAAGTAACTGATTAATAAACAAATTTTATAATGTGCTTAGGTCTCATAATCCGTTGGTGCCGTGTTCGACTCACGGGAGGCCCACCA
>Ga0302315_10005077_pt1 | contig 11320 bp, 14 predicted proteins | sample III_Palsa_N3_1_FD_200532 | JGI IMG/M metagenome (GOLD analysis project Ga0302315, IMG submission 200532) | Peat permafrost microbial communities from Stordalen Mire near Abisko, Sweden - III_Palsa_N3_1 | ecosystem: Environmental > Terrestrial > Soil > Palsa > Peat permafrost | place: Sweden... | reverse complement strand
GGTTAGCTTATTTTAATAAGGAAAACAATGCGGAGGCAGCATTGAATTGCTATGAAAAAGCATTTTCACTCGACCCATCAGATGCCAGGATTTTAATGGAATTGGATCAGCTCTATAAACGATTAAATAGGACCCCCGAAAACCGGCTGAAATTTTTGAACGAGCATTTATCCGTGGTATTCCAACGTGACGACGTTTACTTGGAACGCGTCAGCCTGTATAGTTTGTTAGGAGAATATGAAAATGCATTAAAGCTGTTGGAACATAGGCAATTTCATCCGTGGGAAGGCGGGGAAGGCAAAGTTTCAGGTCAGTATGTACAAAGTCTTATTCAGTTGGCTCGTAACTATATGGCACAGGGCCTTTACGATCAAGCAATCAATAATCTAACTATGGCACAAACCTATCCCCACAATCTTGGGGAAGGTAAGCTTTACGGTGCTCAGGAAAATGAAATTTTCTATTGGCTCGGATGCGCCTATGAGGGCTTTGGACAAAATGATTTGGCAAATGAATATTTTGTAAAAGCTACTATGGGTTTGGATGAACCTTCTGCCGCAGTTTTTTACAATGATCAGCACCCTGATAATATCTTTTACAAGGGTTTGGCTCATAAGAAACTGGGAAATAAAGAGCATGCCGATATCATCTTTAATAAGTTGATTATATATAGCCATCAGCATGCTAATGACGAAGTGAAAATTGATTATTTCGCGGTTTCACTGCCTGATCTTTTAATTTTTGAAAACGATCTCAATCTCCGCAACCTGGTTCATACTTTTTTTATGCAGGGCTTGGGTTACCTTGGCCTTGAAGAATTGAATAAGGCGAAATATCTGTTTAATAGGGCATTAGAAATCGAAGCAAGTCATTCAGGAAGTAGGATCCATATAGAAACGATAAAACAATCCTTACGTGTGTCTGATATTAATTAAAGAGATCTAAATTTAAATTTTTAACTGGCGGTAGTGTTCCGCTTCCTCGAGGGTCATACAGGATAATACGCTAAGTGATTTGCCGGCCGGAGCCGAGAAAGCGGAATTGCTCTTTTGCGCCGTTTCAAAGAACTGGATCGTATACTTTTCGTGAAGGCCGGGATTATTGCAAACGATCGCCGCAAAACGCTTGTTAAAGTTTTCTTTCTGTCCGGTGGTCGCCGGACTTCTACTGGTTTTGGCCATCTAAACTTTTTTAACTTTAACGGCACCCGGACCCTTTTGCCTTCTTCTACTTCGTTAGTAACCTTTTTGCCGGTCCCGACGCGTTCATTCAGGCCGCTGGAGTGGACAAATATTTCCTTGCCGCCATTATCGGGCGTAATAAAACCGGAGCCTTTGACTAGTTGTATAGATGCTTTTGCACCTGCTGATAAGCGAATGCTGGCCGACCTCAGCCTCTAATGCTATTTACCTGCTTACGACACATCGATAGGTGACCTGCCGTTACCAATTATCTACCACCACGTAATCATCTTACCGATACCTTTACGCCACAACTAAATAATTCATACCATCATGGAAACACTCGCGCTCGAATTAACAGTGATCTTAATCACCATCGATGATAAAATTATGCCCGAGCAAACGAGGCTGATTGAGCAGTTTATGAATTACGTTTATGAGTATCACAACTAAGCAGGCGCGCTTGTCCAATCCTTTCAGGTAACAGCAATAGACGCTCAGCGGGTTAGTTATAACATTATTAGCTATTTATGCCTTTAATGCCAGTCCTTTGATATGCTTATCGCGATTTTATAAATGATTTTCAAATATCAGTTGCTAACCATGTTTCGCGGAGTTAACTGGGGTACAATACATGGCTCATGAACGTTCGTTTCGATTTGGACTTCCTTTTTTGGCACCCTGCGTTGTACGGGTTTTTTACTTTTTGAATTAAGGGTGGCGATAACAGATGATAAAGGCATTTTAAAGCTGTTGAAGCAAGACGGCACACTCACGTATAAAGAGATCGCTTACAGGCTGCATAAAACCGTTAATCCCATCCACTCACGTATTCGGAGCCTGGAAAATAGTGGCTATATCAAAAAATATCGTGCAGATATAGACCACAAGAAAGTAGGGAAAGGCCTTATCTGTTACACACAGGTGCGGCTTAAACAGCATTCAAAAGAAGGCCTGAATGCGTATAAAACAGAAGTTGTAAAAAGTCTCAGAAGTTATGGAATGTTACCACCTTACCGGCCCGTTTGACTTCCTGCTCCGTATAGCTTGCAAAGACATTGACGAATATGACCTCATCCTCAACGAAAAGCTTTCCGTCCTGCCTGATGTGGGCAACATGCAGAGTTTATTCGTTATGTCCGAAGTGAAGCACGAGACGGGGTATATGTTCGATGAGCTTTAGATGAGTAAATCTCACACAAATAAACATAGGGAAATATTGTTAAACGCCTGCTTTAGGGAATGCCAGGTTAAATAACATTGAATTTGGAAGTTCAGAATTGTTTTGCTATCTTTAGTAATAAAAGTTGTTAAGAAATAATTAAGAATGCTCAATGACTTTTATGTAAATCATTCTTTTGTAATCACTTGCAGAGATAGAAAATAGGACTGAAAATCCTTGTGTCGCTGGTTCGATCCCAGCTGATACCACAAAAAAGGTTACATTAATAATGTAGCCTTTTTTTGTTTGCTTAAAAAGCTAAGATGAACAAGCATACTACGCTCGAATCTTATTATCTATCTAAACCTGAACCTTACCAGGGCTGCTTGCTGGCGCTAAAGGATATTATTTTGCGTACCAATCCCAATATTTGCCATGAGCGTAAGTTCCAGATACCCTTTTTTATTTATAAGGGGAAAAAATTAGGCTACCTATGGCTTAACCGCAAAAAGCTGATGCTGGGTTTTTGCCTGGATAAAAATTTGCAGAAACTAACAGGGGAAATTAAGCCAAAAGATAAATATGAATCGATGCAAATAGACCCCAATGCCGACCTGCCGGTTGATATCATACTACAAAAATTGATGTATTATATTGCACTTATTGATAAAGGTTAAGTATTCTGTAGTCATAGGCCAAAGGGGCATCTTTATCTTGAAGTTAGAAACTTCGGACAGCAGAGTTAATTTGCAGTTATTTAACTATTAGATAAAATATATATTTATAAACCAATGAAAGAAAACCTTTTGAGCATGATGTGGTTATATATCAAAAACCAAGATATGAGAAAATTAATTTTGATCTTAACGATGATCTTTGCCATTGGCTTGTCATCCTTTGCCCAGCAACCCAGGGTAGTTAAAAAAACCGTAAAAGTTAAAAAAACTAGTTCCCTTGGGCAAAAGGCGCACAATACTTTTAGTAAGCACAAGCGGTATAATGGCTACAAAGTCAAGCATAAGGTGAAAGATAAATAGGCGATCATCAAAGAGGCTCCAGGCCTCTTTTTTTTATTCCCTAAAAAATCATCACCTAAGGTGGTACGTTAGTGTTAAAGGCAAAGCCAGTTTATTCCAACCTAAGTATAATTGAAGTTTGTTTAAGCTATAGAGCGTTTTATCAAACGGGTTTCAATATGTTATTCAAAAACCCTTTCAGGGTTTCTTTAAACCTCCACCTCAGGTGACTGAAAATCCTTGTGTCGTTGGTTCGATCTCGGCTGATACACTTTTAGGCTTGATATTGCTATTGAAATTAAATCCAATTTCGAAAGTATGTAGTGACACATTATAGTAATAATTGATTTGCCAGCTATACTTATTACAGATATTTTTAACTAAAGCCAAGCCTAATCCTGTTCCTTCAGACCTTTTTGATTTTATAAATCGTTCAAATACCCTTTCTTGGTCTAAAGGCATTTCTATCCCATTATTTTGAAAGATAAGTTTGTCGCCGGTTAAAGTGATAGTTATTTCTCCTGAATTTATATTGTGTCTGATAGCATTGCTAAACAAATTATTCAGTAAAATATCTACCAGGTATTTACTGGCCGAAATTTGCTTTGGCACTAATGTGGCGTTAAGTTTTATCTGCTTATCCGTTAATAATTCACTAAACTGTTTGATCTTTTCTTCAATTAAACTATCCAATTTCAATAATTCAACATCATCAATTAGGTTATTTTCAATTTTAACCAATAACAACAACGACTGATTAAGCCTCGACAACTTGTTTGTGGCGGCATAGATATCATTTATTTGGTCATATTGCCCGGAGTTAAGCTTTTCATCCTGGATTAAAGTATCCAATTTTGAAGTTATTACTGCTAATGGCGTTTGCATTTCGTGCGAAGCATTTTCAGTAAATTGTTTCAAATTCTGAAAGTCGTCTTTAACTTTTTTGGACATTCCCTGCACCGTAGCATTTAGCTCATTAAATTCATCAACGTTTGTATTTTTAAGGTTGAGGCTTTTGTTATCTGAAATATTAAAAGATTTTAGTTCAATCAGCGTTTTATAGAAAGGTTTCCATAAGCCATTTAAAATATATCTGTTTGTTAAAAAAAGTGTCAATAATAAGCCAATAGACAATGAAAGCGTTATAAAACCAATAATTTGAACCAAATATTCGGTATCCTCCCTGGACACTATTAATATTGTTTTGTAATTGTTGCCTTTTAAACTTATTAAACAAGAAACTGCTCTTCCTGCCTCTTGCTTTTTTTCCTTTGGGTTTTTGTAGATGGTATCAAAAAAAGTTCTTTGCAGGCTGCTTTGATCCGTTTTTGTAAATAATACCAGGTCTTCATCAAAATCTACTTGTTTTGGCAATTGCTGATTAAGTTTTATATAGGCTTTGACTCCGTCAATTTCTTCAATTAAATTTTGATCGAGTTGCTGTTTGGCGATATAATTTATGGCAAAAAAATAAATCACAGCACCTGCAAACAGAACAGAAATTGTAATGATGATGCTTGCTTTATTATAATGTGCCGAGAGTTTCATTATGCTTTGAATTTATATCCTATGCCATAAATCGATTGGATATAATCGGCGCACCTGGCATCCAAAAGCTTTTTCCTTAGGTTTTTAATATGCGTATATATGAAATCAAAATTATTATGCATGTCCATTTCATCGCCCCACATATGTTCGGCAATGGCATTTTTTGATATTACCTTTCCTTTATTTGCAATAAAATAAAGCAGCATATCATATTCTTTTCTTGTTAAAACAACAGGAACCTTGTTTACAGCCACAACCCTGCCCGGTAAATCGATAGCTATTTCATTAAAGATAAGGACATTGTTGCCATTGGTTATTTTTCGCCTGAAAACCGAGGCTACCCTGGCCTTTAACTCGGCCAGATGAAATGGTTTTGTTAAATAATCATCAGCACCAATGTTCAAGCCTTTTATTTTATCGTCAAGTGAGTTTCTTGCTGATATAATAAGGACCGCTTCATCCTTCATTTTTTTCTTTAAAAAATCCAGTATTTCAAAGCCTTCGCCATCAGGCAGGCCGATGTCAAGTAAAATGCAATCGTAATTGTAACTCGATAATTTATCAATAGCGCCTGATAAGTCGGAGCAGCTTTCGCAAATGTTGCCATCCCCATTAAAATAAGAGGTGATATTTTCCCGCAGTCCTTGTTCGTCTTCTATAATGAGGATTTTCAACTGGTTTTTTATCAAATATAGGCTTAGATATTGAAGAAATACTGAAGTAATATTTTAATAAGCATAAAGTAGCATACTACAGAATTGCTTCAACTTCGGCTGTTAACTTTATATGCATAAATTCACCCATGACTAAAAATAATAAGGCAACATTTGTTATACAAAAAGTACAACCCGGACTTTTAGGGTTAATGGACGGTTCGGTTTCAACGCTGGCCCCTATATTTGCTACGGCAGGTTTAACACATCAACCCATAAAAGCATTTTATGTAGGCCTGGCCGCGTCGTTAGGTGCGGGCATTAGCATGGGATTAGCCGAGGCCTTATCAGACGATGGTACAGTTACCGGCCGTGGCAGCCCGTTGGTACGTGGTGGAATAACCGCTTTTGCCACAGCATTAGGCGGCATGCTGCATACCTTGCCCTTTTTAATTGGTGATTTACACACCGCGCTGCACTTTGCCTACATTGTGGTAATATGCGAATTGCTTATTATAGCTTTTATACGCTTTAAATTTATGAAAACGCCCCTGATTAAAACCGTGTTACAGGTAATTGTAGGCGGAGGAATAGTTTTTTTATTGGGTATTTATTTAGGAAATGTAGGTACCTGATATGGCAATTATAACACCTGTACGTAAGGACATAAAGCATCCGCAATCTGTTAAAAAAAACTCGGCACCCTTGCGGTTATGGCATTGGGTCAACATGATGGTAATTAGCGGCTCGTTAATCACTGTGCTAATTAACTCAACCATAACTGATAAACACGCTATTACCGGGCTGGTAAAATCAAAAATACAGGAAGCCAAAGGAGTTGATAATGATATAAGCCGTTCTGTTGCGGGTGCACTTGAAGATAAAGTTTGGGCCGTACATATTTACTTTGGCTATTGCCTTGCTGCGTTATTGTTGTTCAGGATAGTACTTGAACTGTTTCAACTGGCAGATCAGAAATTTATATGCAGGCTAAAGGAAGCGGCCGTACAATTTAAACAAACTAAAAAGAACAGGCAACTGGCTTTGCATGAGTTTACAGTTAAAGTAATATATGCGTTGTTTTATTGTTTGTTAACCATAATGGTGGTAACCGGCCTGTCGCTTGCTTTTGATGATGATGTGCCCGCGCTAAAATCAATACATCACCAGGTTATAAGTGTGCATGGCTTTTGCATGTATTTAATTTTGGCTTTTATTGTAGTACACCTGGCTGGTGTTTTCCTGGCCGAGCGTAAGAAGGGGAGCAGAGGAATTGTTTCGGATATGATTAATGGTGGTTAAAAATTTCCAGATATGAAAAAAATAGAATTTCCATTTAATTGGATTATAGCTATAATACTCATTTTTATTTGGTTATTAATAATAACCCTTTTGCCTTAATACAACCCAACTAGCTACATAACCAGCATTATGAAAAAGTTAATCATTGCATCGGCGTTACTTGTCATTTTTTCTAATAATTTATTTGCGCAAAAATACATGCCGGTTGAAAGCGGCTCCGCTATAAGATTCAAAGTATCGCACCAAATGATTTTTAAAAGTACCGTTACCGGCACTTTTAGCGGGCTTAAAGGAAGTATTACGTTTGATCCGGATAAACTTAGCCAGGCCTTTTTTGATGTTTCGGTAGCTGCCGAAACCATAAGCTCGGGCATTGGCATGCGCGACAATGATTTAAAAAAGGATAAATATTTTGATGTTGCCAAATATCCGCTCATCACCATAAAATCGCAAAGCATTACCAAAGGCATGCATGATGACACTTATATATTTACAGGCACGCTTACACTAAAAGGTACCACAAGGAATATATCATTCCCCTTTACGGCCAAAGTGGTTAAGGGCGGCTACCAACTTAACGGCAGTTTTGACTTAAACAGGCTCGAATACAACGTAGGGCCCGATAACTCCATTGATAAAATGGTTGAAGTTGACCTATCTGTTTTAGCTAAATAACTGCCTGATTATTTAAATCCCAGGCTTAGCGATATAACGTTCGACACCAAATTGGTAGTTTGGGTATAATGCCCATAACGTATCTCAAGCTCGTGTAGGTGTTGCCATCCAAAAACCCCGTTTGGCGGCGCTATCCTGAAACCAATCCCATAAAACTGACTAATGAATTTGGCATATTCATAATTACTGGTATAATATTCGTCCGTCGGGCTATGCTCTTCATAGGGCGCAAAATACCGGGCCGCCGATTGATTGTAGAACCTGTAAAACGGCGATATGGAAAAGAATGGAGAAACTTTATAGGCAATTTCCAAATTTGCCGTGTTTGACCGTATGCCCCAGTTATCCAAATAATAGCGGTAATAGGTGCGAAAAATTATATTATCACCCAAAAAATAATTGAGCCTGAAACCTACCGGCAATTTATACCTTGATGATGGTAGCTTTTCGATAGTGTCTTTCCCATTAGAAAAATATACGCGGTGAAAAGGCAGGCTTAAATAACCGTTTTGGCCAACAAAATCTGCCAAAAATGCAACCTGCAGCCTTGAATTAATAATTTGGGTATAACCAAATGAAGCTGTGTACGTTTCTCTTGGGCTGCTGCCATTGTTATCATCGTTCCCGTGATGACCACCACCACTCCCATAACTGCCGTTGGTATTAACATCGTTAGCCATAGGGTTAAATTCCGATGGGTAAATTAAGGTTACGTGGTCAAAATACCCCTGGAGTTTTACGCTGAACTCGCCGTTTTTATTATCGGTTTTTGCTGAATAATGTAAATCGGCACCGAGCGAATTATAATTGTACTCGCCCGAATAATAAGCACCTACACCAAAGGTATTGCCGCTCTTTGCGTTTTCCTGGGTCCAGTCTACCGACGGGTATATCCTTGTACCATTGGGACTTGACGCGCCGGTTTTTGAAACATAAGCTTGTGATGCGGCTGTATGCGCATCAAAACCCATCCCAACCTCCAGCGTATTTGTATTTTGGTTTTGATTTGTCCAAACGAAATTTAAGTTGATGCCGTTTGCAATATCAGTTACTTTCTCGGTACCAATACCACCGGTAACGGCAGAGTGGTCGCCATTTTGCGAATAATAGCTGGATACAAAATCAATTTCATCCAACGTTATTTTCCTCGACTTATAATGGGTACTATCTTGCTTTGGTGCGGATTGTACCGTGTATGCAGGCTTGCTCACGGTATCCTGCATGGTTTGCGCATGGGCACTAAGCCTGCATAAAAGTGAAAACCCGACAACGGATAAATATATTTTTCTCATAGTTAGTTGCAGCCGCAGCCCCCACCTGTTTTACCTGCATTAGCACCTGAAGCAGCTTCGCGATATGATTCAAAATTCAGTTCGTTTTTTTCCACCTTACGGTTACTTAAAACCATCTCGGCATCATTTATCCTGTTTTTCTGGTATTCTTTAACCTGCACACATGAAGTAGCTGCTACTATGACCAGCAAACAGGCTAATGTTTTTGCCGACCGCATTATAATCTTTGCCCTCATTTTATATGGATGTTATTGGATGTATATAATTTATTGTTATCGTCGATTATAATCGCTTCAATATTTTTCATTTGATTTACCAGGTCAAGCCCGGCACTAATGCCCATAATCATAATGGGTGTTGCCATGGCATCGGCTATTTCGGCATTTGTAGTAATAATTGTTGCTGCCTTTATACCCGTAATGGGCAAGCCTGTACGCGGATTAATGGTATGTGAATATTTCTTTCCATCAACCATTATAAACTTTTCATAATTGCCTGATGTAGCCACAGCCATATCCGTAACATTTAAATAGGAAAATACTTCGTTCGAAAGATCCGGATTTGCGATGCCTATAGTCCATTTTTTGCCATCCGGCTGCAAACCCCAGGCGCATAAATCGCCAGATGCATTTACCACCCCACTTTCAACGCCGTGTTGCTTCATCACCCGCTTGGCCATCTCGGCAGCGTATCCTTTGCCTATGCCGCCAAAGCCAATGCGCATACCCATTTCCCGTAAAAAAACGGTACAGTTTTCTTGGTTTAAAATAATGTTACGGTAATCAATAAGCCTTACCATTTTTTTTGCGGTTTCTGCATCAGGCAATGCGTTCATTGTCTGATCAAAATTCCAAAGCTTTTTATCAATAGATCCGTACGTGATATCAAAAGCACCCTGGGTTAACTCGCTTATTTTTATCGAGCGTTTAATCAAGTCAAATACTTCCCTGTCAACTTTCATTGGCTTTATACCGGCGTTACGGTTTATTTTATTGGTTTGACTGAAATCGCTAAATGTAGTGAGCAGTTTTTCTATCCTGCTAATTTCCGCAACTGCGGCGTCAATGCAAGATTCAGCCCAAGCAGTATCATCGCCAACCACACTTATTTCAAAACGGTTACCCATTAAGCGCAATGCCCGCTTATGTAACAAATTGACATCCATTTGGGCTATCATCAATGTATAAATGCAGCTATTTGTGCAACAAATTGTTCAGGCGACTCATTAGGGAAACCATCCCAATCTTTTAACACCTTGCCATTTTCGTCTATTAAAAGCGTGTAAGGAAATTTACCATCGGGATTGTATTTATCCGCAAGCGCGTCATTAAGTTTAGTTTGTTCAGGGGTTAACTGATTTTTCTTTTGGCGCGGAAAATCAGCACGCACCAGCACCAGGTGGTCTGAAGCATAATTCTCAAACGCAGGGTTTTCAAGTATTTCTTTCCGCTCCCTTATACAAGGGCCACACCAATCCGAACCCGAAAAATTAACCAATATCAATTTATGCGATTTAGACGCTTCCGTTTTTGCTGCATCAAAATCACCAGACCAGCTAACATCCGAAGCAAGTAACAGGGTAAAAAAAAGAACTAATAATTTCATGTGCAAAAGTATAACCCGTTATATAATAAACTATTCAAAGTGCAGATAAGCAGGGCTTTTGTATCGATAAAACCGACAAGCCTAACAAACTACTTAGCAATAATACAGTGAGATTCTGTAGTTAATATGAAAATGAATTGATCGAACCGACCTACGAACTAAGTAAACCACCTGCAAAGGGAAGCCCGAAAGTGCGATCTGCAGCATGCTTCACGAGATACTAGTTAAGGAGACAGATAAGCGGTCTTTTTTCGTTAAAATTCTCAATAAGTTTACTTTGTTATTTACTACATCAACCAATTAACTATATTTGAGAATTACTATGCACGCATAATGATTGGACAAATCGTATTCATCCTCATATTATTGGCCGCTGTTTACTTATTCAGTAAAAACGTGGCGCGCGTTAGGCGGAACATCCTTTTAGGCAAGGACACCGACCGCAGCGACCAACCCGCCAAACGCTGGAAGGTAATGGCAAAGGTGGCACTTGGCCAAAGCAAAATGGTTAAGCGCCCGCTGGCCGCCGTAATGCACTTTTTTATTTACGTGGGCTTCGTAATCATTAACCTGGAGGTGCTGGAAATTATGATTGACGGCATATTTGGCTCGCACCGCATTTTCTCACGGTTTTTAGGTGGATTATACGGTCTGCTGATTGGCGGGTTTGAGGTTTTAGCCGTATTGGTGCTTACCGCCTGCGTAGTTTTTTTATGCCGAAGGAATATCGCACGTTTAAAACGCTTCAGCGGCGTGGAGATGACCGAATGGCCAAAATCGGATGCTAACTACATCCTGATTATTGAGATATTATTGATGAGTGCGTTTTTAACAATGAACGCTGCCGATTATAAATTACAGGCGCTGCATTTTGGCGAATATATTA
>Ga0302315_10005076_pt1 | contig 11322 bp, 16 predicted proteins | sample III_Palsa_N3_1_FD_200532 | JGI IMG/M metagenome (GOLD analysis project Ga0302315, IMG submission 200532) | Peat permafrost microbial communities from Stordalen Mire near Abisko, Sweden - III_Palsa_N3_1 | ecosystem: Environmental > Terrestrial > Soil > Palsa > Peat permafrost | place: Sweden... | reverse complement strand
CGGGTCCGTCAGCGCCGACAATGACATGCTGTACCCCTTTCCAGATAAATAGCTTCGGAGGATAATCGGGTGTCAGCGCCATGGCTTCTATAGGTTCAGGAATATCCAGTATTTGCATAGGGCGCGGCTTATCCGTGCGCCATTCGCTTTCCGGTTTTTTTTTAAGGTTGGTCTCAGGGTTTGGGGTCCGTTCAGGCCAATAGTGTTCACCCGGCAAATAACGGTTGATCGCCGCATTACCGATGCGCCCCGCCACCCGGTCGAGCAGTTCGGCGACTTCTTCGCTGTCCGCACCGCCTTTAGCCGACCAGAGTTCACTTTGCTTGTCGCTGATAGGTTCGGTTTTTAGCGCATCCAGCGTAAATAGCTCAATGCCCAAGCCGGGCGCAACCGTATCCAGCTTAATAAAAAAAAGCTTGAAGATGTGCTGCACGCGGTTGCTGGCGTGATTGGTACCGATAGCAATATTACCATTTTTACCATCGACCCGGTACCAGGTCAGGACGGCCGAACGCAGGCCAAGGCCTTCGCCGTAAAGCCTTTTGCATAATCTTTCGAGCAGGTTATTCAGCGCGATCTCGATGGCCGGCCGGGTGCTGATAGGTTCCAAACATTCCAGCCGCTCACTATAGGGCACCGGCTCTTTGAGCGGGAACAAATATTCAGGCTCCTGCCCCAGTGCCTGGTGTAAACGTAAAACCATCGTTTTACCGAAACGGCGGCGGATGACGGTGTCCGGCATATGGATAAAACTGCTGATCTGGAGTAATCCCAGGTTGCGCAGTTTTAGTAGCTGATCCATAGACAGCCGCAGCGCGGACGGCGGTAAGAGCATCAGCGCGTTGCGATGGCCGCCTTCGGGTACGACTAGCCCGGAGGTGGCGCAGCGGGCTACGCCCCAGGCAGCGCCAATGGTGTCAGCAATAGCCGGCCGAACATCGTAGCCCAGCGTTTTTAACCGGGAAACGATTTCCTGCAAATAAGCCTTTTCTCCGCCTTTCAGATATGTACACCCCGTTACGTCCAGTAACAAACCGTCGGGCGGATCAAGCTGCACAAGCGGTGTATAGCGCAGGCACCACTCTGCCAGGCCCGTCAGCAGCTTCTGGTTACGCCCGGGCTTTCCGTCAAACACCTGGAGCTCGGGCGCAATAACACGCGCATCTGCTACAGTCATGCCTTCCGTTACGCCGTAGTTACGGGCTTCGTCTGTCAGCGCGGTAATCAGCATGCGCCCATGATCAGGTTCGGCAAAAACATAAGCCTTCCCTTTCAGGCCGGGCTGGCGGATCGCCTTCCAGTCTGTTAGTAAATGCCGGAACCATATGGAGGCAAAACGCTTAGGCATAACGTTGGCTTAGGAATTCGTTTTCAATTTTAACGAATTGGAACTTTCTGTTTTTCCATTCCATGACCCAGTTCCCCGGCTTGCCATTGCGTACTTTCAGCAGTTCCACCTGCCAGCGCGGATGGCCGACACCAGGCATGCCCGTTCTTAACTGGCTGCGCACCGGACGGATCTGCCAGCGGGCCACGCAGGCGGTCGTATTCATTTTACGGACGTCCTTGCGCAGCACAAACCCGGTGACATGACTTTTCTCCACCGCCAGTTGCAAGCGCTGCGATTCCGTGAAGCTGAGGTCTTTGGTTTCGCAGATCACCGTCGCGACCCCTTCGCATTTCAGCGCTTCTTCGGTTACCCAAAGCAGGTCTTTTTGCAAGGGCACATCGATAAAAATCACGCGGTCAGGGTCTACCCCGAACAGTTTTAGGGCTGGCGGGTAAATCCGCCTGGTATAACTGATCCAAAGACATGCACCACCGCTCATGAGCAGCTTTTGAACAAGCCCGGCAATAAAACCGCCGCTGGCGGCGGTATCTTCCGGACTGCTGCTGATAAACTCATGAATAGCGCCGGTCGGGAATATGCCATTGGGAAATGCCGTTTCCAGCATTCCCAATCCAAAATGGTCGCTTTCGCCCGGCTGGGCCGGTTTGAAGCCCTCCCAGGCCAGCAATTCCCGGCGAAGTTTCTCGATAATTTCCTGTTTTGACGCTTGCATAATGGTTGAGTTTTGGGACTATAAAGTTATGCTAATATTTTTAGCAATTTCTTTACCTTTTTTACATTTTTTTCTCCACTTTTGTTTTCATGAGAAAAAAGTTATTCGACGACCTGCCCAAATCGCTGAAACTCAGCGGCGGCAGGTGGCTGCATATTTTTCCCGATGACGGCAACGGTTACCGATTATTTGATCCGCTCGAAGGCGAAGAATTGGGCCGTATCCATTTTGACGCGGAGGGTCACTGGATATACGATGGTGAGGTGCTCGGTATTAGCGAGCAAAAAGAGGCGGCGGGCGCGATCAGCGGTTACCAAAAAGAAATGGATGAATTATTTAACAGTTTGAAAAAGTGATGGAGCAATTGTGTTTTTTCCCGGAAGCTGGCCAAAGCAAAAATTTGCCAACCGATATGATGGAATATTTCCCCGGACTATTCAGTCCTGGTGAAAGTAATGCATTAATGGCGCGTTTTATCAAAGAAGCCCCATGGAAACAGCGCACCCAAAAAATGTGGGACAAAGAAGTATTGACGCCAAGGCTGACCGCCTGGTATGGCGAACGTCTCGAAGAAGAACCTATCCCATGGACGCCAGAATTATTAATGATCAAGGAAAAAGTTGAACCGCTTTGCGGCGTGGAATTCAACAGCGTATTGCTCAATTACTATCGCGATGGCAACGATTCAGTCGCCTGGCACAGCGACAAAGAAAATGTATTAGGCAAACGACCGGTCATCGCCTCAGTGACTTTCGGCCAGGTGCGCAGCTTTGATATCCGCCGAAAAACCGACCACAAAGAAATCTATTCAGTTAGACTGGAGCATGGTTCTTTTCTATTGATGAAAGCCGGTTTGCAGGAAGCCTTCGAACACCGCATCGCCAAATCCACCCGCCCCATGAAACCAAGAATTAACTTAACCTTTAGAGTCGTCAAACATGGAAACATTTAAAATAGGCGGCATAAGCCTGCAATTGACCAAAAGTAACAGCGAAGATGTCGCCTGGATAGAAGCCTGGTACGACCTGCCAAACGGAAATTGCGTCCCCGAAAAATTCATTGTGCTGGATAGCCACCAGCCCAGCTACCAAGCCATCAGTCAGGCGCTTGAACAATTTGGCAAGGAAGTCCTTAACGCCACGGTCGGCGCGACACAAATGTCACCTGCATTTAGCCGCCAATACTTATTTCCCGCCATCATCAGGCAGCATGAACAAACCCGCTGGAATTAAAAATGTTTATTTTTACAATGAAATCATGCTACCCTATACCAGCTTAAAACAAAAAGGAAAATCAGCGATTATATCATCTATGAAACTCGTTTTCACCATCGCAATCATTGTATTGCTTAACGCCGCCGCCCGTGCACAGACGGGAATGCCGCAATCCTTAAGCTGCACAGAAACAGCGTTCAACTTTAGTTTCAGCTTAGGTACGAAATGGAAATTCAGCGCGCCTAAAATGGGGCCGGTCGATGTTAGGAATTGGGATTATGATATGCCTGTTTTGGATCTAAAAATAAGGACCATGAAAACTGATACTAATTCCGTCCCAGTATCTGCACATAATGCAATCCCAGAATCAAACCTTGGTTTCACAAACTTTTACCCCGGCCTTTTTTATAAAAAACTTGTTAATCCTCTTTATACATTTAACGCTAAGTTATGATAGCTAAAATTGTTGAAACTATCCGTAAATCCTTTGAGACCCGCAATTTCGGTCCTTTTGTTGACCAATTTACTGAAAACGGTATTTATGAAACGCCATTTGCTGCTGAAAATAACAAAGTAGAAGGGATAGCAGCTATCCGCAAACACTTCGCGCGAATGGCTGAAAGTATCATCAATAAATCGCTTAAGATCGAAAAAGTTACCGTAAATTCTATACCGGCCGCTGACGGAACAACGGTGTTTGTGGCTTTTAATATTAGTGGTACAAAAGTAGCTGATGGAAGTTCTTTTGATTTTCCGTCCTCTGTCGCCGTTTTGTACACGCAGGAAGACAAAATCATCCGTTATGAAGATTATCCTAATATAGCAGGTATCAGGAAAGTCGCAGGACTAAATTAAAAAAATGGCAGTTAATGTGACAAGCGAGGCCTTTTGGGTTTAGCCGGACTGGAAACACAGGCAATTTTTTTGTATCCTGGCACATGCTTTTCTTCGACAATATTTACCGTTAAGTTTTTGTCCTTCATCTCCAAACCATCTAACGCGACCACCACTTCTTCAGCGGCTGCACGGCTAATCATTTCAATAAAAGCATAACCCTTCGTTTTGCCGCTTTGCTTGTCCCGGACGATCTTGATCGTGCTGACCTCGCCAAAAAGGCTGACCAATTGGACCAGCGCCAGTTCATCATAATCCTGCGGGTAACCGCTGATAAATATTTTTACCGGCATCGTGTCCATTATAAAAAAAACTCTACCCGTATATTGCTGGGGTCGTTCAGCCATATCTTCTCTCTTTTGCTGTCGCTATCGATATGGATGCCGCTGTTGACAATTTGATTTTCGGTCAACACCTCCTCGACCTGCTGCAACTCGGCCAGGTTTTTGAGCCCAATGGCGAAATGCTCCAGCCCGATAACCGTGGGGTCGAATTTTTTAATCAGCGGGTTCGGCGTACTTTTTTGCATAAAGATCAATAAGGTCGGCCCGACCGTGTAAAGGATTTTAGCACCATCGACGCGATCCGGCGCGCCGAATATTTTGGTATAGAATTTTTCGGTTTCCAGGATATCCAATACGGTAAATACGATATGGTGGATGCCGATACTGCTTTTAAGTGCTTTGCTGATCATTGACGTACAGATAGTTTTTTCAGGTCAGAAAATGCTTTCATATCTGCACGTTATAAGGCCATCATGACCGCGTCGATAAGGTGCGGGGCCATTTCCATTTTATTGGAAACATGGTTGACCCATTTATCGTCCTTGCGGATAAAGCTATAAGGAGTGTTGTACATGTCTATGCTGATGAGCGCGTCTGTTTTGCTGACGAGATAAAAAGAATAAGTGCGGTTGCCGTCGCGGGCGATGAGTTTTTCGGTGGTCATATGTATAAAGCAAAGATATAAGTTATGAACGACACTGATGGCTGGGCACAACAATCATCATTTCGGCTAAATCAAAAGCAGATTTGGATAAATTTTGTTGTTCAGGAACGGAGTTTTGTAGCAACAAAAGAAAATCTAATTATGCGTGTATTTGTCACGGGAGCCACTGGCTTCATCGGTACTGCTATTGTGCAGGAATTATTAGGGGCCGGCCACCAGGTATTGGGTTTGGCCCGTTCGGATGCATCGGCCCAAAAGTTGATTGAAGCGGGTGCTGAAGTTCATCGAGGGGATTTGGAAGACTTGGACAGTTTGCGGAGCGGTGCTGCTCAGGCGGACGGCGTGATCCATGCCGGTTTTATCCACGACTTTACCCGTTTTGCGGCGGTTTGCGAGGTAGACAAGGTTGCTATAAAAACGATTGGCGAGGTATTGGCGGGTGCTGACCGTCCTTTAATCGTAACTTCCGGTACCGCGCTGGTGAGCCCGGGAAAGCTCGCGACGGAGCATATGAAGCCACCGGTTAACCCGGGATGGCCAAGAGCTTCGGAACAAACAGGAGATTCGGTAGGCGCGGCATCGGTACGTTTGTCGCCATCGGTGCATGGCGATGAGGATCAGCATGGCTTTGTGCCGATACTGGTCAATATTGCCAAGGAAAAAGGTTTTTCGGCTTATATTGGCGAAGGACTGAATCGCTGGAATGCGGTGCACCGTTTAGATGCCGCGCATTTATTTCGTTTGGCTTTGGAAAATGCGACACCAGGCGCGCGTTATCATGCCTCTGCAGAGGAAGCCATCACGGTCAGATCTATTGCCGAAGCCATTGGTAAACAACTTAATTTGCCTGTAAGATCAGTAACGCCTGAAGCGGCCGCTGCGCATTTTGGCTGGTTCGCCCAAATGGCCGCGATCGATTGCCCGGCTTCGAGCGCGTGGACACAGGAAACGTTGAACTGGCACCCTACCCATTCCACCTTGCTCGCAGATATTGAAAACGGCATTTACACCAAATAATCCATGAAAATTATCGTAACCGGTTCCTTAGGGAACATCAGCCAACCGCTGACCGAAATATTAGTAAAACAAGGGCATGCCGTGACTGTGGTCAGCAGCGACCCTAAAAAGAAAGTAGCCATCGAAGCTTTGGGTGCAGTGCCTGCCATCGGCTCGATCGCTGATGTCCAGTTTTTGACCGAGACATTCAAAGGCGCGGATGGGGTTTACGCGATGATCCCGCTCAGTTTTACGGAGCCCGACTTGGGTGCTTATATGCGCCGGATGGCGCAAAATTATGCGCAGGCACTGAAAGACACGGGCGCTAAACGCATCGTGGTGATGAGCGGCTGGGCGGCAGACCTGGTCAAAGGTGAAAATGTAGAGCATGTTTTTAATGGATTGGACGCCTCGATCACCATCATGCGGCCCGGTTCTTTTTATACTAACTTTTACCAGTCGATGGACCTGATCAAAGGCAAAGGCTTCATCGGCAAATTCCTGACCCTGCGTTATTCCGGCCTCTGGGCTCTATTGAGTGGCAAGACCGGCTTGTTAATGGGGAATTATGGTGCGGATGACCGGATCGTTTTTGTATCGCCAAAAGATATAGCGGATGCAGTCGCAGAGGAATTAGTATTAATGCCCAAAGAGAAAACCATCCGTTATGTAGGCAGCGAAGAAATGACCTGTAATGAAGCGGCAAAGACCATTGGCGAAGCGGTGGGCAAGCCCTGGTTAAAATGGGAGTTGCTTTCAGATAAGGAAATGCTGCAGGGATTGAAGATGGCCAAACAGCCGGAGAAACTGGCCGAAACCCTGGTAGAAATGCAGGCGGCGATGCACAGTGGCAAAACACTGGAAAACTATCATCAAAATAATCCCAAAATGGGCAAAGTTAAATTGACCGATTTTGCTAAAGAGTTTGCAAAAGCCTATCTTGTATCATGAACAACCACCAGCTTTTCCATTTCCATACGATCACCGAATACCACCGAGCCGCGGGCCTGCCTAAACCGGCGCACCCGCTGATCAGCCTGGTGCATATGGAAGACCTGAACAGGCCGCTGGCGGAAACCTCGTTCAGTTTAACCTATGATTTTTATTCGATCTCGCTGAAAAGGATGAAGAACACTAAATTTAAATACGGCCAGCAGGCCAGCGATTTTGATGAAGGTGTGCTGTTCTTTATGTCGCCCGGGCAGGTCTTTGGTATGGACCTTGAAAAGGGCAGCGTATTGCAACGGCCTGAGGGCTGGATCATCCTGATCCACCCGGATTTTTTGTGGAACACCTCGCTGGCTAAAACCATCAAACAATACGAGTTCTTCAATTACTCGGTTTATGAAGCGCTTTACTTATCGGACAAAGAGGAAACCATGCTCACCACCATCGCGCAAAATATCGAGCAGGAATACCATGCCAATATCGACCGTTTCAGCCAAAGTGTGATCATCGCCCAATTGGAACTTTTACTGACCTATTCCGAAAGATTTTACCAGCGCCAGTTCATCACCCGCAAGATCGCCAGCCATGAAATATTAACCCGTCTGGAAGACTATCTTTCCAATTACTTCAGTAGCGGAGCCTTGGCCAAACAGGGCCTGCCAAGTGTGGTTCATATCGCCGAAACATTAAATATTTCGCCGGGTTACCTCAGCAGCCTGCTCAAATCACTGACCGGGCAAAACACCCAGCAGCATTTACATAACAAACTCATTGACCTGGCTAAAGAGAAACTATCGACCACCAATCTTTCCGTTAGCGAGATCGCTTACGAGCTGGGCTTTGAGCACCTGCAATCCTTTAGCAAACTCTTTAAAACGAAGACCAATGTTTCGCCGCTGGAATTCCGGCACTCTTTCAATTAAAATAAACTGCCTTGTTCTTTTTCCGGTGTTTGATATGCGCGGATCAGCCCGATGATCGCACTGCCGAAGTAGTTCGCTTTTTGCGGGCCGACGCCTTTGATGGCACCTAGTGATTTGATTGTAGCGGGCAATTTTTCGGCGATGGCGGCAGCGGTCCGGTCTGATAATACTGCGCTGGGCATCATTTTTTCTTTATCGGCGGCTTGCTGTCGCCATTCGAGTATTTGCTGGTAAAGTTTTTCATTGGGCTTGGCGTTGAGAGCTTTTACAAAAGTATGCGCGGGTTTAAAGACCGGCGCATTTAGATAGGCGGCAACCGTGAATTCTTCTTTTGAAAAGTATTCCATCAAGCTGATGCGGGCCAGGATCCAGCCAAGCAATTGGTCAGCTTTTGCGGCGCCTTCCTTGGAAGTGCCGATAAGAGCTGGCAGTTGACTGTGTAGGCTTTCGGCGGCTTGGTTTAATTCATTGGAGAAATAAGCAGCCGCTTTTTGGATTCGTTCCGGTTCGTGGAGTTTGAGTTGGCGGGCGGTCTTTTCGGCTACAGCGATAAATGAACTATCTATCAAATTTTCAAAGTCTTTGATACGGCTTTTGAGGCTGTTGAAATTGAAAAGTTCAGTGAGTAAAAACTGTGCATAGCGCAGGCGATCAACTTCAAGATCGGGTTTGTTTTGGACTTGGGTGTTATAACGGATGACGGCCGGGTCGCCGATGATGTTTTGCGCGGCGATGGGGTTACGTAATATCATGCCGGATAATGTGCGGCAGCGGCTTAAAGCTACGTAAGCCTGCCCGTGGGCGAATGCTTCGCTGACATCGATGATGGCTTTGTCGAAGGTCAAGCCCTGGCTTTTATGGATGGTGATCGCCCAGGCGAGTTTTAACGGCATTTGCGCAAAGCTGCCGGCATTCGTTTCGCTGATCTGTTCGCCGTCGAGTTGATATTTAATGTTCGACCATTCCAAGGCCTCCACTTTGAGTTCATCTACAAAAACCGTATTGCTTTCTATGCGGGTGACTGTGCCGAGCTTTCCGTTATAATATAGTTTTTCGGCTGAGCTGTCATTTTTGACGAACATCACCTGCGCGCCAACCTTCAATTTGAGTTCGGTTTCGGTAGGATATGCGTCCTTTGGGAAATCGCCTTTGATGGTCGCTTTGAATTCGAATACGTCGCCTGCTAAAGCGTCTAAATATTCGGCGTTTATCTTATTGGCGATGTTGTTATGCGTGGTCAGCGTGATATAAGGTTCGTCCGGCGAAAAATCAGGTTGATGCCGAGCGTTTAATAACCCTAAGTTTTCAGGGCTGATGTTTTGGTTACGCACCTCGTTCAAAATATCCACGAAGTCCTGCTCCTTCTGGCGATAAACATGATCCAGCTCGATCCGTACATAAGGTGTCTTTTGCAGTACCTGGCTGCTGAAAAAATAAGGACTGGTATAATAACGGCCCAGCATCGCCCACTCCTCTTCGCGGATGATCGGGCTAAGTTGTGAAAGGTCGCCGATTAATAGCAATTGTACGCCACCGAAGGGATGATCTGATTCTTTTACATTGCGTAAAATCAAATCAATTTGGTCCAGTATGTCCGGGCGGACCATGCTGATCTCATCGATGATGAGCAGTTCCAAATTGTAAAGCAGTTCCTTTTTTTCCGGACTATAATGTAGTTCCGGCCGGCTGTTGCCTCCGGGTATCAACGGCCCGAATGGAATTTGGAAAAACGAATGAATGGTCATGCCGCCCGCATTGATCGCAGCCACACCGGTCGGCGCAACGACCGCTAATTTCTTTTTAGCTTCCCGCTTAATTTGCTGTAAGAGGGTGGTTTTGCCGGTGCCCGCTTTGCCGGTGAGAAAGACAGTGGTGTTGGTAGAATCGATATAATCCAGGGCTAAAACGGCATTACTATTCACGGACGCAATTTACGATTAAATGGACTTTATCAGTTACCTAATGAGCACAGTGGTAACCATTTGGTCTTTATTTAATTTTGTTGACATTTGTTTTGACTTTCCGCTCCCCCGGCGGAATTTCTTCCGGGTGATGTTCAAAATGCACCCTCGCTTGTTTTAAGCCGGTCGCAATCGCTTCGCCTTCATCGCCGGTTGTCTTTAACACTTCATTGGCGATCTCCACCGCCTTCTCGCGGAGGTATTTCGGTTGGTTCTTATAAGATGGCGGATAGTCGCCTTTTGGCCATGGCATAGTTATAAGTTTTGCGTTAGACTTCAGTTTGATTTAATTGCGAACCGCCCTGGTCCGGCTGCTGCGGAACTTCCTGCGGCTCATTGCCCGGCGCTTCCTGCGGTACCGATGGCCCTTGCGGATCGTTTGGCTGCTGTACTTCCGGACGTGACGGCTGAACCGGCGCTTCCTGCGGTTCGTTAGGGATGGTATCGTGTTGCTTGCCCATAATTTATGTATTGGTTAGATACATAACCAATAGCCAGCGCCCTGGTTTGAAATATTTATTCTTGAGCGTGCAATGCAAGCTGGTTGCCTTCCGTATCCTATCGCTGTTTCAATTGGAGTGCTGAAAAACTGGCACCGTTGCTGAAATTATTTCAGCCCAATAACTGCAATTTTTTCAGTGAAAATGCTTGGCATAAGGCTTGATTAGGTGAGGGCAGATTTAATAAATTAATTGTACCATCATTTTTAAAAACATTTAAAAGGAGAAAGGCCATGACATTGGTTAAATTTAACAGGAACAAGGAAAATGCAGTGATGCCAGGCGTTAACGACATTTTCGAATCTATTTTTAACGACACTTTTTTTGCCGACCGGATGGTGAGCCGTGTGCCGGCCGTAAACGTGAGTGAAACGGAAGCAGCTTACCATATTGAACTCGCTGCGCCAGGTTTGAAAAAGGAAGATTTTAAACTGAACCTGGAACGCAATGTTTTAAGCATTTCAGTAGAACAAGCCGCTGAAAAACAGGATGACCAAAAAAATTACAGCAAAAAAGAATTTAGCTATACCTCTTTTGTGCGTTCCTTTACCCTGCCGGAAGGCGCCGACCACAATAATATAGAGGCAACCTACGCTGATGGCGTATTGCAGGTAACTATCGCCAAACGCGAAGAAGCCAAACCTGTTCGAAAACAGATCGAAATCAAATAACAAATTCATTTTTTTTAATTCAAAGGCCCTTGCTAAGCAGGGGCTTTTTAGTAGTGATCAAAATGGAAACTCAATTTTATATCTTACTCAGTCTGAAAACTACTAACGGGTTTGTGCATTACGGGCAGTATTTCTTTGGGGACGACCGGCAGGCCGCTGGGCAGCTGTTTGATCAAATGAAAGGCAGCAGGGAATTAAGGGACA
>Ga0302315_10005074_pt1 | contig 11323 bp, 13 predicted proteins | sample III_Palsa_N3_1_FD_200532 | JGI IMG/M metagenome (GOLD analysis project Ga0302315, IMG submission 200532) | Peat permafrost microbial communities from Stordalen Mire near Abisko, Sweden - III_Palsa_N3_1 | ecosystem: Environmental > Terrestrial > Soil > Palsa > Peat permafrost | place: Sweden... | reverse complement strand
TTTTGCATTTTGCAACTATAACAATACCGGGGCTTTTAAATTAAATGAATAAAAAACTATCAATTAACGACATAGCTAACGAACTGAACGTTGCAAAATCTACTGTTTCGTTTATTTTGAACGGGAAAGCTAAGGAAAAAAGAATAAGCGATGAACTAACAGAAAGGGTTTTGAAGTTTGTTCAGGAAAAAGGGTTTCAACTCAACTACCTTGCTAAAAGTTTAAGCACTGGCAAAACAAAAATGATATGTTTAATGGTTGAAAAGATATCTGATTATTTCTTTTCACATATTGCCTTTCATCTGGAAGCACTGGCCTATAAAAATGGTTATAAGATAATTTATTGCAGTACTGAAAATGATCCCGAAAAAACAAGGCAATTAATTGCGCTACTGCGAGCGCGTCATGTTGATGGTTATATTATTACGCCACCTAAAGGGGTTGAGCCCGAAATTAACGCATTGATAAATGATAATTTACCGGTGGTGTTATTTGACCGTTATTTACCAACCGTTCCAACAGATTATGTAGGGTTGGATAACTATAAAGGCACGTTCGATGCCGCAGAGCTTTTAATAAAAACCTCCGCTAAAAAAATCGCCCTCTTTACATTGGGCTCGGTTCAAACCCAGATGGAAGAGCGGCAATTGGGTTATTTAGATGCTATAAAAAAGCATAACCTTAAGCCCTTGATCTTCAAAATACCTTTTGAAAACGACACCGATACAACCATTAAGCAATCCATCCAGTTTATAAGTGATCATCCTGGCTTAGACGCTATTATATTCGCCACCAATTACTTGGCGTTGAGCGGCATAAAAGCCATAAATGAATCGGGCCTGAACATCCCCGGGGATATTCAGGTTATAGCTTTTGACGACCACGATGTATTTAATATTTACAACCCTTCGATCAGCGCCATCGCACAACCTTTGGACGAAATGGCTAAGCAGCTGTTCAAAACACTCCTGGATAAACTCGAAAACAAAATGCGCTTAAAAGATATAACCAGGGTAATTATCCAGCCCGAATTGATTTTAAGAGGGTCAACTAAATCACTGTTAAATTAATTCCACAAACCCCAATAAAAAAAGTCGAACCAAAAACGTTAAGATGATTATTCCTATTTTACATCACGGATACTAACAAAAGTACAATCTTCTTTAATACAGCTATTTACAAAACGAAACCCAGTTTCATCTAAATTAAAGCGTTAGCCAAACATTTCATATCTTCAAAAAGGCGGTTCGATTTTAGTCTTGTGGGGGACTAAGGGAAGTTTCTCGAACCCCTTTTTAGCAGACTTAAGACTATTAACAGCGTCGTGAATTTAAATATTATATTGATTTACATATAATTAAATATTGCAAAATTTATTTTTGGCTTCACTTATTCTAAGCGTGATCAAGAATGAACATCTTAATTAATATCTATTATTGCATAATTGAGAGACTACGAAGATTTCTCATCCTCGCAACTATTGCCCAACTATAAAAGTTATTAACTACACCTGTAAAGTCATCGCCGATCAGCGCTCAACCATATACTGGAACCCTAATATCGCGACGGATAAAAACGGTAATGCATCCTTTGAATATTTTAATGCGGGCAGCAAAGGCACTTACCGGGTAATTATTGAAGGTATTGATGTTGATGGCAACATTGCCCGGCAGGTTTACCGTTACAAAGTGCAGTAACAAACTCCACAAAAAGGCATCCGAAACTTAAATCCGGATGCCTTTTTACTTATATATTGTAGTTGTAATTAGCTTAAACGCATTTTGAACTTCCTCTATTTACTTGCTAAAGGTTATAAAGAACAACAAGTAAAAGGCCTGAAGAGTGGACATTCCAAAGCCATTGACCACATCGTTCCGTAATATTAAACAGTTAATTCCGTAACACTTTGAACATAATTAATTATTTCTTATTAATAATTAATTGCAATCTTCTGATTGCCTGCACAACCCGGTGCCCTAAAGGGCACGGAACAGCCTGGTCAAGCCTCTCGGAATATCCAATAAGCTGGAAAAATAAATAAATTTAAAAACTTGACGTGCTGATACAAAAAGTGTTAGCTCAACCATAATTACATCTAAAAAGGAAGTTTAATCAATTTCAAAACACTTATGATGGAAATTGAAAGCCATTTCTTTCATCCTTTAGCATTTTTGTAAATGCGTCGTGAGCTTACACAAAGGACCAATTTAAAATCATAATTCATATGTCACCCAAAATGATCATTAAATGCATCGTATGCATTTTAGCATTCACATGGACTTTTCAAGCAAAAGCTCAGGATGCACCTATTAACAAAGAAAGTTTTGACAATATTAACCTTAGCTATCCCGGTTTGGAAAAGGTGGATAAACTGGTTGCTGACCAAAAATATGATGAAGCCGGAAAAGAGCTATTGAAATATTATAGAAACAGGCGCAATGTAAGGCATCTGGACTTTAACATTGATGACAAAGAGAAATATGCTGGCAAAAGTTACCACAAGATGTTATGGAAATGGCTGACAATGCTTTGATCTATAAATTCAAGCCACATAAGAGCTATTCTTATCTTGATTATGGTAAAGATATTAACTGGCAATACCAGTCAGTTCCAGATGAACTGCTCCGCACATTTTTCCAACGAACAAACTGGTGGCAACAAATGGGGTTGGCCTATTGGAGCACGGGAGATGAGAAATATGCTAAAGAATGGGTTTTTCAAGTGCGGGATTGGATAAAGAAAAACCAACAAGGCGCCTATCCAGATGATAAGTTGTTTGCCTGAAAAGGATTTGTGGTATCATCTGACAATAGTAGGAAACGAACCCAAGGACATAAATTAATCAGTAACTCTTTTTTCACATAAATGGATAATTTTTCAACCATTAGCAAGCCATCATCCCGTTTTTTATCGCTGGATATATTACGCGGTATGACGGTTTGTTTTATGATTATAGTTAACAACAGTGGTAGTGCAACCCCATTTGCCCCGCTTATGCACTCCCGCTGGAATGGCCTTACGCCTACCGATCTGGTTTTTCCCTCGTTTTTATTTATTGTGGGTAATGCTATGAGCTTTTCCATGAAACATTTTCAAGCGTTAAGCAATACCCAAGTGGTGTATAAAGTCTTAAAACGCACGGTAATTATGTTTTTAATAGGTTACCTGATGTACTGGTTTCCCTTTTTTAGTTTTAATAACGGGCACGTTGCTATGCTACCAATAGGCAATACACGTATTATGGGTGTATTGCAGCGTATTGCCCTTTGCTATTGCTTTGCATCATTAATTATATATTTTTTGCCCTATAAAAAAGTTATAATCCTATCGGTATTACTTTTATTAGGCTATTGGTCTGTGTTATTAATATATGGGAATTCCGCAGATCCTTTTAGCATTACCGGCAACGCGGTTGTATATCTGGACAAGTTTGTATTTGGCGATGCACATCTTTATCATAGATTGGGAGTTTCGTTTGACCCTGAAGGAATATTGAGCACCATGCCTGCTATTGTTAACGTTATTATTGGTTATTATGCAGGCAAATTTATTCAAAACAGCGGGAAAAACTATGAAACAATAGCCAAGCTTTTACTTACCGGGGCATTATTGATTTTGTTAGCGATTTGTTGGAACCCAGTTTTTCCTGTTAATAAAAGAATCTGGACAAGCACATTCGTATTACTCACATCTGGACTTGATCTGGTTATTCTTTCGGTATTAATTTATGCGCTTGAAATTAAAAATTGGAACAATTATAACTGGACTGACTTTTTTACACCTTTTGGCAAAAATCCTCTTTTTGTTTATCTGGTTTCAGAAATATTAATCGAAGTCTTCAGGATTGTAGACGTAAAACCAGGCATTAGTATGTACAGTTGGATAAACACCGCCATTTATGAGGTAATTTCCCCCGGGGCCATCGGTTCTCTGTTATTTGCGTTAAGCTATATGCTTATTTGCTGGTTTGTAGGGTGGGTACTTGATAAAAAGGCAATATATTTTAGAATTTGAACCAGTGTATTTTAAGGCCGCAAGCGTTTTACCATAACAAATATCTTTAAACTTTACCATAACAACAATCAATAAAACAATGTCATCTGCAAAAATCAAGTCCTATTTATTTCATATAGTTATTCTGCTGGTTTTGGGTGTTAACTTAAAAACCTATGCTCAAAAGGATGTAACAAGTAATGTTTCTAAAAAGTCCATTTTAAAGGAAGCTTATATTTTACATGTGATGCATAAGGTAGCCGACTGGCAATTGAATGCCTGGAATACCACTGGCTTTGAACATCCAAAGGTAGACTGGACAAATGCTGTTTGCTACACCGGTATTTACGCTCTTGGGAATATACCCGGTAACGAGAAGTATCTCGGCACCTTGGTAAACATTGGTAATGATTTGAAGTGGACTACAGGCAAAGAACGCCTTTTTGCTGATGACTATTGTATAGGGCAAACATACTCACTGTTATTTATGAAGTACCATGATAAAAAAATGATTGCTCCATTCATCTTACAAGCTGATAGTATTGCAGATAATCTCCATACCGAATCATTGGAATGGAAAAACGGCATAAATAAGAGAGAGTGGGCCTGGTGCGATGCCTTGTATATGGGGCCAACGGCATTAGCTTATTTAAGTACAGCTACCGGCGATTTGAAATATGTGAACACCGCCACTAAATTATGGTGGAAAACAACTGACTATTTGTATGATCCTGAAGAGAAATTATACTTCCGTGATGGCAGTTATCTTCAAAAGAAAGAGAAGAACGGTAAAAAAGTATTCTGTGCCAGAGGTAACGGATGGGTGCTGGGCGGTTTGGTTAGGATAATGGAGAATATGCCAGCTAACTATCCGGATAAAGCAAAGTTTGAAAAACTGTATAAAAACATGTCGGCCAGGATAGCCTCGTTACAGCAACCCGATGGTAGCTGGCATGCTTCCCTGCTCGACCCGGAAAGTTACCCTATTAAAGAAACCAGCGGCACAGGCTTTTACTGTTATGCTCTGGCATGGGGACTTAACCATGGCCTTTTAGATCAGAAAACTTACTGGCCCATTGTTAAAAAGGCATGGGCTTCGTTAAACGATTCTGTGCATCCAAATGGTATGCTTGGTTTTGTGCAGCCTATTGGCGCTGCGCCTGATAGTGTGACCTCTGACAGTACTGAAGTTTATGGCGTCGGCGCATTCCTGCTTGCGGGCACCCAGCTTTATGAGTATATAAGCAAACATCCCAATGTGAAGTAGTAAATGATACGAAGAAAGTCGGTTAAGGAGCCAAAAGAGTGAGTTGTAAGGTATAAAAAAATAAGACAATCGAAAAAGATTGTCTTGTCAAGTGCGGTTAATGAGATTCTGTTAGAACATTTCGAGGATATATCAAAAATAATCGACGAAATTTTTAATACATCAAAATGAATTTAACAATCCCTTCTGTTGGACGTAAGTGGAATGAAATAGAACGAAGATTTTAAATAGGTTGATTTAGAAAAGTTTTCGTTGCAAATAGTCGGACTGATGGATAGCATCGAAGCGATGTAAAAATCTGGTGAAAATAAAAGTGAGGGAAAGACGTAAATATGGTGCTTTCGAAAGACTGAAATAAATTACTGGAATTTAATTGATGGCACTTTCCCTTTGCCTATTATGAGTCCTCATTTATTAATTTGTCGGTTTTTAATAAAATCCTATCTTTATCAATCCCCTTTAAGTCTTTCGGAAAATCGCCTATGAAACTAAAGTTCAACCGTAATTTACAATTGGGTTACGGCATTTCTGTTTTACTCCTGCTGGTTGTGGGCTGTTTTTCTTATATCACGACTAGTAACCTGCTATCCAGTAATTACGCAGTTGAGCAAAGTAATATGGTGATCCGCAAACTGGAGGCAACAATGTCCATCATGAAAGACGCCGAAACGGGTCAGCGCGGCTATTTGCTGACCAACCAGGCGAAATTTTTGGAACCTTATCATGGCGCATATCAAAAGGCTATGGGCCTGGTAGACCAGGTCAAAATGCTGACTGGTGACAACCCGGAGCAACAACGTAATATGGGTACGATCAAAAACATATTGGACACCCGCCTGGATGTATTGCAGGCATTGATCGACAAACGTCAGCGGGGTGAGGCATCGTGTTTGTAACTTTTCTGGTTGCTCCCTGCTTTCGCATGATCATGTTCTTTTTCCTTTGCAAAATGCGCGCGGGCCTGTTTCAAACCGGTCGCTATCGCTTCGCCTTCATTGTCGGTTGTACGCAACACTTCGTTGGCAATTTCTGTTGCTTTTTCCCTAATCTTCTTGGGTTGGTTCTTGTAAGATGGCGGGTAATCTCCATTCTGCCAGGGCATAATTCCTCCTTTTTTATTTAGCTGTCAAATCTTTGTATTTCTCATCAATAGCCTGAATAGCAGTCAAATGCGCTTTAAGCGTCGGCAGCATTTGCTGCGCGAATGCCTTTACTGCAGGATCTTTGCCTGTAATGGCATAATCCTGGAACATCATTACCGTACTCCGGTGGCCGGAAACCATCGCATGAATATACATCCGGTCAAAGTCGTCACCTGAAGCCTTGGATAGGTTAAGATCCGGTGGCGGCGTGTCCGTTGCTGCCGCAGGTAGCTGGTACCCCCTGGACCTGGCGAGTTGCAATAGTTTCTGCTCAGCATCACTATGGTCAGTCACCATCATTTGACCAAAGGATCTTACATCGGCTCTAGTCGCTTTTTGTGCGGCGAGTTTCCCGGAACCGGTCTCCTGTAAATTGCCGATACTGGCCATGATGATAAAATGCCGCGCGGTAGTATCAGGGTCGGGTGCCTGCGCCTTTACGTTGCTGACCGCCAATCCGGCGATCAGTATAAATAGGATCGTTCTTTTCATGATAATGGGTTTATGGCATACCAACGCCGCCTGATGATCCGTAAATTTGTCCGGTCGCGAAGCTGGCATCGGCCGCGGCTAACTGTACATAAATAGAAGCCAACTCCGCGGGCTGGCCAGGCCTTCCGAACATTGTCCAGTCGCCAAAGGTTTGCTGTTTGTCCGGCGTTGTGCCACCGCTAACCTGCAAAGCGGTCCAGACTGGGCCTGGCGCGACACCATTCACGCGGATGCCTTTAGGACCTAATTGTTTGGCTAAGGATTTAACGTAGTTCATTGTCGCTGCCTTGGTTTGCCCGTATGCGTAGAGCCAGCCGTCGGGGTTATAGGCCTGTTCAGAGGTCGTGCCGATGATGGCCGATCCCGGCGGTAAATGCGGCACCGCTTCCCGGATGATAAAGAAAGGCGCATAGATATTGGTTTTCATGATGGCATCAAATTCTTCGGTGCTCACATCTACAATAGATTCCGCTGCCTGTTGCCTTCCCGCATTGCTCACGATAATATCCAGGCCGCCCAATCCATCCAATGCTTTATGCACGAGCTGTTTGCAAAAATCCTCATTACGCAGGTCGCCGGGTATGGCAATTCCTTTACGTCCTTCCTTCCGAATCAAGGCAATTACTTCCTGTGCGTCCTGTTCTTCCGTAGGGTAATAATTGATCGCCACATCCGCGCCTTCACGGGCATAAGCAATAGCCGCCGCGCGTCCCATGCCCGAGTCGCCGCCAGTTATTAAAGCTTTCCTGCCCATCAGACGTCCTGAACCTTTGTAGCTCGTTTCGCCGCAATCAGGGACCGGGTCCATTTTGCTTTGTAAGCCCGGCCATGGCTGTGGCTGGAATTTAAATGGCGGTTTGGGATAAAGTTTTGTAGGATCACTGATGGCAGTGCCATCACGGGCAGTTTTGTCTCCTCTTCCGGTCATAGCTAAGGCCGGAGAAATAGCGGCCGCTGCAATGGTTGTTCCCAAACCGGCGACGACCCGTCGCCGGCTGATTTTGTTTTCGTCTTTCATGGTTGATGTGTTTAAGATTTTTTCTTTGGTACTTTGGCGCCTTCTTTATGGGCTTCGGATAAACCAATAGCAACCGCCTGCTTTTTAGAAGTTACTTTTTTACCGCTGCCGCTTTTTAATTTTCCTTCCTTCATTTCATGCATAGACTTTTCGACTTTGTCGCCAGCCTTTTCTGAATACTTTGCCATAACGTGTTGATTTGATTTTTAAAGGCTTGCTGAATTAGTTTTAAATTGGTGTTCCTCGTGTGCGGTCAGCCATTCGCTGATATAGGCTGCTACTTCCTCCCAGCCCGGTTGGCCGCAGATCCAGTGCCCGCGGTTTGGGAAGGCTTTAAAATCTACAATACTCACTTCGTCAATATAAGCTTCCGCATTTCTTCGGTTTAGTTCATAAGGGATGATCTGATCTTCCTCTCCGCCAATAAATAGCAGCGGTGCATGTGGCATCGCCACATCAATCTGGCCGGCTTCGCCCAGACAATCACGTAAAACGTTCCGGCTATCATGGGTCGCGGTTTGATTGTAAGCCAATTTCGTTTCTTCGCTGGTCATCGTATTACAGAAAGAACCGTGGAAACTTTCCAGGTCCATCATAAATGGGTCATTGCCTTTCAATGGGTTGGCAATAAGCGCACTATTCTTCATAAAGCCCCAGTCGAAGGCCAGCATGGCATTCGGGGCTACAGAATCAATCGGCACGCCAATTTCGGCCAACCCTTTTTGCACTAATAATTGCACAATCAGCCCGCCTACAGAATGGCCAATCAGAATTGGTTTTTCAGGTAAGCCGGTTACCATAGTTTCCATAGCATCAACGATGGTTTGCAGATTCAGGTCGCCCAAACCGGCTGGTGGATTGTTGCGCAGGTCTGCCGGTTTGCCCTCATGCAGAAGCCAGGCAGGAGCAATACAGTTATAGCCTTTTTCATTGAAATAAGCGATCCATTTTTCCCAGCTTTTTGGGTTCTGGAACATGCCGTGTATAAAAACAATCGTCTTTTTCATACTTGTATGTTTTTAATTAAGATTAATCTTTTTGTTGTTGCTGTTCCTGTTCAACAGGCTTTTGTTGTTCATATAAGGTATGCGCCACTGAACTATCCGGCATTAAGTTGGCGGCATTTACCTGCACCTTATTTTTAAAGCCGGCAATCACCCTGTCTTCGCCAGCCATTAAAGCTTCGTAACCTGCTTTGGCCACTTCAGCCGGATCGGACATGGCTTCTTTATCTTGCACAGCTTTGCTGTCATTCATCCCGGCTTTGTTAAAAAAATCGGTATCGGTAACGCCCGGCATCAAAGCAGTCAGTGTCACCCCGCTGTCTTTCACCTCTTCGCGCACGGCTGTAGTAAATGAAAGTACAAAAGCTTTGGTAGCATGATAAACTGCCTGCCACGGCCCCGGCAATTTACCGGCGACTGAGCCGAGATTCAATATCCGTCCTTCGCCGCGGCTTACCATCTCTTTCAGGAAATGTTTGGTGAGGATGACCGTAGCGCATATATTTAGATGAACAATATCTAGTTCGCGTTCCAGTTCATTGTCCTGAAATAGGCCATAAACACCTTGCCCGGCATCATTAACTAAAACGTCAATTTGCGTATGCATCTCAATACATAAGGCTTTGGCTTCATCCATTTTGGACAGGTCTTTGGCAATGGTTTTTACATCGACTCCAAATTGCCCCAATTCATGGGCCGTGCTATCTAACTCTTGCTGATCACGGGCAACGATGATCAGGTTATAGCGATCCTGTGCAAATAATTTCGCAAGTTCCTTGCCGATACCACTGGTTGCTCCAGTGATTAGCGCTGTTTTTTGATTATTTTTCATAAGCGTTTATAAATAATTTATCCGTTTACTACTTCACCACCGTTCACATGAATCACCTGCCCGGTAATAAAAGAAGCATCATCTGAGGCGAGGAATACATAAGCCGGTGCCAACTCTGAAGGCTGACCGGCACGTCTCATAGCGGTTTCCATGCCAAATGATTTGATTTTTTCTTCGTCGAAGGTGGCCACGATCAGCGGTGTCCATACCGGACCCGGAGCCACGGCGTTAACCCTTATTTTCTTTTTAGTTAGGTTCGTTGCCAGGGACCTTGTAAAGCTAGTGATAGCGCCTTTGGTTGCTGAATAATCGATCAGGTTCGGTGAGGAACGGTAGGCAGTGACTGAAGTGGTATTGATGATGCAATCGCCTTCCTTCAGATATTCCAATGCCTCGTTAGCAAAATAAAAATAGGCGAAGATATTTGTGCGGAATGTATCCTCCATTTGCTTCTCGTCTATAGATTTCGGGTTCTTTTGAGGAACCTGAATCCCGGCATTATTAACAAGAATATTCAACTTGCCCAACTTGGCGACAGTACTGACAACCGCTTTTTTACAAAAGCCGCTTTTCTTAATATCGCCTTTTATCAATAAACATCGCCGTCCCTCTGATTCGACCAATCTTTTAGTTTCCATAGCATCTACATCCTCGTCAAGATAAACGATGGCTACATCTGCGCCTTCACGGGCGAAGTGAACACTGACCGCGCGGCCGATGCCGCTGTCGCCGCCGGTGATCAGGGCAACTTTATCCAATAGCTTTTTTGAGCCGATATAGGTGCCTTTGATATACTCCGGGGCAGGGTTCATTTTAGCCTCGATACCCGGCTGGCGGCTTTGTTTGTTAGGAGTTTTCATCAGCTTCCGGGTTTTAAGACCACTTTTACGCAGTCTTCTTCTTTGTTATTAAAAATATCGTAGCCATGGGACACCTGGCTTAAGGGGAGGGTATGGGTAATAATATCATCCAGCACCACCTTCTCTTCTTTTACCAGTTTGATCAGTTTACCGATGTAGTTTAGCACCGGGGCTTGTCCCATTTTCAGGGTGATACCTTTATCAAAAACCCGGTGCAGCGGGAAATTATCATAAGTAGAGCCATAAACACCCATGATGCTTACGGTACCCATTCTTCTAACCGCTTTAAAGGCCATGTCCAATACTTTCATACTGCCTTTTTCGAAGTTTACGGTAGCCTTAACCTTATCCATAAATGTGCGCTCGGGCTCAAAACCCACCGCGTCAACGCAAACGTCAGCACCACGGCCGCCGGTCATTTCCCGGATGGCTTGAACGACATCGACTTCATGCGGGTTGAGCGTATCCACCTTGTTCACTGCTTTTGCTTTTTCCAGGCGATAATTCAGCGGATCGATAGCGATTACCCGGCTTGCGCCGTTGATCCAGGCGGCCTTCTGCGCCATCAGGCCGACCGGGCCTGAACCGAAGATGGCAACCACTTCGCCACCTTTCAGCTGTGCCCAGTCAATAGCCGACCAGCCGGTCGGAAATATATCGGTCAAAAATAAAACCTGCTCATCGGTCATGTTGTCCGGTACGATCCGCGGGCTGA
>Ga0302315_10005069_pt1 | contig 11330 bp, 9 predicted proteins | sample III_Palsa_N3_1_FD_200532 | JGI IMG/M metagenome (GOLD analysis project Ga0302315, IMG submission 200532) | Peat permafrost microbial communities from Stordalen Mire near Abisko, Sweden - III_Palsa_N3_1 | ecosystem: Environmental > Terrestrial > Soil > Palsa > Peat permafrost | place: Sweden... | reverse complement strand
TTCTTGCCACAGCAAGCGTCCTGGCGCTGCTCTATTTCGCCCGTGATGTTCTGGTGCCAATTACACTCGCGGTCTTTCTGAGTTTCCTGATCGCACCCCTCGTTCGCCTGCTGAGGCGCATTCGACTCGGTCGGGTCATTTCCGTGCTGGCGGCCGTATTGCTGCTGACTGTGGCGTTCGCCGCCTTCGCGGCTGTGATTGGTGTTCAGGTAGTCCGCATGAGGGCCAGTCTCCCGCAATACGAGGAGACCATCCGGCAGAAATTAGAGACCGTGAACGAGATGACGGTGGGCCGGGTGAAGGTGCTCACCAGCGAGGCCGCGCACATCATTGATCGGCATCCCGAGGACGCAGCCAACACAATCCGGCGGCGGATGCTCGAACAGCCGGATACAACCGGGGTGTCGAACCCGATTCCGGTGGAGGTGCATGAGCCGCCCAGCAATCCCCTGCAGATGGTCGAAACAGTTCTTGCATCGGTGTGGGCGCCAATCGAGGTGACGGGCGTCACACTCGTGGTGCTGGTATTCGTCCTTCTCGAACATGAGGCCCTGCGGGACCGGTTCGTGCGCCTCGCCGGTATCACGGATATGCGTTTGACGACTTTCGCAATCAATGATGCAGGCGAGCGTCTTTCGAGATTCTTTGTATCGCAGTTCGCCGTCAACTTCGGCTTTGGTGCTGTCATCTGGGTTGGCCTCAGCCTGCTGGGGCTTCCGCATGCGTTGGTCTGGGCCGCTCTGGCTGCCGTCCTGCGATTCGTGCCGTATGTCGGGGTCTGGATTGCGGCATGTTTGTCAGTGGTGCTGGCAGCTGCGGTCGATCCCGGCTGGGCCTTGGCGATCAAGACGCTCGGGCTCTTTGTCCTGGTCGAACTCACGGCGGGTCAACTGATCGAGCCGCAACTCTATGGTCATACGACCGGCCTGTCGCCGTTGTCGGTGGTCATTGCGGCCATTTTCTGGAGCTGGCTGTGGGGGCCGATTGGGCTGATCGTGTCGACTCCCTTGACTTTGTGCCTGTTGGTCGCGGGACGTCACGTCAAGGCGCTCAGCTTGCTGGATATCCTGCTGGGTGACACACAGTCACTCACGATGTCGCAGACGTTCTATCAACGGGCGCTCTCCGGCGACTCCGATGAGATCATCGCCAGGGCACGCGAGTTCCTCAAGCGCAATACGTTCGCGTCGTACGGCGATCTGGTGCTGATACCCGCATTGCAGCTCGCATGGGTAGACCACGAGGGCGGCGCGATAAGCCACGATCAGGAGGCCAAGGTTCGCAAGGCCGTGGTCACGGTCATTGCGGACCTGAGCCACGAGACGCGCGCCTTCTGGCCGTGGAAGCGCCGAAACTCCGTGCCTGATGGTCTGGGTATCGGACGCCAGTTGCGCCAGGAACGGGAGGAGCGACTCGGTCCGTGGCAAGGGCCGCTGGACGTTCCGCCGGGGTCGGTCATGTTGGGCATCGGTCTTGGGTCACTTGTCGATGACCTCGCTGCCGAGATCCTGGTGCGGCTCTTACGTGACCAAATGACCGACGCTCGTCACTTTTCGTTTGAAGACCTGCAGGGGCCAATCCCCCCGGAAGCCAGACCCGACAGCATTTCGGCGGTCTACCTTGTCAGCGCATTTCCCAATGAGCAGCGGCAGCGAGCTCCACAGATGGTTGAGGAGATGCGGCAAAGATTCCCTCACGCCTGCGTTGTGACAGTGTTCCTCCCGGGAATGCTATTGCAATCGGGATCCGCCGCCGGCAGCGTCAATACCGCCGACAGGTCGGCAACCTCTTTAGGCGAAGCACTGCATATCTGTCGGCAGCTGGCACCGCTAACGAAGCGTATGGAAGTCCCATGAACTTAGAGAATGACTACAGTCGACTGCCGGGCACGCTATACACGCGGCTCGATCCGGTACCGGTGGTCGCCCCACGACTCATCAGGTTCAATGAAGCACTTGCGATCGAGTTGCGCCTCGAATTGAACTCAAGCGATCCGGAGCATCTGGCAAGGATATTCAGTGGCAACGAGAAACTGCCCGGTAGCCAGCCAATCGCTTTAGCGTACGCCGGTCATCAATTCGGGAGCTTCGTACCTCGCCTGGGCGACGGACGGGCTGTACTCCTGGGCGAAGCGCGTGATCACCGCGGGATACTCCAAGACATACAGCTCAAAGGGGCGGGGCGTACTGCCTATTCTCGGGGCGGCGATGGCAGGGCAGCGTTGGGTCCGGTTTTAAGGGAATACCTGGTGAGCGAGGCCATGACGGCGATGGGCATTCCCTCGACGCGGTCATTGGCAGCCGTCTTGACGGGGGAAAGGGTGAGACGAGGACCTTCTTCGTTGCCCGGGGCAATCTTGACGCGCGTGGCTAGCAGCCATGTCCGCGTCGGAACTTTCCAATACCTGGCTGCCCAAGGCGACACGCAGACGCTGCGAAGCCTTGCCGATTACGTCATCGATCGCTATTACCCGGAGGCGAGGCTGTCAGATACGCCCTATCGCCGCCTTCTTGATCTTGTCGTGGATCGGCAAGCGGTCCTCATCGCGCAGTGGATGAAGGTGGGCTTCATTCACGGTGTCATGAACACCGATAATACGAGCGTCGTGGGCGAAACCATAGACTATGGGCCTTGCGCCTTTATGGACGCTTACGACCCGCAGGCGGTGTTCAGCTCCATCGATCAGAACGGTCGCTACTCATTCTCCAATCAGCCGGCTATCGCACAATGGAATTTGGCGAGATTTGCGGAAACATTGCTGCCGCTATTCGGGGCAGAACAGGAGCAGTCGATTGCTCTGGCCACAGAGTCGATCAATGCCTATTCCGCTAAGTTTAAACAAGAATGGCTCAAGGCGATGCGATCGAAAGTGGGCCTGCTTCAGGCGCAGCCTGAGGACGAGGATCTGATCAACGCCTTGTTGGCTGTTATGCACCGAACGCAGGCGGATTACACGGTGACATTCTGGGGCCTATCGGACTATCTTGAGCTAGACCGGGCAGGACTGGGCGTAGAGCAGGCGCTGCGTGATCAGGCTGACTTCCGGGTGTGGCTGCGCAGATGGGAGGAGCGGGGCGCTCAGGAGTCGGAGTCTTCCGCCGTTCGCTTCGACACCATGCGAGGAGCAAACCCGAGATACATACCGAGAAACCACCGTATCGAGGAGGTTATAGAGGCGGCGACGACCGAGGAGGATTTTGCACCCCTCGAGGCATTGCTCGAGGTCATCGTGCGACCTTTCGACGAGCAGCCCAGTGCCGCTGCCTATGCGGCCCCGCCGCGTCCCGAGCAACGGGTACTTGAAACCTTTTGTGGGACGTAATGAGAGCAATCGGAGTGTTGTATAAGGGGTCATGGCAAGAAGACTACTGTTCATTGCACTCGTGGTGCTCGTCGTGGCGGGCCTCCTGGCCTACACGGGGGGCCTGTTCACGCCCGACCGGTTGACGCCGCAACTGTTCCTCACCCGGTTCGGGCCGCCGGGCGGCCTGGCCCCGGGCCATCGACGGAACCACGCCAAGGGGATCTGCTTCAAGGGCGATTTTGAAGCCAACGGGGCGGGCACGGCTCTGTCGCGCGCTGCGGTGTTCGCCTCCGGGCACTATCCCGTGGTGGGCCGCTTCAATCTCGGCGATCCCGATCCAAAGGCATCGGATGCCACGACGGGCGTGAGAGGCCTCGGGATCCGCATCACGACGCCCGACGGCCGGCAGTGGCGCAGCGCCATGATCAACGCGCCCCAGTTTCCGGTCGCAACGCCGCAGGCCTTCTTCGAGCTGCTCGGTTTGAGCACCTCCACCGACCCGCAGGCCATGGCGCACTTTGCGGCAGCGCATCCGGAGTTTGCCGCCTTCGGCGCCATCGCGGCGCAGGCGAAGCACACCGCGAGCTTCACGCAGGAGCAGTACAACAGCATCGATGCCTTCATTTTCACCGACGGGAGCGGTCAGCAGCATGCCGTGCGCTGGTCGGTGCAATCGGCGGATCCTCCGGAGACCAAGACCCCGGATGAACTGAAGGCCATGGGCCCCGATTTCCTGTTTGCCGAACTGCGCAAACGACTGGCCGTCGCCCCGCTGCGCTTCCCCCTGAATGTGACCGTGGCAGCCCCCGGTGATCCGACCGCAGATCCGAGCAAGGCCTGGCCTGCGGACCGGCAACACGTCGAGGTCGGCGTGATCACCGTGCAGGAGATCGAGGACGAAGCCGACGGCCCCTGCCGCGATATCAATTACGATCCGACAGTACTGCCGGACGGCATCAGTGTTTCCGACGATCCGTTCCCGGCCGCGCGTTCGGCGGTCTACGCGAAATCGTTCGATCGACGCACGGCTGAGGAAGCCGACTACCCGCATACCCCTGCACCGGTGTCACCATGAGCGTTCAGAAGTTCTCACTGCTGCAGCGCGTGCTGCACTGGACGATGGCGGCCGCGATCTTCCTGATGCTGTTCATCGGCATCGGCATGGTCTCGACCATCACGCCTGCCCATCTGACCCTGCTCTCGATCCACAAGCCGCTCGGCATCGCCATCCTGATCCTCGTGATCGTGCGACTCATCGTGCGTTTAACCCGCGGGGCACCGCCCCTGCCGTCCGATCTGCCGCCGCTCATGAAATTTGCGGCACACGCCTCACACTGGGCGCTCTACGCACTCATGTTCGCCATGCCGCTGATCGGCTGGGGCATGCTGTCCGCCGCGGGTGATCCGGTCGTGGTCGCAGGCATCCATCTGCCGTCCATCCTGCCCATGGATGGCGCAATGCATGGCGTATTGCGCCAGGCTCACACGTGGCTTGCACTGGTGCTCTTCGCCCTCGTGCTCGCGCATCTCGCTGCGGCGCTGTTCCACGCGCTGGTACGCGGCGACGGCGTGTTTGAGTCGATGGCCTGAATCGCATGGCCTTCGGGCAGCAATTTCTCTACGTAATTCAATAAATTATCCGGGCCGCGCCCGGGGGCGTGTCCGCGGCGCTCGTACAACCGCGCATACAATATTTCGGCAGCCCATGCGTCTACAGCGTATGCAGGCCGCCATGATGGAAAATCATATAGCCGCCCGACGGCAGTGCTCATCGTCAGGTCTCTTACCCTTCAGAAAGGCCCCACATGCTGATCCGCACGATGCGCGTGTTTCTGGCTCCCTACCGCGGCTTGCTGTCGGTGGTTCTGCTGCTGTCGCTGGCCGGCACGATGGCCTCCCTTTACCTACCGACCTTGAATGCCGCGCTCATCGACCAGGGTCTTGCGAAAGGCAACATCGGATTCATTTGGCGCACGGGTGGCTGGATGTTGGCGGTGAGCGCTCTGCAAGGGCTATGCGCGATAACTTCGGTCTATTTCGGTGCCAAAGCGGCCATGAGCTTCGGTCGTGACCTGCGTGGCGCGATCTTCGGGCAGGTGCTGGCGTTCTCGGGGCGGGAACTCAACAATTTCGGCGCGCCATCGCTGATCACCCGCAACACCAATGATGTTCAGCAGGTGCAAATGCTGGTGCTGATGTCGTGCACCATGCTGGTCTCCGCGCCAATCACCATGATAGGTGGCGTCATTATGGCGGTACGCGAGGATTCGGGCCTGTCGTGGCTGGTAGTGGTTGCCGTGCCGGTTCTGGCGGTCCCGATCAGCGTAGTGGTCGTGAAAATGGGCCCACTGTTTCGCATGCTGCAAAGCCGCATCGATGTGGTGAACCGCGTGCTGCGCGAGCAGATCACCGGCATCCGGGTCGTCCGCGCATTTGTGCGCGAGCCCTACGAACAGGAGCGATTTGCGCGCGCCAATGGGGAGGTCACTGCGGTTGCCACGTCGGCCGGACGTTGGATGGCGTCGTTCTTCCCGATTGTCTCACTGATCATGAACGTCTTCAGTGTAGGGGTCATTTGGTTTGGAGCAGAACGGATCGCTGCCGGGCATATGCAGATCGGGACCATGACCGCGTTCCTGACCTATCTGGTCCAGATTCTGATGTCGGTGATGATGGCGACCTTCCTGTTGATGATGGCGCCGCGGGCGATCGTTTGCGCCGAGCGAATTCAGGAAGTCCTGCGTACGCCGCCCAGTGTGGTGCCGCCGGCTCAGCCGCAGGCGGTGTGCGCGGGTGCCTGCACGGTGGAGGTGCGGCACGCGCAATTTACCTATCCAGGCGCAGATCTGCCGGTCCTGAGTGATATCTCTTTTATGGTCAGACCCGGGGAAACCACCGCCATCATCGGTTCGACGGGCACTGGAAAAACCACCCTGGTCTCCCTGATCTCAAGGTTATTCGATGTCACGGGCGGTGAGGTCCTGGTCGACGGTGTGGACGTGCGCAATATCTATCCACAGGCGCTGGGTGACAAGATCGGATTGGTCCCCCAGAAGGCGTATCTCTTCAGCGGTACCGTGGCCAGCAATCTGCGGTACGGAAAACCGGACGCGACCGATGCCGAACTGTGGCACGCGCTCGAGGTTGCCCAGGCAGCGGACTTCGTCCGAGCGATGCCCGGCAAATTAGAGGCAGTGATCGCGCAGGGCGGCTCGAACGTCTCGGGCGGACAGCGGCAGCGGCTGGCCATCGCGCGCGCACTGGTCAGAAGGCCAGCGATTTACATATTTGACGATTCGTTTTCGGCGCTGGATGTCGCGACCGACGCTCGCTTGCGCGCGGCACTCAAGGCGGAAACGCGCCAGGCGGCATTGATCATTGTGAGTCAGCGTGTCGCCACCATATCGGCCGCGGATCACATAGTCGTGCTCGAAGACGGACTGGTCGTTGGCGATGGACCGCATGAGGCTCTGCTGGCCAGTTGCGCCACCTACGCTGAGATCGTCGACTCGCAACTCAGCGCGGAGGAGGCAGCATGAATACTCCGGCGCCGAAGTCGGCGGAGCGCCCGAAATACGCTCCCCCTGCCGGGGGGCCGCGAATGTTCGGCGGCCCACGCCCAACCGAGAAGTCCGTCAGCTTTGGTCCGTCCTTGAGACGTCTGCTAGGCCACCTGGGGTCGGAGCGTCCCACGCTGATCGCCGTGGTCTTGCTCGCTATTTCCGGAATTCTGATGAGCGTCGTGGGCCCAAAGATCCTGGGCCGCGGCACGGATATCATCTTCACCGGAGTCGTTGGGCAGCACTTGCCCGCGCAGCTTACCAAGGCGCAAGCGATTGCAAGTCTGGAAGCTTCCGGGCAATCGACAACGGCGAACATTGTCCGGCGACTAAATGTCGTGCCGGGCCGCGGCATCGACTTCGCGCATCTGGCGCGGATCTTGGTGTTGGCGATCGGCCTTTATCTGGCTTCGGCTTTTGTCCTTTGGATGCAGGGCTACCTGCTCAACGGCGCGGTTCAACGTGCCATCTACGGCATGCGCAACGAGGTCGAAGCCAAGATTCACCGCTTGCCGCTGAGCTATCTGGATTCGATGGCGCGAGGCGAAATACTCAGTCGGGTAACCAGTGACATCGACAACGTGTCGCAGTCCCTGCAGCAGACGATGAGCCAGGCGCTGACCTCCCTGCTCACGGTCGTGGGCGTGACGGTCATGATGATCTGGGTCTCGCCGGTTCTTTCTATCATCGCTTTGGTGACAATCCCGATCTCGATGGTGGTCACTGCAGCCATTGCCAAGCGGTCGCAAAAGAAATTCATGAATCAGTGGAAGAACACCGGCCAGCTCAACGCACAGATCGAGGAGGCGTTCAGCGGGCATACCCTGGTCAAGGTATTTGGCCGCAGCGCCGAGGTCGAAGCCAGGTTCGCTGAGAAGAATCAGGAGATGTTTCTCGCGAGCTTCGGTGGCCAGTTCATTTCGGGCCTCATCATGCCTGCCATGATGTTCATCGGAAATCTGAACTATGCCGTGATTGCGGTGGTAGGCGGCCTGCGCGTGGCCGGTGGCGCCCTGAATTTGGGCGATGTGCAGGCCTTTATCCAGTATTCACGGATGTTTACCATGCCGCTGTCGCAACTGGCTGCCATGGCTAATTTGCTGCAGTCGGGCGTTGCCTCGGCGGAGCGGGTATTCGAATTGCTGGACGCTCCTGAAACCTCGGCGGACGCGGCCGGGGTGCTCCAGCCAACGCGCGGGCGGGTCGAATTCGAACACGTTTCATTCGCCTACGATGCCGCCAAGCCCCTGATCAGCGATCTATCGCTCATCGCGGAACCTGGGCATACAGTCGCCATCGTGGGTCCCACGGGTGCTGGCAAGACGACGCTCGTCAATTTGATCATGCGTTTCTACGAGCTTGATGCCGGGCGGATCACTCTGGATGGCGTGGACATCAGCAAAGTGCCCCGCGCGTTACTGCGCGCCAATATTGGCATGGTCCTGCAGGATACCTGGCTGTTCCACGGCACCATCCGGGACAATATCGCTTACGGTCGGCCTACGGCCACCGAAGAAGAGATACACGCGGCCGCCAAGGCAACCTACGTTGATCGATTCGTGCAGTCGCTGCCGAAGGGCTATGAGACCGTGATCGATGAGGAGGCCAGCAACGTCAGCGCCGGTGAAAAGCAGCTGTTGACCATCGCTCGAGCGTTCCTCGCCAACCCGGCCTTGTTGATTCTGGATGAGGCGACGAGTTCGGTTGACACGCGCACCGAGGTCCTGGTCCAGCGGGCCATGAATAACCTGCGCTCTGACCGGACCAGCTTTGTTATCGCACATAGGTTATCCACCATTCGCGATGCCGATGTGATTCTCGTCATGGAGAACGGCGCGATCGTCGAGCAAGGCAGCCATGCGCAGCTGCTTGCCACCCGGGGACGGTACTACGCGCTTTACAATTCCCAGTTTCAGGAAGCGATCGAAGACGCCGTCGTCGCGGGCGTTGCTGCAGGCGGAGCACAAAATCGAATCGCGGGGCGTTCGCGCATTCCTGCGTAGACTAGGTGCGCGAAGGGTCGTCCTCCAGGGCAGCAGCACAGCGCTTGAGCATGTCACGGAGAACCTTGGCTTCCTTTGCCGACAGTGTGGACAGCATTTGGCGCTCCACCACATCGGCCGCTCGCGTGCCGGCGGCGACTGCCGGATACGAGGTGCGCACGATCAGGCCCTCGCGTTCGAGAGTGACGAGACAACGCTTTCTATTCGTCGAGCTGTTTCCGAAGCTCGGCATTGAGTGAATCGGCCGCCGACGAGCTTGTGGTTATGCCCTGAATCAGCACCTGCCGGCCGGCCTGGACCTCAAACAAGCCGCCCTGGCTGACCACGGCCAAGAAGTCTCTCTCCGTCGTGCCCTGGTCCTTGACGTCCTGGCTATGCCGAATGAAAGCCAGACCTCCCGGCAGGTTCTCCTGGGCCGCCTCATTCTGGATTCCCCCTCGCGGACGGCGGAGTTCCGCGGATCAAACCCAATTGACGTGCCAGCCGCCAGAAATGTGCGGCCCGTCACAGTTTTGGTCCGGGGTATGTGGGCTGCCGAACAGCAAATTGAAGCGTCGGAGGCTGAGAGTCGGGTGCGGCTTATGTAAAAAGGCACCGGAACCTCCGACAGTCGATTTGATCGTCTGCAGTGCGGCGTGGTCTCGCTTTGAGCAATTGGGTTGGCGATGATCTGCCCGGCCTTTATCAAAGGATGAATTCTCTATGATGACAAGGCAAGTGACCGGAAGCGAGCACCGGTGGGGCCGTCGGATTGAGGTGGACATACCAGTGCAAGTGGTGCCATCTGCCTTACCGGCGTTTCACGGACATTTGAAGAATCTAAGTTGGAGCGGCGCCCTCATCGAGACAGACCATGAGTTGCCTCTGCATGCCTATATCGCAATCAGTGTGAAACTCCCGGAAACGAGGGATGGCGAAACGACGGTTACGGCGCGTGTCACACGCCAATTGAAAAACGCTCTCGGCGTCGAATGGTGCGAGTTCGCACCGAGAACGGTTAAAGACTTGTTGCGATCGCCTTCCGTTCGCGCGCCTCTTTAGAACATGAATCTCCTCTTGCCCGACCAGATGGAGCGTAACAGAGGCGCACACGAATCCGGAATCGAGACCGGCGTATATGGTGTGAATGCTAACAAGACGTCCCCGATTTCTAGTCCTCGCATCCCCGCGGGCGAGGTGAGGGCGAGTGCTTTATCGACGCCCGCACAACCCGTGGAACCTGCTGTGGTGTCAGTGGCTACGAGGCGTACGTCAAAAAGTACATTGAATGCAACAGTAATCGCTGCGGAGACGACCCACGCCGCAGTGCTATTCGCCGATATGCGGGGATACACCGCTCTTGCAGAGCGATTACAGCCCGCACGAGTCGTATGTTTGCTCGATGAATTTTTCACCGCTCTCTCGCGCGTTACGGTGGCCTTCGGCGGCGAAGTGTTCCACATGGCCGGGGACGGAATGATGGCGGGATTTGGGGTCCGAGATCCGAAGAGATTGGGTGCCTGCGCAGCACTCGCCGCCGGCCGCGCGATGCTTCGGAGCTTTGCGCCAGTAGCGGCTCGATGGCGGGACGAGTTCGCAGTTGTCGCCGGCATCGGCATCGGCCTTCATTCGGGCGAAGTCGCCTTGGGATTTCTCGGGCCGCCAGGCAAACAAGCCATAACCATGATCGGTGACACCGCTAACGTTGCCGCTCGCCTTTGCAGCCGCGCACGGGCGGGCGAAGTACTGTTTTCATGCGCGATTGCCGCTGCTATTGGCACTGACGACGGCAATCTGTGCACGGGAGCGAAGGTATTCCTTCAGCTGCCGCAATTCGAACTGCGCGGGCGTAGCGAATTGCTCGATATCTGGTGCGTTCGGGCGCCGGAGAGGCTCACGCACTGAAAATGCCCTTTCCGCGGCTATGTGGCGTGTTCGATGATGGAATTGAGAAGCGCGTCACGTTTGCAGGTCGTTACGGCATCACGTTATGTCCGTTACCGAACAGTTGGGCCGGCCGATATAGGCGCACTGTAAAGTTGGTTGTCAACGAGGGAACGAGATGCGTCGGTCATCGCAGCGCTCTAACTCAGATGTGGAAAAGATGTGTTCGACATCTCCTATACCTTCGATTGCTGCCGAGCAACGAATGTGACTGTCTTGATGCTTCTCGTCACGCGTGATAGCGGCGTAATCCAAGCCGCCGATGATTCCAATTCCGAATCGTTGACCATCGATTGCGTGGACCGTCTTTCGCATGCCAGCGAGCGACTGAAAGCGCAGAACGCTATTCAAGCACTGGCAGTGGATCTAAGCTCGCTCGACAAGCCGGAGCTCGAGGCGCTACGAGGGTTGATGCTTGCGTCGCCGGATTTGCCGGTTCTCGTTTTAGGGGACGACGATGACCTCGCGCTGCGGGCGGAGTGGCTCGCGCTGGGCGCGCAGGATTTCCTCCTCAAGAACACGTTCGACGGCAGCCAGTTC
>Ga0302315_10005065_pt1 | contig 11336 bp, 11 predicted proteins | sample III_Palsa_N3_1_FD_200532 | JGI IMG/M metagenome (GOLD analysis project Ga0302315, IMG submission 200532) | Peat permafrost microbial communities from Stordalen Mire near Abisko, Sweden - III_Palsa_N3_1 | ecosystem: Environmental > Terrestrial > Soil > Palsa > Peat permafrost | place: Sweden... | reverse complement strand
CTGGCGCTGTCCTCCAGAGAGTTTGCCGCCGTGGGGTCCAATCACGGTCTCCAGTCCCTGGGGCAGACGGTCCACAAAATCGGTGCAATTGGCGCGCGTCAGCGCTTCGGCCAATCGGGCTTCGGAAACGTCGTCCAGGCCGTAGGTGATGTTCTCCCGCACCGTGCCCGAAAAGAGGACCGTATTCTGCGGCACGATGGCCAGTTGGCGGCGGAAGCTGCGCAGATTGAGTTCGGCCATATCAACGCCATCGAGCAGGATTCGTCCTGAATCCGGACGTCGGAATCCAATGGTCAGATTAAGCAGGGTGGACTTTCCTGAGCCTGATTCTCCGACCAGGGCGACACACTCTCCTGGGGCGACGGTGAGCGAAAAGTTTGAAAGCGCCGGCCGGTTTGAGTTTGGGTAGGAGTAGCTGACGTTGTCGAAGACCAATTCACCATGGATGGTGTTGACTTCCGGCATTCCGTCGTAAATCTCCGTGTTCGGCGCTTCCAGCACTTCCCCGATGGAACGGATGGATTCGGCGCCGGCCGTAAACTGCGGAAGCATACCCAGAACAGACGAGACGAGGCCGATGATCATTGCGAAATAGGCCTGGAACATCACGAGATCGCCCACGGTCAGTCTGTGATCGCGCACCAGCATGGCGCAGAATAGAAGGCAGCCGACCTGGAAGGCGTTGAAGGTAACCCACGATGCGGCGGCGAAGCGCTCGGTGGTGATATCCATGCGTCGTCCGCTTGCCGTCAGTCGGGCTAGCTGACGGCGCATCCTGCCGGTTTCGCGCGACTCCGCGGCGTGCGCCCTGGTGACTGGGAGCATTTCGATCATTTCGTTGACGCGCACTGAGACATCTTCCAGATCCCGGCGAAAGGCCTGGTTGCTCTTGCTTAATTTCTTGCGGAACACGGAGACGAGAAAGCCTCCGAGCGGTGCGGTGAGCAGGAAGAATACGGCGACGACGGGGGATCTGACAAAGGCTACGACCAGCACGACCACACAGATTGTGGTCGCGGAAAGCAGCACCTCGAACCCACTGCGGAAGAGCAGGCCGACATTATCGACATCGCGCAGCATCTTGTTTTGCAATCTGCCTGCCTGGGTGTCGTCGTGGAAGGCTATCGAGAGCTGCTGGAGGCGGACGACGATGGCGGACCGCAAGTCGCGCTGGGAGTCACGCGTTGCGGTCGATACCATATTCATGTAGTAGGTATGGGTGGGAATGTTTTGCGCTACGACAACAGCAGCGATCAGACCCCATACGATGATGGTGTGCAGGCCGGCTGCCGAAGTTACCATGGCCGCGTTGAGCACGTTGCGTGTGATGATGGGCAAAAGCCACATCGGGGACTGTTTGATGGTAAATGCGACGGCGGCCAGAGTGAGATTCTTTTCCTGTCCCTTTAGGATCAAGAGAAGAGTTTGCAGCGGTTTTTCTCCGCGATACCCGCCGTCCAGGAGCCTGTACGTGCGGTCTTTGACCTTTTGACTTGTGAGCGATTCTAAATTCATGACCGCTCTACAGTACCACAATTGCCGGAACTGTTCCTACCCGATTGCTCGCTCTCGCTTAGCCCATTCCAGGACCTCGCCGCGGACGAGGCTAACGGGTGGGTGGCCTTCCACTTGCCGGAGCTTTCCTTTAACCACGGCAGCTCGGATTTGATGTCGTGTCATTCCGGAGATTCTGGCGGCTTCGATGCTGTCTATGATATCGAGGGGGCTTGATGTATCTTCGATAACGTGTCGAGCCACGGGCTGTGTGTTTTCTCGGGCGGGGGGTGAGACGAGGGTATTTAGAACGGCGGCGGCGAGCTCTTCAAGGGTGGGTTCGCTCCAGGAGTTGCCCACGCATTCGGCCCGATAGTATTTGGAACCGTCGGGCCGAATGTGTACTACGAGAGAAAACTCCGCCGGGAGGCGCGATAGAATTTCCGTGAACAGAGCGGAAGAGAAGGCGTCCCGGAGGCCAGGGTCGCTGTGCAGGCTTTGGGTCATGGTCTGAGTATAGCATGTCTCACCAACAGAACCAATCAGATCCCCGACCACCCCTAACCTCTCCACTTCGTAAAGGGGGACCAGAACACTACGCGGCGTTGGCGGTCATTTTTCCTTTGTCGGCGGCTTGGGCGTTTGAGCGGGCTTCTGCTGCGTCATGGGCCATGTCTTCTACTGTCTTTGTGTGCAGGCGGGCTGCGCCTTGTGTTTGGATGAGATGGACGCGGGTTCCGTTTTGTTCGGCTTTGGCCAGGCGTTCGGCGGCGGGGGGAACTTCATCTCGGTATTGGGGCAGCCATTGGGCTTGCGCGACGAGCATTTCGTCGGTCATTTGCCAGATCTCTTCAGGTTCACAAACGGCGCCAACCAGCGGGTCGTGGAGCATGGCTTGCTTTAATAGAGTGACGTCTCCCGTCACGGCCGCTTCCATGCCCATTTCCTGGACGCGGACGCTCACCGCGCAAGTTGCGGCGCAGGCCATGGGCAGATCGCCGACGACAGGCATGCTAATCCCATTTTTATCGACATAGCCTGGGATCTCGATGATACATCCGTCCTGGAGGTTTGTGATGTGTCTCTGGTTTACTACGTTGAAGTGGCCCCGGTAGACACGGCCTGTTTCCAGACCTTCGATGATATAGGAGCCGTGTTCTTCGCTGCGGTTTTCCGGCAGGTATTTCGGAGCGGGTTGGGAAAGCCAGTTGGGGAAGTCGGTTTCGAACCAGTTGCGGCCTTCGGTGCAGACACGCAGGTAGCCGCCGGTCTCTCCGTTAATCCAGTTTGACAGATCGATCCAGTTTGGAATGTTCTCCACGCGCTTTCGGTACCAGGGCAGGTATTCGGAAAGATGGCCGTTGGATTCGGTGCTGTAGTAGCCAAATCGGCGCAGGACGTCGATTCTAACCTTTTCTGTGGTCGGAAATTCGGGATGCGCTAGGAATAGGTCCAGCAGATTCGGGATGAGATCGATGCCGCGCCACTGGGCTTTCGTACACCAGGTCTGGTGGTTAATTCCAGCGAATACTACATCGATGTCGTGGCGGGTGACCTTGTCTTCCGCGCCAATCATGCCCTCCCTGCGCGCCCAATGCTCCACGCAGCTTGCGATCTGCCAGTGCGCGCCCTGCACGCCGTGGCACAGACCGATGGTTTTTACTCCGCCGTACTTGTTGCAGGCCCAGGTGTTCATGGCCATGGGGTTGGAATAGTTCAGGAAGAGAGCGCCGGGCTTTGCGACTTCACGGATATCCTTGCAGAAGCCGAGCAGGGCGTGGATAGTGCGCTGGGCATACATTATGCCGCCGGCGCACAGAGTATCGCCTACGCATTGGTCGACTCCGTACTTAAGGGGAATGTCGATATCGGTGGCGAAGGCTTCCAGGCCTCCCTGGCGGATCATACAGATGATGTAGTCCGAATCGGCGATAGCCGCGCGCCGGTCAAGCGTGGTCTCGACCTTTGCGGGCAATCCGTTGCTTTTTATGTCGCTGCGGCAAAGCTGGGCTACCATGTCCATGTTATGCAGGGACAGATCGGTAAGCGCAAACGTGGTGTCGCCGAGTTCGGGAACCGTTAGAATATCCTGGATGAGGCGGCGGGTAAATCCAACACTGCCTGCGCCAATCATCGCTATTTTGAGGGCCATAAATTCATCTCCTTCGCGCACACTATTCTCTGTGTGAGGAAAACAAGAGGGCTGTTAACTCAGTATACTACACCTTATATGGCAGTTCCATGGTATAAATGAGTTAGTTATAGTCTTACTGTGAATGTCATGAAGAACCTGTTTCACAAATTGCAGCGCCTGGACCGATCGAGAGGGAAGGAGGTCAATATTGCCTCGGGCTTCTTTCTGATGGGCGACCTGGAAACGCAAACCAGTCATGAAAATTACCAGTGGGACGGGGAACGGCGAGGCGGAGATTCCGACCATCCGCACTTGCTCTTTCAGTGTACCCTGGAGGGATGTGGGCAATATACGGATGCGACGGGAACGCACAAACAGGTGCCAGGCAGCGCGTTTGTTGTGCCTATCCCGTCCGCGCATCAGTATGGTCTGCCTGAGGGTTCGCCGTACTGGACCTTCTTTTTTATTATGACCTCGCATCCTTATGTAGCGTCGCGCCTCAGAGACAGGCAGGACAATAATGGGCAAACGCTGCAATTAGAGGAAGATAGTCCGCTGGTTATTCGGGCGGCCCAGCTTTTTGAAGGAATGATTACGGGAGGCTTCGTCGACGATTTTGCGCGCGAGCAGTCGCTGTTTGAGTTTATGATCGAGTATGAGCGCGTTCTGTATCGGGAGAGTTATCCCCAGGATCTGCGGGAAGGGATGCTGGATGACGTTCGGGGCTATACGCTGCGTCATTTGAGCGCCCCTTTCGATGTGGTGGGGCTGGCCGAGCAATCGGGGATGAGCCGTTCCAACTTCTCCCACCGGTTCAAGGCGGTCACCGGGCTTTCCCCGGCCTACTACGTGCAGCAAGTTCGACTTGAAGAGGCGACGCACCGTCTTATCAACTCCGACCTTAAGTTGGAAGCGATTGCCGATCAGACGGGATTTGCCGATGCCAACCATTTCTGCAAAGTCTTTCGGCGGCGTTTTCACTTGAGCCCAGGTGAGTTTAGACGCCAAATGCGCTGATATCAGTTATAATTGACCTGCGGGGACACACACAGATATTCCATGTATAAATCACTCTTCACCATCATTATTCCGACCTATAACGTCGTCCACAAAGTCGGTGGGACCATCGATTCGGCCCTGCACCAGTCGGGCAGCGCGCGGGCGGGTCTGGTTGAGGTAGTCGTTGTGGATGGAGGCTCAACGGACGGGACTGTAGAGGTTCTGAAGAGCTACGGCCACCGAATTCGATGGGTTTCTGAACCGGATAAGGGGCTCTATGATGCCATGAACAAGGGCATTGGGATGTCTACCGGGCGATTTTTGAATTTCCAGGGGGCAGGGGATACCCTTCGTCCGGGTATTCTCCTGGACCTTACCCCATTGATGCCCGACAAGGTAAACAGCGTCATTTACGGCCGCGTCTATTTGTCGAACGAGCATGCGGAGCTCGGAAGGGCTTTTACGCCACATATTCTGCGAAAGCGCAATATACCGCATCAGGCTGTGTTCTACGAAAGAAGCGTCTTTGATATCGTCGGTGGGTTCTCCCTGGAGTATCCCATTCTGGCCGATTACGCCTTGAATATACGCTGCTTCGGCAGTCCTGCCATTAAGACGCAGTATGTCGACAGAGTTATTGCCAACTTCGAAGGCGGAGGCATCAGTGAAACCGGGACGGACGACTATTCCGGGAAAATCCTGGGGGCGGATATCCGCAAGTACCTTGGGTTTGGGGTGTGGAGTATTTATGAGCTGCAGAGGCTGATACGGCCTGTGAGCAATCCGATTCGGCAGAGTTTGGCGCAGCCGGAAGCGGGGCCTGGCGACGAGGATATGAAATAAGGAGCCGACCTCCCCTAACCCCTCCACTTCGTGGCAGGGGAACATGAGAGGCCGGCTTGGTGAGTTACTATTTGTTACCCTTCAGCTTCCGGTAGCGGCGGATCAGGGCGTTGGTGGAGCTGTCGTGTTTGAGTTCGGGTTCGGCGTCGTTTTCCAACTCCGGGATGATGCGTTCGGCGAGGACTTTCCCTAATTCAACCCCCCATTGATCGAAGGAATCGATGTTCCAGATTACTCCCTGGGTGAAGACGCTGTGTTCGTAGAGGGCGACCAGCTTGCCCAGGGCTGCGGGTGTGAGCTTTTCCAGGAGCAGGACGCTGGATGGGCGGTTTCCTTCGAAGGTGCGGTGCGGCACGAGCCAATCTGCCGTCCCTTCCGCTTTTACTTCTTCCGCAGTTTTTCCGAAGGCCAGGGCTTCCGCCTGGGCGAAGACATTAGAGAGGAGCAGATCGTGGTGGCGGCCGAGAGGGATGAGCGGCTGGGCGAAGGCGATGAAGTCGCACGGGATGAGCTTGGTTCCCTGGTGGATCAACTGATAGAAAGAGTGCTGGCCGTTGGTGCCTGGCTCACCCCAGTAGATGGGGCCGGTCTGGTAATCGACTTTGCTGCCATCAAGGGTAACGTGTTTGCCGTTGCTCTCCATGGTGAGCTGCTGCAGGTAGGCGGGGAAGCGCTTTAGATACTGCTCGTAGGGAAGGACAGCCACCGTCTGCGCATCGAAGAAGTCGTTGTACCAGAGAGAGAGCAGGCCCATAAGAACGGGAAGGTTGCTGGCGAAGGGGGCGGTGCGGAAGTGTTCGTCCATCTCGTGAAAGCCGGCGAGTAGTTCGCGGAAGTTATCGGGACCAACCGCAATCATGGTCGAAAGTCCGATGGCCGAGTCCATGGAGTAGCGGCCGCCGACCCAGTCCCAGAAGCCGAACATATTGGACGTATCGATGCCAAATTTGGAGACGAGTTCGGCGTTGGTCGATACGGCGACGAAGTGCTTTGCCACGGCTTCGGGGTCTTTTAGCGCGGCGAGGGACCAATCGCGCGCCGTATGGGCGTTGGTCATGGTTTCCAGGGTTTTAAATGTTTTTGAGGAGACGACAAAGAGTGTCTCTTCGGGATCCAGGTCGCGTGTGGCTTCGGCGAAGTCTATGCCATCTACATTGGACACAAAACGGAAGGTCAGGTCGCGCTGGCTGTAGTGGCGCAGGGCTTCGTAGGCCATGACTGGGCCGAGGTCTGAGCCGCCGATGCCGATATTTACGATGTTGCGGATGGATTTGCCGGTGTGGCCTTTCCACTCTCCGCTGCGTATACGGCTGGCGAAGGCGGACATTTTGTCGAGGACGGCGTGTACTTCGGGTACGACATCGACCCCGTCTACAACGATGGATTCTCCGGCCTGAGCACGCAGTGCAACATGGAGAACGGCGCGGTTCTCGGTGATGTTGATTTTGTCGCCGCGGAACATGGCATCGATGTGCTCACGCAGGCCGGCCTCTTCGGCTAGATTTAGCAGGAGGGTGATGGTTTCGTCGGTGATCCGGTGCTTGGAATAGTCAAAATATATTCCCGCAGTGTCCACTGTGAGGCGCTCGCCGCGGGTGGGGTCGTCGGTGAAAAGCTTGTGCAGGGGCACGTCGGACACCTTAAGGAAGTTGGCTTCCAGGGCCTGCCAGGCCTTGCGTTGTGTAAGCGGCGCGCGTGCGGATGCGATCGATGTGGTCATGTTCGTTCCTTTTGCATCAAATTGATTCCATTATTGCAGATTTAGCTGTACGCAGCAATTAACGCGTCACGTTTGGTCGTGCTTTCCATCGTAACATTGCGACAACTTCGACGCGGCTATTTATTCGTGTTGCCTTAGTTCTCTAACGCGGGGCTGTATTTTCCCTGACGCGCAGCTCCGTTGCATCCGGCACGCTGAATGAGGGCCTGTTGCGCGGGTGTTATGTTGGATTCTTTCCCCGACCAGATCTCAAGGCAGGGCTGCTGAATGGCGCGGGAGAAGGAGAATGTGAGCGCCCAGGGCATTTTGGAATCGTACTGCAGGTGCATGGCGTTTAGGCGTGCGGACGCGAGTTTTGCATCCTGGCCGCCGGAGAGGAAGGCGATGCCTGTTACTGCAGCAGGAACGGTTCTAAGGAAGCAGGTGACCGTGGCATCGGCAACTTTCTCGACGCCGTCTTGCTGAGGAGCGTCGTTGCCCGGCAGTACCATATTGGGTTTCAGGATCATGCCTTCGAGCAGTATTCGGTAAGCTGCAAGCTGGCTGAAGACAGAGTGCAGAACCTGTTCGGTTACGGCGTAACAGCGTTCCAGACTGTGCGATCCATCCATAATGACTTCGGGTTCGACGATAGGAACTATGCCCGCTTCCTGGCAAAGCGCGGCGTATCGCGCCAGGGCGTGGGCGTTGGCATAGATACATGCCTGGGTGGGAATGCCGTCGCCGATGGCAATTACCGCTCGCCATTTGGCAAATCGGGCACCCATCTGGGCATATTCCTTGAGTCGTCCCGCAAGACCGTCGAGGCCTTCCGTTACTTTTTCGCCAGGGAAGGCCGGCAGGTCTTTTGCGCCTTCGTCTACTTTGATTCCGGGAATAATTCCGACTTTTTGAAGGGCGTTCACGAAGGAAGTCCCGTCGGATAATTGCTGCCTGATGGTTTCGTCGAAGAGGATTGCCCCACTGATGTATTTACCCAGGTCGGGGGTGGTGACGATGAGCTCACGGTAGGCGCGCCGCATTTCCGGGGTTTGTGGGATTCCGAGTTCGGCGAAGCGTTTATTGCAGGTGGGATTGCTTTCGTCCATCGCGAGCAGTCCTTTGCCCTCGACCATCATAGCCTTTGCCGTTTGTATAAGTTCATTTGAGTTCATAATGCGTGCCTCACATTACACGATTTGTATCCTGTCACAACTATACCGGTATTACCCACAGTGAAGTTGCGGTAACCCTTTCCCAGGGCGTTGCCCTGGGCTCTGGTTAGCTCGCCCGATAATGATCACGCTAGCGCGTGTCCTCAAATCGCAATCAGGATCTCAAGCGATCTGGCGATTTGGGGCTAAAGAAAGATCTGTGTGCGACTGCGTTTCTGACGGTTGATCGGAACCTTCAGTTTTTCTGACTTAAATTGGGCTAGGTCGTTCGCAGCTTTCTGGCAATATAGGCGCAAATAAGACCCGAAATTGCTGAGACCATGGCGATGACGTAGTAGGTATTTGAGTTCCCAAATGCTCGAATAAAACTCGAAAGTCCAGCAAGAAGGTTAAACGCTGCCCACCAGCCGGCGGCGGTCAGTAAATTTCCGGAAAGAAGCCTTTGATACTTTGCGTGGTACAGATATCCAACCCCACACAGCATAATCATGCCGCCACAGATTAGATAAAACCAGTCATGGATGTGCATTGTTGTCTTCTCCGAGTGAACCTAGAATACTAGAGTACCCAATTCAAGTATTAAGCTGGCGAGGTCAGTACAAATGGCAGCAGCAGCGTCATAATATGTCTGAGGTAAAATATGGCAACCATCACAGCGACATTCGCGAAAAATAATATCGGGGAATTATGGAAAATGTCCAAAGATGGTCCGGTTGTAGTGAAGCAAAAGGGCGTTCCTGTCGCTGTGGTACTTTCTCCCAAGCAGTTTGAGGAAATAACAGGCCGCTCAGTACTTGGACGCCGAAGGAATTTGGGAATGCTTGCGAAGAAGGCTGGCGATTTTGATTCTGACGCTTTTCTGAACACGGATATTTCCGAAGTTTTTTCCGAATAGTTTCCATTTTGGTGGAGATAACAATGGTCGTTCGCGCATTGTCTCTTCATCTTGGTGATCCGTTTGCCCGGATCATTGTTGCAACGGCCATTGAAGAGATGTGGACTGTCCTTTCCATCGACGAAAAAATGGATCAGTATAGTGGGCTGCGCAGGCTCTGGTGATTGACCTCCATCGGTGTACCTGGGTCGCCCGGATAGGCTACCTTACTGACGGTTGATTGGAACCTTCAGTTTGTCTGACATAAATTGGGCTAAATCGTTCGCGTCTTTTGGTCTTCCAAAAAATTGACCGACGATCAGCGTTCTGTTGGATGGGTTGGACTTTTGGCGCAAAAATACGGTATCGCCGCCTCTTCCTCCGGATTCCACTGTGATCGCGGTAATGTCGCTTAGGGAGCCCTGGGTCACCGTTGATTTCCAACCCGACTTACGCAGGTAGGTGTTGTCGATCAGGTTAAGCGTCAACGTGTTTGGACCAACGCTTGAAAATAACCAGAAAATTCCAAGCGGAAGAAAGAGAACTAACGTTGGAATGGCAATTGACAACGGTATTCTTGGAACTAATGTGATAGGAAACAACCCTAAAAGCACGAACATAATTGCGCCTGATATTGATACAACTGAGACGTGCCAGGGCCTTAGGAAAGTCATTTCTGAACCGGTTGAATGTTTGTCGAGGTATGACCCTGAGATTGACGGGGAAATAAGTCCGAATACGAGAAACACAAACAGAGATACGAGCATCAGTGTAGCGACTGGCCCCACGGCATTTATAAAGAGTAATAGCATTAATTTGTTACGCTCCGAATTCTTTCCGGGTCATAGCTGTTCTTTGTCGTCCTCACATGAACTAGCAAAACGCGGTGAGGATTGGTCCATCGGCTTCATCTGAACTTCAAATCCAACGATCGATCTCTCTGTAACGCTGCTTGTTTCAGCATTTCGACGCCAGTGGTTCGTCTCATCAAGCATTGGGATCTTTAACGTCCGCGATATGAGCTTCGCAGTCTCTTCCAGTCCGCCCCATTTTTCGGATTTGCCAAGGATCATTACGTCTCCCGACGCCCATTCAAGCTTACAAGTATATTGCACAGATGCATTCCTGGTCGTAAGCTTGACAACCCGCACAGACTTCAGATCCGACAGCGGGCCTACCTTTGTTAGTCGAAGCCATGTTCTGGTCCTTAGGTATTCGTTACTGCCTAGATCGATGCTCAGGCTTTCCGGTCCGAGGAAACAGAGGACGCAAAGAACGATCGGGGCATAAACGATACTCATGATCCAGGACATCCCAGCATCACTGGGTGCCGCGGACAGTATTTGAAAGCTCAGTCCGCCAAGCAATCCAACACACAGGGAAATGCCGGCAGTTATTATTTGCCAGGGTTTGCGGAATATCAACAGACTTTCATCGGACTGTACCAGATAGGACCGGCGACTTGCATATTGAATGCTTATAAGAACAATGAAGCCGAGCAGCCCAGTAATCATTACCCATATGGTTAGCGTTATAGCGGGTGTCATGTTTTATCGCTTTGTTTTTAGAACTTCGTCATACCAAGTTAGGTAGGCGGCGATCTGTGTGTCAGCATTGAAGCGCAGAGTTGCGTCCGCCGCCGCGTTTGCTCCTAGTTCGGCTAGAAGGTCTTTGTCGTCGAGCAGGGTCTGGACTGCTAAGGCCAGGGCGTCAGGGTCTCGCGGATGCACTAACACACCGGTGGCTTGTTCGAGTGAGGTTTTGTTTAGATCACTGGGTCCTAATGTCTGTAGACCGCGGATCTGTTCAGGAATTCCACCTACGGCTGTTGCGACAACGGGGGTGCCGCAGGACATGGCTTCGACGATGACCGCTGGGAAATTATCTTCTCGGGCGGAGTGAACGTAAATGTCGGCGGCTCTGTAGTATCTTGCTACTTGAGAGGGTTCCTTCAAGAACGGTACGAAGCGGATTTCGGCAGAGCCAAAAAATTCTGAAGGGCCGGTTTCGCCCAGGGCAAGGAGTATCAGGGGCTTATCCGTCGCGAGAAGTCCGGTAAGAATCTCGAAGGCCGATCTGAGCGTAGCAAAGTCCTTGTATCTGCTTGTTCTTCCGCCG
>Ga0302315_10005063_pt1 | contig 11343 bp, 8 predicted proteins | sample III_Palsa_N3_1_FD_200532 | JGI IMG/M metagenome (GOLD analysis project Ga0302315, IMG submission 200532) | Peat permafrost microbial communities from Stordalen Mire near Abisko, Sweden - III_Palsa_N3_1 | ecosystem: Environmental > Terrestrial > Soil > Palsa > Peat permafrost | place: Sweden... | reverse complement strand
TTTCTGTTCTGGGTGATGTTATGCGCCCTAACGTTTATACGGTAAATGCCGAGCGAATTACAATAACGGATGCATTGAGTTTGGCAGGCGATTTAAATATTACAGCGGATCGTCAAAACGTATTACTTGTCACAGAAAGAGATGGCGTCAAAGAATTTATTCCGATTGATCTTACTTCAAAGGAAATATTTAAATCAAGCTATTATTATCTAACTAACAATGATCTTATATACGTTCAGCCTGCAAGGCTTAAAGTGTCAACAATTGAAACGCAAGGGAGCCGTAATGCTGCTTTATTTGTTTCTGCTATAACTGCTATGATAACATTGGCTTACCTGGTTTTTCACAAATAATTTAAATCAATCTATATCACGGCATAAACGTCATCGCATTAATTAACTATGTAACTCCTTTTGTATTGTTATTTCCTTTTTAATAGTTGATCAATTGAGCATATGGTATTATCGAAGATCTATTGTGCCTGCGTGTTTATTATTTGGTTGGGATTATTAGCAGGGAAAAACATAAAAAATGAAACGAAGGGAACTGTTTTAACGGAGCCACGCTTTAGTTCAGAATTACGATCTAATTATTTCAATAAATCAGAGGTTGAATCCTTAAAGAAAGACACTGAAGGAGATTTCAGTGACCAGTTAACCGATACGGATCTAGCTCATAAAAAAAATAGACATATTGATATAAACAATGTGGAATTTTCGCATAACCCAAACCTTATTCAGTCTCTTATTGCAAGTAATGTTGTCCTGCATTGTCATGGTGGTGTTTATCATATCGATAACAACATCCAGATACAGGATGTGGAAAATTTTCAAATAAGCGGCGATGTGGGAACTGTTTTTACAAGCAGCCAAAACAAAATTATTGAATTAAGCGGAACGTTAAAAGACGTTGTGTTAAGCGGGATTAAATTTTCATCAACAAAAAAAAGCACGCTGAATGATACTGAAGGTTTAGTATTGATAGCCAATTATGGGGTTCATGATACAATGGACAATATTGTAATTGAAAAATGTCGGTTTACCAACCAAAATACCCAAGCAAATGGTATTAAGGTTATAAGCGAAGGTGCCCGGTCAATGATTAACCACCTTAGCATTGTTGATAATGTGTTTGCGCATATAGGCAGGATGGGAATTGAATTACAAAATCATTTGTACGAGCCGGTACGCGTGAGATATAAAAACTACGTTATTGCCCATAATCTTTTTTATGATGTCGGGACCATCCAAACAGGGCCGGCTCCATCTTGTATTTCTGTAAGTGGCTATGCCTTAAATGGTGAAATTTCCAATAATGAAATAAGGGATATGCATATGAGCACCTCAACAAATGTTTATTACGGTATTGAGAATGCCGGAACAGTCGGATTGCTAATAAAAGGAAATTATATACATACTATCGGATACGGCTTTACAGGAATTTTGGGATCCGGACCTTCAATAGCCGAGTCGCTGAGTAGAGGACAGCCATTAAAATCTAACTGGATTATTGACCACAATACAATCTCATTGAAAGGGTCTGTGCCGGATAAAACTAAAATACGCGGAATGGATATAAGTTATTCAAACAATTACAACATTAACAATAATATTATCCTAACAGATGGTATTGGAATAAAATTAACAGATTGTTTAAGAGGGGAAATTGTTAACAATAAGGTATTGGTTAATAATGGCAACGCGCTATACCTGCAGGGTATTTGTTATGGGAATCTTATTTACCATAATCAACTGGATTGTAAGCAAACGCTTGGACAAGGGGTTGTTATGTTTAAAGGCATTCAGACTCGTAACAATAAAGCTTTTGATAATGAAATTCCTAAAATAGATAATCATCCAAAGTGGTATGTGAATTTTGAGGGTGCCCGCGATAATTTCTGATAGGGTGTATTGGCAGGCGAATAAAGGTTTTTCAGCAGCCTGCAAAAGAAGCTGCCTTCATGATAATCTAATGTGTAATTATGATCAACATTCTCGAAAAGTCACTTCTACTAGCCAGGAAAATTTCACCTGCTAAATATAAGTTGCGTGGACAGTTGCCCAGCTCTTATACCGATTTATTTATTGAAGATGCTTCAAGATTAATTTCTGATAGGTTGTTGGATGCTAGTCCTTTAATGATCTCCCGGTTGGGTTCAATAGAGTTGAATTGTGTGTTAAATTATATAAATCAAAAAAAAAGTTTCCGAAAATATCCGGATTACATTTCTGGGAAAATTGACTCCTATAAATGGGAAGACATAACGCTAAAATCAATGGGCATTTCAACTGGATTTTTTCCTGTGAATGTAGATATGCTGGCACAATTTAGTGAAATGATGCTAGAGGATATGGGTGAAATTGACATACTAGGATCATGGTTAAAAGAAGAAGTACTCTTCTCTTCACAATTAAAGAGTGCTTCGAAAGTTGGCTTACTTAATTTGGAGCCGTATAATCACAAAGAGCCATGGAGCCAGCATTTAAAAGGAAAAACGGTGCTCGTAATACACCCATATGACCGGAGCATTCAAGCCCAATATAAAAAACGGGATCTTTTATTTAGCGATAAGCGTGTACTTCCGGAATTTGATTTGAAAACGATTCGGGCAGTACAAACAATCAGTAATAATAAATCGCAATTTGAGAATTGGTTTGATGCTTTAAATTACATGAAAGATCAGATTGCATCTGAATCATTTGATGTTGCAATTATTGGTTGCGGTGCTTATGGCCTGCCACTTGCAGCATTTGTTAAACGTTTAGGGAAGAAAGCTATACATCTGGGTGGTGCCACCCAGCTACTTTTTGGGATAAAGGGAAAGAGATGGGAGGACAATTATCTTGATTACAAAACCCGAATCATGAATGATTATTGGGTAAAACCATTGAGTGAAGAAGTTCCGAATGATTTCGATAAGGTAGAAAAAGGCTGTTATTGGTGATCCTACTTGATGCTAGATTATTGTCCAGGGGCTTTCGTATGCAATTAAACGTAAAAATACTTAATGGAAAATATATCCGATTTAAAATCCAAAGCAGTCAATGGATCGCTCTGGTCAATGCTCGAGCAGTTTTCCATGCTATTTGTTCAATTTGTTGTCGGCGTAATCTTAGCAAGGCTTTTAAGTCCAGGAGATTATGGCCTACTTGCATTGACGATAGTGTTTTCCGGTGTTTCAGCAGCGGTTACGGATGGGGGATTTGAAAAGTCTTTAATTCACAAAAAAGACCTTTCCAGTGTTCAAATTAATACCATATTCTTTATTAATATTGCCTTGGGCCTGGTTATGGTATTTGTTATAATTCTATTTGCCCCAATGGCGGCTATATTTTTTAATGCCCCTAAATTAACAATCGTTTTGCGGGTAATGTCGGTTGGCATTATCATTAATGCAGCAGGGCAAACTCCCAGTGCCTTGCTGAGAAAACATCTGGCATTTAAAAAGATATCTTATTCTCATATTTTTGGTTCAGTGCTAGGCGGAATAACCGGTATAGTACTGGCTATAAATGGTGGTGGTGTTTGGGCGCTGGTAATTTCCACTTTAACGTCCCAATTAATAATGTTGTTGGGGTACTTATATTGCTCTTCCTGGCGCCCAAAACTGGAATTTAGTTATTCATCAATAAAATCAATGTTGAGTTTCGGACTCACTATTTTATTTAGCAGTATTGTTTTTTTTGTAATTCAACAATTCAATAATATGGCTGTGGGCCGGTATTACGATAAAACTCAACTGGGGCTTTTTCACCGGGGGAGCAGGTTGCCTGAATTAATAACAAGTGTAGTTGAGGGGGTTGTGTTAAAAATGGCATTTCCTGTATTTTCAAAAGTTCAGGACAATAATGAACAACTTTCTGAGATACTCAAGAAAACAATTCAAATATTAGCATTTATTACATTCCCTTTAATGACGATTCTCTTCTCCAATGCGAGGGACTTAACCATTATGTTATTTACCAAAAAGTGGGAAGGCTCTATCGTGTTTTTAGAGTTTTTTTGTATAGTTAAATTGTTTTATCCCTTTATCATTATATATAAAGAAGTTTTATTAGTTAAAGGGCATGCCGCACTATCCAGTAAAATACTGGTTGGTTTTTCTATTGTAGAAATAATATGCGTGTTGGCATTTATAAGTCATGGTGTTATTTACGTAATCATAAGTTCTTTGATTATGGCAATTTTTCAATATCTGACTTATTTATGGTTTTTTTCAAAAAAAATAAATATATCCGTAATTGATCAGCTAGGCTGGATTGGCAAATATGTTTTTGCCGCTTTCTTGGTATTTTTAGCTACAGTTATTACGGATAAGGTATTAAATTTTTCGGAAATCTCTTTGCTTTTAAAATTACTGATCAAATTATTAGTAGGGGTGCAGGTATATATATTATTTGCTTTTGTATTAAAGATGAAGGAAACGGTGTATATCAAAAACGTAACTCAGTTTCTGACAAAAAGAATAGATGCCGCTTTATAGATACCTGTAACAATTAAATAATATTTCCGATGCTCGATACAAAAAAGGAATATGCTATTTATAGAGATGCCGACTTGGCAAGATATGATAAAAAGTATAGTCGGCTACACGGTATTTTTTTTTCAGAGCAATACTTTCTTCAAAAATTTGTATTGACTTTACGCAGGCTGGAATATTTAACCAATAAGAAAAGAAACATTATTAATAAGATTCGTTACTTTTTTGTGCTCATAGCTTATCGGAAACTATCATTTAAACTTCAAATTAACTTGCCGGTTAATGCGGCAGGTCCTGGTTTAAGAATATATCACATAGGCTTTATAATCGTTCACTCCAATGCACGTTTGGGTAGTAACTGTAGTCTTCAACCCGGTGTCGTCATCGGTCAAAAAAATGATCCTGAATCGGTTCCAACCATTGGAAACGATGTTTATTTCGGCCCTGGGGCTAAAGCAATCGGTAAGATAATCATTGGAAACAATGTAATTATCGCACCAAATTCTGTTGTTATTTCTGATGTTCCAGACAATTGTGTGGTATCAGGTGTCCCAGCCAAGATCATTAAATACAATAGGTAGGCTGAGCCAAAGGTTCATATCTATGATGTTTTATTTAATGGGTTTCGGTTAAAACGGAACTTATAATGTTGCCATGCATACCTGTGAGATCAATTCAGTGTAGTAAGTTTTATTGTCTATTAATTGATGAACGTCAAGATGCGTGTGATTTTAATCTGCATTAAAGAGTAGTTCTTGGAGTATAAAAAATATTAAACTAGTTTAAAATGTGTGCACAAATTTCAGATTTTTCGCCAATGCCCTATGCTCTAACTAATCCCAAGGTCGACTTTCGAAAAGTTCTGAGCACATATCTGTATTACTGGCCCTTATATATTATCTTTTTTGCGGTATCATTTGTCTGTTTGTTTTTTTACAGCAAGCGTATTGTTCCTGTATACACCATTAAAGCATCCATCATTATTAAGGACGAAGTAAAAGAACCTGGCTTTAAAAGTCAGCTTGAGCAGTTGGAAGTATACAATACACCGAAGTTAGCCGAAGACGAATTAGAAATATTAAAGTCGCGGAAACTAATGGAGCAGGTTGTCAAAGACTTGAATCTTCAAGTTAGTTATTTTGTAAAAGATAATTTCAAAAAACTAGAGTTTTATAATAATAGCCCGGTAAATTTCCATATGTATAGCTTGCTGGGAGATGATTCAAGTGGAGTAATCAAAATCAAAATAAAGAATTCAAAAGAGTTTCAGATTGAAGAACCTAGCGGCCAAGATAAAGAGTTTTTGTTTAATGAAAATTTAACTAATTTAAAACTAGGGACATATGCAATTTCTCCGGCCGTTGGTTATCTTGATTTTAGTAAAAAGCAAATTACCATTGTTGTAAACTCTTATAACAATACGGTCGGCGGTTATCAGAATGCATTGGATGTTGAATTGCCAAACAAGCTGGTTCCTGTAATCGAACTGTCTATTAAAGATCAGATTCCGGAAAGGGGTAAAGACATTCTTAATCATTTAATCGAACTTTATAATCAAAATAATCTTGACGAAAAAAATCGGTTAACAGAAAAGACACTTAATTTTATAAATAGTCGGATCGACTCGCTTTCCGGCGATTTAATGTCTTCTGAGATTGCCGTCCAAAATTATAGAAGAAGCGAAGGGATTGCAGACATGCCTTCGCAATCTAAAATTTATCTTGAAAATGTACAGTCGAATGACAGCAAGTTAAATGATGTAAATGTTCAGCTAAATATTATTAACGGAATTAGCAAATATTGGGGTTCGTCACAAAATATCCAGGTTATTTCCGCATCACTTGGTTCTAATTACCCACAATTAAATGATTTAATAGAAAGACTTTCTCAACTCAATTTGCAGCGTGAAAAGATGCTGGCTAATACGCCTGAAGGTAATCCGGCTTTTGATCCAATAAATAGAGCGATACAGTCGCTCAAAGTTGAAATTACAAATAATATTCAATCCATAAAAGAATCGTTGCTGCTTACTAAAAGTAAACTTCATGATAATAACTCAAATTTTGAATCCTCTATAAAAAATGTACCTCAACAGGAACGGGAGTTAGTTAGTAAAACCAGACAACAGACAATAAGAGAAGATCTATATAACTATCTCCTTCAAAAAAGAGAAGAAATTGGGCTTAATTACGCCGCGATTTTACCCGATGCCAGAATAGTTGATTATGCTTATACTGGGCCGGCTAAGTCGGCTAAGATTTTGTTTTGTTTAATAGCCCTTTTTATTGGGGCAGCTATACCGACAGGTATTGTTTACAGTAGAATCACCTGGAATAACCGTGTCATCGACTTGGATCAAGTTGAGCGAGACCTCGATATTGAAATCTTAGGTGGAATCTCCAAAACTTATCTAACAGAATCATTAATTAATTTTAATGATGGTTGTTTTGATATAACTGAAGAATTTCGGGATTTACGCACAAATTTAAATTCAAAGAGACCTAATCTAATTAAAGGTTCAGTGATAATGGTTACGTCAAGTATTGCTAATGAAGGTAAAAGCTTTATTAGTAGTAACCTGGGCAGTACCTTTGCGGTTTCAGGGAAAAAAGTAATTATTTTGGAAATGGATTTTAGAAAACCTCAAATTTCCAAAATGTTTCGATTATCTGAACAATCTTCGGGGTTAACAGATTATTTAAAAGGTAAATCCACCATAGAAGATATTATTCAGGTGTCTGAACATGATAATAACTTACATATTATCAGTTCGGGAGTATTTGTCAATAACCCATCCGAGCTTCTGCAAAGCGCTGAAATGGACAGATTGTTCACCTACCTGCGGGAAAAATACGATGATATTATTGTGGATACCCCGCCCATTAATTTGGTTACAGATGCCAAATTAATTGCCAGGTTTGCTGATATTACTTTGTATGTCATTCGCCAGGCTTATACTTATAAAACGTTATTGCCCTTTATTAAATCGTTATACAAAAAAAATCTACTTAGTAACATGTATATAGTGTTTAATGGAGTAAACCGTAAACAATATGGATATGATTATAGCCATAACTATTATTCCAGGGTAAAAAGGGGAAATAGTTTGATGCTAAGAACTAATATGATGCATTTCTTTAGTCGTTTTTAAATTCGGTTTTTTTACGGCTCCTGTTCTTGCACCAATCATTGCTCACGCGCCTCATTCCACCATTTTACAACGACGGGAGAGGGGCTGTGAACAAATTATACCCAATTATATTCACCGTAATTTTATTAAATCATATGAAGCGAGTACTTGTCGGGGCAACACTTAGTCGGGCAAAGAAATTACCCGCTTGGTCAAGTATTTATTTAGATATGCTTAGGATTATTGCGGCATTAACGGTTTTTTTTTATCACATATATTTTTTAAGATACCCCAATGACAATGTAACTCATATACTAGATAAACTTTCGCACTTAGCAGTTATAGTTTTTTTTGTAATTTCTGGATTTGTGATTGCTTATACATCATCCAGTAAAATAAGTACACTCAACAACTACTTAATAGTGCGATTAAGCAAATTGTTCTCAGTTGTGTTGCCAGCGCTAATGATAACAGGAATTATACAATTTATATTAAAAATGTATTTCTCCAATATTTTAGGCCCCTTTGTCAAAGGGCTATCATTCAGCCACTACATGATTTCGGGTGTTTTTTGCAACGAGATATGGTTTTATTCTGCTGCACCAGCTTTAAATACGCCATTGTGGTCTTTGAGTTATGAATTTTGGTACTACATAATATTCGGGTTGTTTTATTACCGGTCTGGAGGATTTAAATCGCTTGTTCCCGGAATATTGGCTTGTGTGGTGGCAGGCCCTAAGATACTTTTACTTATGCCCATATGGCTTTTTGGGTATTTTGCGTATACGCTTTCGCCCCGAATCAACATTAAAAGTTCAGTTAGATGGATTATTGTATTTTGTATATTACTGATTACAGCAGTTTTAATAAAGGTTATTACACCTGTGGCTAAATTAGGAGTATATCCATTGGTATACGCCAACCAATTTTCGACTGACTGGATAATTGGCTTTAGCATTGCACTAAGTTTTTGTTTTTTACCACTTCATTCAGCTGGGGTAAATCAATTTTTCTATAAAGCTGTGCGCGCCGGTGCTGAACTTACTTTTCCATTATATGTACTGCATTTTCCGTTAATTATGCTGTGGAATGCAGTATTTAATACGACTAATGGAGTTTTAATAGGGGATTTATGGCAGGCCATTTTGGGTGTATTGGTTATATCCTGTGGAATTGGTTTACTGCTCGATAAATACCGGTATCTGTGGATGCGATTTAAATTTAAATACCGTATTCAGTATCGTTAACATTTGTAGAATTTATACGCTCTTCCATCAATTAGCCAAAAATCATGAATTTACAAAGTATGAATTTAGATTCGATCCGAGATCTAAATTTCACAATGAAAAAAGATGCACGATATTTTACTATAAGCGTCGCTCTATTTTCTATTGGGAATGTCGTGTTTTTCACCATAAGTCCAATTATAGCCCAACTAATTCAAACCGTAGGTTGTGTTTTATTTTTGCACAAGCTTTTTGTAATGGCTGATTGGAAGTTTGAAAGTCGATATTTAAAAATCTTGTTTTTTGCTTTAATAGCCTGGTCATCCTTTGTTATATTCAGCGGTCTGGATTTATCATTTCCCTCTATAAAAAAGTATATCTATTCTGATTTTATATTTTGGCCGTTTATTGTTCCTTTTACAGTATTACTACCTAAAAATGGGATCGTTTTTAAGCAAATGTTCCTGGTTTTCTTTTATTTAGCAATCGTTTTTTTAGTCTTTGCAATTTTCGCGGCTAAATTATACTTTGTTGAGCCTAGTATTGGAGAACAGGGCGTTTGGGCATTTTCGAGTGGTAGTGGATTTATTTTACTTACCTGGAAATATCATTCAAATTTCAGACGACTCGTGGCTTTAGCTGCGATTGTTATTGCTCTGATAGTTGTAACACTTTTGGCAAGGCGGAATATCATTCTTACAAATATTAACTTTCTGATCTTCTCATTTTTGCTCTATTTTGGTTATTATACTAAGGGTAATATACAGAAGAAATTAAGTTCGCTTTTCTTTTTTTTTGTAATGATTGGTTTGGCCCTGGTTGTTTTTCAGCAACGAAGAGGAACAGATTTTAAACTGATCACAGGACGTGCATCGGAAGACACACGTCAAGGTATTTTAACTTACTATTTTAGTGGAATAAAAGGTTACGAGTTAATGGGGAAGGGTATGGATGGTACCTATATATGCCCCGTTTTTAATCAGGAGACTAAAGAAAATCAGCTCATAGAAAGAGATGTAATTGAATGCGGCTATCTGCAGATTATCTTGTCGGGCGGTCTGATTCAACTTTTTTTGTTTTTATTGATCACGGTTCCTGCTGTGATTTTGGGTGTTTTCTATTCCAGAAATGGTCTTTCAAAGGCTTGTGGCATAATTATATTACTATGGCTGATTGATATGATTCCATATGGTCTGCCAACAATTTCTGTTCGATATATGCTGGTTTGGTTTGCCGTAGGAGTTTGCTATTCCAAGTCATTCAGAAGGCTCACTGAGAGTGAAATTCTCATTCAACAGGTTATTTGAACTTAGGAACAATTATTCAAAATTATATACATATGAAAGTTCTTTGGTTGACTCATACGCCTGCGGGTGCCAGTGATATGGTAAATTTTAAGGAGCCAGGAAGAGGGTGGATTAGCTCATTAGAAGAGCTTTTTACTTGTATGGACGATATAACCCTTGGAATAGCCTTTTTTACTGACAAAAAAACTGAACCCTTTGAAATTGATAAAACAACTTATTACCCCGTACTTTTAAAATACACGTCTGCTATCGGTAAACTAGTTCAGCGCATTTTTACACTCAAACGCGACGTCAACGTTAAGTCTGTGTTGGCTGTTATTGAGGAGTTTAAACCCGATATTATTCATCTTTTTGGTACAGAGTCGGGCATTGGCGATCTTAATAATTTAACCTCGGTTCCCATCATCGTGCATATGCAGGGGCTGGTAAATCCTTATTTAAATAATTGGCACCCAAATGGGATTTCTAACAGCGTTGTATTTCGGCACTCCTCATTTCGTTCGTTACTTTTTAGAAGAGGCCTTTATTTTGAATATAAGCTATTTAAAAAACGGGCAAAAAGAGAGTTACGGATTGTTAAATATAGGAAGTACTTTTTTGGGCGTACTGGTTGGGATAAAAATTTTCTCGGTCTTTATAAAAAAGATTTGCAATATTATCATTGTGATGAGGTATTGCGGCCATTGTTTTATCTGTACGAATGGCAACGAGTAAAAAAGGAAGAGAAAAAACTTAAGATAATTACGACCGTTAGTCCGCAGCTATATAAAGGGATTGACATCGTGTTAAACACTGCTAAGATCTTGACCGGAATATCAGACCTGAACTTTGAATGGATAATAGTTGGTGTAAAAGAAAACGATGAAGTCGTGTTATTGATGGAATCAATTTTTAAGTTGAAATTTAAAAATTTTCACGTACGGTTCGTCGGGCATAAAAACGAGTACGATTTGATACAGCAGCTTTTAGTTTCCGATATTTTTGTACACCCTTCACATATCGATAACAGCCCTAACAGCGTTTGCGAGGCTATGCTGCTTGGCATGCCCGTTGTAGCTGGCTATGTTGGTGGAATTCCTTCATTGATAGAGGATGGGGTAAGCGGAATATTGTACAATTCCAATGATTCATACGAGCTTGCTGCTAAAATATTGAAGTTGAATGATGATAAAGATTGTATTGCACGGTTGTCATATAATG
>Ga0302315_10005058_pt1 | contig 11353 bp, 11 predicted proteins | sample III_Palsa_N3_1_FD_200532 | JGI IMG/M metagenome (GOLD analysis project Ga0302315, IMG submission 200532) | Peat permafrost microbial communities from Stordalen Mire near Abisko, Sweden - III_Palsa_N3_1 | ecosystem: Environmental > Terrestrial > Soil > Palsa > Peat permafrost | place: Sweden... | reverse complement strand
CCCCTTCGCTCGCACCTAGCGCTGCGATGATGAAAGAAAACTCTCCAATCTGGCTCATAGAAAAAGCAACTTGAATGGAATCTCTCGTTTTACGACGCGCAAGTTTAGAAGACACGAATGTGGTCGTCGTCTTTCCAAGGATCGTGATCACCGAGAGCAACAAGACAGCTGTTCGATGCTCCCAGAGAGACTTGGGTTCAATTAACATCCCCACTGAAACAAAGAAGACTGCTCCAAAGAGATCACGAAGGGGTTTCACAAGTTCGATGATCCGATGGGCCTCAGGAGTTTCGGCTATGATGGAGCCCATGATAAAGGCGCCCAACGCCATCGAATAACCAAAGTGCTGTGCGGTAACAGCGACGAGAAAACAGAGACCCAACGAAAGCAGCGTGAGCATTTCATCCGATTGGACTTTTCGAACGTAACAAACCAAGCGGGGAACAAGGAGATGCCCGACAAAAAACCAGCCACCAACAAACAACACGAGTTTGCCCACTTCTTGGGCCATCACCAAGCCCGTGAACTCTTTTTGTGTTCCTAATAGAGAAAGCGCCGCCAAGATTAAGATCGCAAGCAAGTCCTCTACGATCAGCACCGCAAAAGCAGTTTCCGCAAAAGGCTGTGCCTTTAGTCCAGATTCCTCAATGGATTTTAGAATGATCGTGGTCGAGGAGATCGAAAGAATAGCCCCGAGAAAAATGCTGTTCATCTCACCCCAACCAGCAAGTCGTCCCGCCCAATATCCAACACCCAACATGCAACCGACTTCAAAAAGAGCGATGACGACCGCACCACTTCCTAATTGAAGGAGGCGTCGAAAGGAAAATTCCAATCCCAGCGAGAACATCAGAAAGATCACGCCAATGTCTGCCCAGAGTCGGATACCCGCGAGATCAGTGACCCAGGATCCTGGAGGCGTGTGAGGACCTATAATGAGGCCCGCGACGATGTAACCCAGGACTACGGGCTGCCCAATTTTGTGAAAGAGAAAAGTGACAAAGGCCGCGGCACAAAGCAGGACTGCCAAGTCTTGAATGAGAGGCTCCAAGGGCATAGAGGTGTTTTGGGGCTCAAGCAAACCATTGTCAAGGCGACGGGCGTGAGATGGGGACGTTCAGTCACTCAGAGTTAGTTAATAATATCAGTGGTTTAAGATTATTTCTGCCTCATATTGCTATCTCAAAAATCATCTGATAGACACGGTGAGTCAATTTTATTTTGGGAGAACTCATGAACTCATCTTTACACGTGTCACTCACTCGGTTTTTTAAAATGACAGGCATAATTGCAGGAGCTCTTGCTGCGAGCCAGTCCTTTGCCGCACCTGCCGCTGCACCGGGAGACACCACTCTCGCCGATGACTTGATCGGCAATCTCTACGTCATGAGAAGTGTGTACAAAGCTGAGTACGCACCAGCGGACTGGAAGAAAAAGTACGCGAACTACGATCTCGACACCGAGTTCAACAAAGCTCTTGCCGCGATTCAAGCGAATCCAAATCTAACGCTCGCGCAGTCCCGTATTATTTTGAAAAACTTTATCTATGCGATGAAGGATTATCACACGAGTATCTCCTTCGTTTCGACCGAAGCAGCGACTCTTCCTATTTCGATCAAAGGAACTGACAGCAAGTTTTACATCGTCTACATCGATCGCACAAAACTTCCAGAAAGCGCCTTCCCCTACCACATTGGTGACGAAGTCGTCTCCTTCGGTGGAAAGGCTACTAAAGACGCAGTTGCAGCGGTCCAAGCAGAAGTTCCAGCGGCGATTGCCTCAACGGACAAAGCGTTGGCTGAAATGTATCTGACCAAACGAACCGGAGCACGCGGTTATGTTATTCCTCAAGGTCCGATCAGTTTAGAAATCCTTCCTGCAGGAGCAAAGGCGACGCAGACCTTCCAGATGATTTGGGACTACACCCCTGAAAAAGTTGATCCTCGCGGAACTGTTTCACGTGGACCAAATCCATTTCCTGTCTTGCCTGCCTTGAACGAAGACGTCACTGAAGTCGCTCCAACAAAAGCCGACAAAGTGAAAATTTTCCGCCCCATGATGAACGTAAAGTTGGATGACGGTGCCGCTCCTGTGACCCCGACTCCAAATCCTTACGATCTCGGCGGAAAGACCTCCTTCACCCCAGCTCTGGGCGCGCAAGTTTGGAAGAGCGCAGATAGCGATATCTTCGATGCTTACGTTTACAAAGAAGCCGGCGGGAAACTCGTCGGTTATATCCGTATTCCTCAGTACGAAGTCGACAGCTATCCAAAAGCAATCGCCGAGTTCGGCCGTGACATCGCTCTTTTTGAATCCACTACGGACTCTTTGATCGTCGACCAGGTCAACAATCCCGGCGGATCGGTATTCTATATGTATGGCTTGGCGTCGATGTTAGCGACCCAACCGATGCAGACCGCATTGCACAGGATGTCGATCACTCAAGCCGATGTTGAAGCCGCACTCGTGCAGATTCAGCAATTGGCTGCCGTGAAGACCGATGCAGATGTTCAGAAACTCGTTACCCCAGATCAAACCGACGGCTTCCCTGTCGGTTATGAGTTCGCGCGCTTTACCTTGGATTACGATCGCTTCATCGTGAACCAATGGAACGACGGTCGCAAACTCACTGATGCATTCTGGATTGGTGGCGTCGATCAGATCAATCCGGCCGAGACTCATTATACGAAACCGATCTTGCTCTTGATCAATAACTTGGACTTCTCGGGTGGCGACTTCTTCCCAGCCCTCATGCAAGATAACAAACGCGTTACCATCATGGGTTCACGCACCTCAGGTGCGGGCGGATACGTGAACGATGTACCGGTTCCAAACAACGTGGGCATCAATGCCTTCCGCTGCACGGAATCCATCGCTGAACGCGTGAACCTTAATCCAATTGAGAATCTCGGCGTGACTCCGGATGTTCCGTACGTCATGACGGAAAACGACTTCGCAAATAACTACGCTGACTACGTGAAGGCGATTAAAGCAGAAATCGTTTCGCTCACAAAATAAATACGAAGTAATCGCTTTTACAGGATTGCGACGTTAAGAAGGGCCTCTCGAAAGAGAGGCCCTTTTTTATTACTACTTCTTTTTGAGGCCATTACTTAAGTGGCCATTAACCGAAATTTCCTTGTCAATTGGGCAACGCAGACAACACTTTTTGAATCTTGACACAGCGCGTTAAATTTGATAAGTTTCGCGCATTAGGAGCTACTATGAAGGCAATTATGTTTAACCCCCTACCTTTCACACTTGCACTCGTTTTGATTACACAGCAGAGCTATGCTTTTGCACGAAAAGCCCCTAAGGAATCTGTTCCGGCGCCATCTCCATCTCCATCCCCATCTCTTTCTTTGGCCATGCCGTGTTCTCAACTTCAGGGAAATGAATTAGCGGGGCAGCAATGCGAAACCTTTGTTGGTGCTGTATTTACCAAAGTTCAAGGCCCCGGAGGATTTGGATTAGCTTGGAAAGATCCGAGTGGCGAAATCTGGAGTACAGACCAAGGGTCGTATTCTAACCAAGCCTTAACTCTGGACAAGGAAACTGGCTCGTTAACTCCTCCTCCTAAGGATCGGGACGGTATTGTAAATACCGGTAATTATATCAGCATTACGATAGATACCCCAGCAACCAGAGCATGTACGAAGATCGGGGGACATCTTCCTTCCTACCTTGAATACCGCAATCTAGTTGAATATCTAACCGACAGACCCGGCCCGTGGGGAGTTGCGACCATACGAAATCAGAAAGACATCAAAGCGCTTTTCCCCAATATGAGCTGGAGATATTGGACCTCCACTGTCGACAGCCCGTCGGCGTCATATTTTACTAATATTCTCAGTGATGAAGCGGATGGTTATTTTTTTGAATACGGTGATGCTTCGGGTAGCGACATGGCGTTCGGTGTTGACACCGGCGGAGATGAATATGGTTACCGCGGATATGTTACTAATGTTCGTTGTGTGACTGAGTGATCGGTCATGAATGCTGGTGTTTTGAGACAAGAGGCTAACTAAAATTCCTCAGTCACGGTGACCAAAAGCTCTGAGGGTTTCTATCCTTATTTTTCTTCAGCGACATCAGAACTAACAATCTCCGCGCAATCCATATAACGCCGAAGCGATTGATGGGCTTGGCTGCCTGTCAGATAGAGAAGAACTAAGAACAGGGCAAGCGCCATCAATTGGGAAATGGTGTTTGAAGTCTCAACCCAACCGACGACGGGATTTTTGAGCCAACTGAGATCTGGGCCTTCGGTGAGTGAGTCGATGCCTTTCAGCAAAAGAAAGAATACGGCGCCCGCGAGGGCGGTCAAATATTTTGCACGATAAAGCATGGCTTCGAGATCCACTCGAAAGCTCGCAAGCACCCACTTCCATTCGCGAGATCCATACTTCAACTGCGTCTTCATCGCTTCGCAAACCCGTTCGCGCCACTCACTTTGAGTTTCAGCTTGGCGAAGGGAGTGAACGAGCCCGCCCCGTCGGAGCATTGAAGGTATGCCAGAAATAACTTCGGACCCTAGAATGTAGATGGAGTAAAAAACAGGAAACACCAAGATCAGCCAATCGAGATTCTTTTTGGCGCCCTGAGGAATCACTCCCACTTTTACAAGGAGCAGAATCGCAATGGAGAGAACGACTGGCGCAAGAAAGCACCAAATGAAAACGCTGAGCATTCGGCGGTTAGCCTGCCTGCGTTCGCGTTGTAAATCATCTCCCACAAACTCAAGAAAAGTCCGATAGGTCTGGTGCATGCCCCAAGTGTATCAGGAAATAATGGTTTCGCGAAACCGTTGAATCGACTTGGCCTTGCCAGTTTCTTCGTCAATATCGATGATGACGGCCCCATAGCCTCCCGGACCCTCGGCAGGTTCATACTTGAGGGGGCGTTTGGTGAGAAACTTCTGGATGGAGAGCTCTTTTTTGACGCCGATGACGGAATCAAAACACCCGGTCATTCCAACATCCGTAATCGCTGCCGTTCCACCATCTAACACTCTTTCGTCAGCGGTCTGAACATGGGAATGGCTTCCCACCACCGCGCTGACCGTACCGTCCATGAAGTGTGCAAAGGCCTGCTTTTCGGAGCTGGCTTCGCCATGAAAGTCGACAAGGATGCATTGAATGCCAACGTCGTCCAGCTTCACAACTTCGCGTTCAGCGGCTCGAAATGGGCAGTCAAGCGCGTCCATGAAAACACGGCCCATCACCTGGACAACTCCGAGACGAAGACCTGGTTTCTTCTTGGATTCAACAACGGTCGCTCCCCGACCGGGAACTTTGTACGATGGGTGATCGGGATAGTTCGCGGGACGAATGATTCGCGTTGTCGTTCCCATGTAGGGGATGATTTGTCGCTGATCCCACGCATGATTGCCGGTAGTGATCACATCGATTCCATGATCAAAGAACTCCTCGGCCATGTCCGGAAGAATTCCGTTTCCATGACAGACGTTCTCGCCGTTGACGACGATAAAATCGATGCTGAATTGTGCTGTGAGTTTTTTGATCGCGGCAAAGAGCGCTTCTCGGCCAGGGCGGCCGAAAACGTCTCCAAAATACAAAACCTTCATTTACTTAGTAACCTTTTCTAACCAGCGCTCGGCGGCTGGCAGCCGAATATCTTGCTGCTCCGTCATAATCCAATGTACGGGCTGATCCCAGTCTTTTTGTTCCAACTGTGGAAATAACTGAAAATCAAAGGCCAATGCAATACGAAGCGCGCCAAAACCAGTACCGTTATCAGTATTTGGCGCGATATGGGCGAGAAAGCGGTCGTAATAACCCTTTCCTCGACCAACCCGCTCGCCGTTTCTACCGAAAGCGACCCCCGGAACGACCACGCATTGAAAGCTCTTTGGATCTGTTTTCTTAAGTTCGGGATGGGGTTCGCTGATCCCATAAGGACCTGTCTTCCAATGATCCAACGAATGTGGATCGGGTACTTCCAGAAACTCGAGATCGCCCGATTCGAGCACTCGGGGATAGGAAAGCTTCGCTCCGTGTTCAACTAAAAATTTTTCGAGTGAATGAAGATTGAGCTCACCAGGAAGCGCGCGATAGAGCGCGATATTCATGCCTTTGAAGTTGGCGGCTCCACATCGATCGCACCAGCGTGAAATAACTGCGGCGCTTCCCGCGGTAAGCTCATCACGAGTGAGCGACTTCGCCTTTTGAAGGACAGATGTTCGAGCAGAATCTGCAGCACCCATGGCGAGACTAGCTTTGGCCCGAGTATTCCGAGTTATCGCCTTCCATGATTCCGACGAGAACTTGGTTGAGGTTTTCGGACTTCTCGCCGACTTCACGTTTGAAGTGGATCGTGCGATGTTTTGCTTTCACGTATTCTTCGGCGATCTCCAGCAACGCGAGTAACAAAATCTGCGAAGCGATTCCACCCTTCGACCGTTTCTCTGCGCTTTTGACTTTCGACGAAACAAGTTCGACGATTTCTTTGACAAGCACGGGATCGGACTCTGACGCCTTCAGCGAGATCTTTTGTCCGAGAAGTTGGATTTCGACTTTTTGAGATGAACTCATAATCAAATGCTCCTTAATAAGCTTCTACTACGAGAGCGATCCCCTGACCACCACCGATACACGCAGAAGCCAGACCATAACGCTTTCCTCGGCGGTGCAGTTCATAAAGGATGTGCTGTGTGAGTCGGGTTCCACTCGCGGCGAGAGGATGACCGACGGCGATCGCTCCACCATTGACGTTAAAAATTTCGTCCGGAATCTGCAGTTCTTTTTGAACAGAGAGTGCCTGAGGGGCAAAGGCCTCGTTCACTTCCACAAGATCCATTTGTCCGAGAGTCATTCCGGCCTTTTTGAGGGCTTGTTGTGAGGCCGACACTGGACCGATCCCCATAATCTTCGGATCGCATCCGGTGATGCCATAAGAAATGAGGCGCCCCAGAGGCTTCATGCCAGTCTTCTTTGCGTGCTCTTCTGCAAACTTCTCGGTGGAAACAATCATCGCTGCTGCGCCATCGACGATCCCACTTGCAGCTGCTGCAGTGACAATCCCATCCTTTTTAAAGATCGGTTTCAGCTTTGCCAAGATCTCCATCGTCGTTTCAGGTTTTGGATGTTCATCACGGGTCAACTCTGTCGCGTTGCCCTTCTTGTCTTTGATCGCGTAAGGGGCAATCTCTTGCTGAAAGTATCCGGCTTTTAATCCTTCTCCAAAACGCTTTTGGCTTCTGAGCGAAAACGCATCGCTCTGCTCACGAGTGATCTGATACTTCTCGGCAAGATTTTCGGCGGTGATCGCCATCGGCGCGCCTGCGTACGCATCAGTGAGAGCTTCCGTCATCATGTCGGCGATCACTTGATTGCCCATCTTCGAGCCCCAACGAGCGCTACGAAGGGCATAGGGACTCAAACTCATATTCTCTACGCCACCCACCAAAGCACAGCGAGAGTCGCCCGCAAGCATTTGATGAAAGGCGTCGACGATGACTTGAAAACCAGTTCCGCAAAGGCGATTCAATCCGATCGCGGGACGATCCTGAGGAATGCCCGCCATCAATCCCACGTGACGAGGAATGTAGATCGTTTCGGCCGTCGAGTAGAGAACATTTCCAAAAATCGTATGATCAATTTGATCGGGAGCCACTTGCGACTGAGTGATCGCGGCCTGAGCTGCAGACAACGCGAGGTTCGTTGTTGCGACATCGCGAAACGATCCGCCGTTTGCGGCAAAGGGAGTTCTTTTTCCAGAGAGAAATACTAAAGTTTCAGTTGCCATATCATCACCTTTTCGACCACTTCCGGGCCACCTTCTTAAGGCGTCACTTCGACCGTATGGACTTCCTTCATTCCGGGCAGCTGTGAAAAAACAGATTCTAAGCGCCTATGTTCACCAGCGGCCGCGATGATTAAGTTCCCGGTCGACGTTCGCTTGGCAATCCTATCGTTAACCTGATTTCTGTCCAAGCTCGAAAGTCGTGCCCGATACTGTTCCGTCGTTTGATAAGGCCTGCCGGTAGCAATTTCTCGGATGCGAAGTCCTAGACGTTTCTCGGCGCTATCGAGTCGGAACGGATATCGATTGGAGAGCGCTTCCTGAGCAAAACGAAACTCGTCTTCGCTTAGCCCTTTGCTGACATATTCTTCAAAAAGTTCGAGGGTCTTGGGTGCCGCTTTTTCCACATGTTCAGCCGAGGGAAACAGATAGATTGAAAACAAGCCGGCCTCGCGCTTCGGACCGAGGAGCTGACCGTAACCACTATAAGCGCCATAGGTCCAACCGTTTTGTGCTCGCAAGACCTGCATGAGGCGGGCGGTGAAGTCATCGCCAAACACAAAGTTCCCGACTTCGAGAGCGAGTGAATCCGGATCGCGGTCTGAAATCCCCGGCACCGTTAGAAAGAGCGGGACAGTCGACATCTCTTCTCGGTCGACAATGATCGCCTGTCGATGAGCTGGAAATGTAGCAGACGGAAACTGAGAAATCGTCGAGGGCCCATGTCGAAGATCTTTCAGTCGAGATTCGATTCGACGTTTCAAATCCCCTTCTTCAACGAAACTCGTCACTCCAAAAACAATATTTTCGCTGACAACAAATTTCTTAAACCACGCATGAAGATCCGCAGGAGTGATCTGCGCTAATCCTTCCATCGTTCCTTCGGGAGGACGAGAGACGGGCGAAGTAAAATAAGCTTTCTGCAAAAGTGCGCGAGAAACCAGTGTTCTCGGATCTTGGAGGGACTGTTCAAGCTCCCCCTCGAGAATCTTCTTCAACAAATCCATCTCGACGGGCTCGAAGCCCGGCTCCATGAGAACTTCTTGGATCAGGTCCAAAAAGGGATCAAGATTTTGAGTCAACACGGAGCCACGAAGCAAAGTTTCACTCTGATCAATGGCGAGCGCGAGGCTTCCCCCGAGAACTTCGATTTCTTGACTCAACTGGTGAAAGTTCTTCTTCTTCGTTCCGCGAAGTAAGGCTCGAGTCGCAAAGTAAGCGAGACCCGGCTTGTTCTCGGGATCGGAAAGACTCCCTGCGTGGATGAGCACTGAAAAATGGGTCAAAAACTTTTGAAGGGACGGTTCAATCACGAGCTTCATGATTTTGCCTCCACTTCTTCAGCATCTTCTTTTGCGTCTTCTTTTGCTCCGTCTTTAGTTTCTTGGGGGTAACCAATGACTCGGGTTCTGCGATGAGGCTGGAGGTATTTCTTCACAACTCGAATAAGATCCTGAGGTGTGGCGCTCTCCACGCGCTTCAGAAGTTCGAAAGCAAAAGTTGGGTCACCCACCGAAGAAATATACTCACCCATCAGTGATGCCAAGGAAGCATTGTCTTCGCATTGTTGATAGATCGACAGTAGAAGCTGATTTCTTGATCGCTCGATCACTTCCTGAGCAAACTCGAGAGTTCCTAATTTTGTAAAAACTTTATTCAGAATGGTCTCAAGCTCTTGAATACCTTCTTCCGACTCGTGATCCGATTGCAAATCTGCCATGAGAATTAATAGCCCTGGATCTTTAAACTGGTTCAGATCGCCATAGCTACTGATCGCAACCCCGCTATTCACCCAATCTTCTTCTAAGATCGCGCCCTGACCGTAAGTCAGTGCGCTGATGACCAGCCAGAGCGGTGCGAAGTCAGGATCGGAAACCGGGACAGTAGGATAACCAAAGAGCACGCGGATCTGCGATAGCTGCGGATGATGAAACTCCGCTGAGCGCGCTTCTTTTTGTTCAGGCTCAGGAGGTGCCTCTTGAAACTCAATGGGGTGGGCCGCGATGCTGCCGTAGTTTTTTTCGATCAGATCATAGACCTGAGACGGATCAACATCACCTACGACAAGAATAGTCGCGTTATTGGGCGCGTAGTACTTACGATAAAAGTAATTCGCCATTTCGACCGTGAAGCTTTTTATTTCTTCTTCCGTACCAATGGTGGTGTACCGATATGGATGCACGAGAAACGCGGCCTCGTAGAGCTTGTCGTAGGAAACCATATCCGGATCGTCGAGACCCATTCGGTACTCACCGAGCACTGCGCCCTTTTCAGTTTCAAGAAGTTTACTGTCGAGCGCGAGATTGACCATGCGATCACTCTCGAGTTGAACAGCAAGCTCGAGCTTATCGTTCGGTAAACTTTGATAATAATTGGTTCGGTCCAGCCAAGTCGTCGCGTTTTCGTCATCGACACCATTTCTCGCGAGAACTTCGTCGAACTGACCGTCGGGAAACTTCTTGGTGCCGCGAAACATCATGTGCTCAAACAAGTGAGCTAAGCCAGTCGCCTTCAATGCGGGATCAAGCTTCTCGTCTTTTGAACCTACTTTAAACCAGGTCTCATACGTGAAAACCGGAGCCGTATGATTCTCGACCACATAGAGGCTCAAGCCATTCGGAAAGGCGTATTGAGTAAGAGGTAGGCCGTTGGGTAGATCAAGCTGTCGAATAGGAGCCGGACGAGTATGCGACATAAGCATGACTCTACCCCAAAAACGCAGCGCGGCGCTATCATCCAAATAAGTCGGCAAATCACCGCCAAATTCACGGGGCAAACCCTGTAAGGAAGTAGGCGGCAAATCTTGCCTCTTTGCAGCGCATCCAAATCGGCGGAGAATTAAGTCATGGCTATGGACACTTCTTACAGCGCCAAGTCGAGTTCCACTGAAGAGTTAAGGCTCAGGAATTACAAGAGTCAGGTGGAAGCACGCCACGAAATCGACATGCGCGAACTCGAACAGAAGAATGCAGAAGACGTTCAGCGCCTTCAAGAAAACTACGTTCAGCAAGAAGCTCAGTTGAAAAACGCGTACGAAGTACAAATCTCGACAGAAGCCGAAGCACTGGACGAAAAACTCCAACAAACACGCATCGGAAACGAAGAACGTGTTGGGGCCGAAAAGAAGGCCGGCGACGACGAATTACTAAAAGTAAAAACGGCGCAGCAACAGAAGATCGAAGAGTATCGAAAAAATTCTGAAATCCAACTCGAGCAACTGCATAAGCAAACCCAGACTCAGGAGGCCATCCTCCATGAGAAGCAACGAAAACTAGCGAAGAAAGAAAGAGAGGTTACGACCCATGAGCAGAGCGCATCCGGATAAAAACCCAAGCAGGACCCCAAACCAGGCACCAAATATGAATGAAATGAGCTTCAGCACGGAAGGCGAACCTCAACTTGCCGTCGATGGTTTTCAACAGATTTTAGAGATGCTTCGCGTAGCAGATCCCGCTTTCCGCGAATCCCTTCTGAGACGCCTGGCGACCCGAGATCGCCAATTAGTGGCAGATCTTCGTCAGAATCTCGGTAAGTAAACTATAGCAATTTCAATCAGTTAGATCAGTAATTGCTCTTGCTTTAAATACTT
>Ga0302315_10005057_pt1 | contig 11353 bp, 10 predicted proteins | sample III_Palsa_N3_1_FD_200532 | JGI IMG/M metagenome (GOLD analysis project Ga0302315, IMG submission 200532) | Peat permafrost microbial communities from Stordalen Mire near Abisko, Sweden - III_Palsa_N3_1 | ecosystem: Environmental > Terrestrial > Soil > Palsa > Peat permafrost | place: Sweden... | reverse complement strand
TTTCGAGATATTGTCCAGTTTGAACCGCGATATACTGCAGCCTTAAGCGCTGCAGATTCACCGATAACCAATGTCGCCACGACTACGGTTCCACGTGGCATTCTTCCGAACATCCCGCATCCTCCTCCTCGATTGCTGGTCATCTTTACTTAATGTAGATTTGATTGCGGTCGAAAGGATTTTAAAATGAAGGTTCGTCTGATCGGCGCCCCTAAGGGATTCACGCTGATCGAGCTGCTCGTTGTCATCGCCATTATAGCGGTGCTCGCGGCCATTCTCTTTCCTGTTTTTGCCAAAGTACGAGAAAAAGCAAGACAAATTGCCTGTTTGAGCAACATGCGTCAGATTGGGCTTGCCACGATGGAGTACGTGGAGGACTATGACGAGGTTTATCCCGAGGAGCATCAACCTTGTGCAAACCCGGCGGTGGGCGCGTCCCCGACGGGGGATTACAATGGGGGCCTGGAGGCTGTAGACTACGGCAGTCCCTTTGCTAAGATCCTGCCCTATGTGGCAAAGGACAATGCGAATACGACCGGGGCTCTAACACAGAAGCTCTTTGACTGCCCGGATGATCCGGATCCAAATGGGTCAACGATTACAGGATGCACCGATGTAACGACGGCGACCTACAATCCCACGGAATCCTACAACCCTCCATGGCCAGGGGTAACGTCCTATTTGATCAACGCGTACTTTCTTTTCGGCGCCAGTGAATCGGAAGTTCCGGATCCTTCGAACACGATCTATATCGCAGAGAGGAATGGCAAGTTCTGCGACGTTCATTTACATCCGTGGCTGGGAGAAATCTACGACGCTTCCGGATTTGCGGGAGCTGTGCTCGGGAGCACGCCTGTGCCGACTTGTATTAGCGGCAATTCGGCTATTGACAATCAGTTTGCCATTGCAAGCAACAGGCATACGAACGGCGCTAATTACACGTTTGCCGATGGGCATGTGAAATGGGAGACTTATGCGACGACGATCCAGCCTAATGCACCCGATCAAGCCTGTTTTGGTCAGTATCAGGCGTTGCCGGCTGGGCCTGGACCGTAGAGATTAGGTCTTAGATCAAAGACCTATTCTCTAGTCCGAATCGAGTGCTTGCGTCTATTTGTACCCCTGCAAGAACTCTGCTTCTGCCTCGAAGAGTTCCAGTGTCATCTGCTTGATCTCGGCTGGGGTGCAGAGGGCGCTTGTCAACGGATCCAGCAACAGCGCGTGGATGGCGGCTTCTTTGCTCTTTTCGATGGCTGCGGTGGCTGCGAGGTCAAACATTCTCATGTTCGAGTCGCAAAGGGCGGCCATTTGGGGTGGGAGCTTGCCGTAGCGGGTTGGATTGATGCCGTTGCGGTCGATCATGCAGGATACTTCCACACATCCGTCTGCGGGCAGGTTTGTGATCAGGCTTCCGGATCCTTCGATGTTGTTCATGACATTGCCGTGGATACGGTACGGGGAGTCCTTTTCACGCGCCTCAATAATCCAGGAACCGTATTCCCAGGATCTCTTCCATTCGAAGGGCTTTTCTCCATGGACCAGGGCCATGCGGTCTTTGTCTGCATTCTGTCGCCAGGTGGGCCAGTTGTCGGCATAGAATGAGGCTTCTCCATCGTATCCAGGGCGCAGGTACTTTTCCTTGGCTCGGCTCTGCGTGCGGTAGTAAGGCAGGTATTCGGAGAGATGGCCGCTGCTCTCTGTAATGAAAGCGCCAAAGTGCAGCATCATATCCTTGCGAACGAGGTCCCCTTCATCGTCGGCGTGATAGGGTGTGCCGTAGACATCGTCTCTGGCCTGTTCAAAGAGAATGGGATAGAGGTCCTGCCCGTTGTGCTCAAACTTTGTGAACCAGGCCAGGTGGTTGATACCGGCGCACTCCCAGGTTATGTCCTTGATGCTGATTTTGCTGGAATCCGAGATTTTTTCGCCACGTGCGGTGCCGGCCCTATTAGCCAGCAGGTCGCTTGTGCCCTGAACAGAGTGGCATAGTCCGACGACCGGGATCTTCGAAGTCCGTCCGGCTGCAAGACACATCATGCTCATGGGGTTTGTGTAGTTGAGAACGATGACATTCGGGCACAGCTTCTCCGCATCCTTCAGGATCTCCAGAAAGACCGGAATAGTGCGCAGACCCTTAAAGAGGCCTCCTGGCCCGATGGTGTCGCCAATGCACTGATCGATGCCGTATTTGGCGGGGATGTCATTGTCGAAACGCACACAGGAGACGCCGCTTACCTCGATGCAGTTTACAATGTAGTCGCTGTTTCCAAGGACTTCCATTCTGTCCGTGGAACCGATTACTTCCCACCTTGGTCCGCCTTCCTGGTGCTTCTCCTCGATCATGCGCTGGATCACCTGAAGCATGGTGGACAGGCGGTTCGAATCTACATCGACCAGGGCAATTGTGCCGCCGCTATTGTCGGGAATCTGCAGGATGTCTCTGGTGATGGTCGGTGTAAATCCCGATCCTGCGCCGAGCATGGTGACTTTGATGGGACGGCTGATTTTGCCGGGTAGCCCTTGTGCGGATGCGGTCTTTGTATGTGCGATATGCCCGAGGTCGCTTTGTACCGCCTCGGTCGTTTCGCTGTCAATTTCAAGTGTTGCTGCCATAGTTTTGGTCCTTCTTGCTTGTAGATTCTCGGTCGATATAAGTTGCAGACAATGCCGAATGCTGGATGGGAAGATTCGGGTTGTTCATGCGGTTGAACAGGAATTTCCAGCCCATGGCGCACATCTCGTCCAGAGGCTGGGTGATGGTGGATATGGACGGGCAGTGATAGGCCATTTCAGCGATCCCGTCGCATCCAATAAGGGAGATGTCGTCCGGCACTCGAATGTTCAGGTCGTAGAGGCTGCGCAGAACTCCCACGGCTACTTCGTCGTTGTAACAGACGATGCTGTTCGGACAGCCGCTGCTTGCAAGATACTTCTTTAGATCCTGTCGGGCGGCCAGTCTTGTATTGTCGGTAATTGGCATGAGCTCGGGCTGCAGTCCTGCTTCCCGAAGGGCATCGGAATAGGCGTCAAACCTCTCGTCACCCCTGGTCAAACTCCACCCAGGACCCATATAGGCAATACGTTTGTGTCCTACCTCCACCATCTGTTTTACGGCGGCATGGGTTGCCGGATAGAGCTTAACAGCGACATGATCGATTTGATCGAAGTGATAGGGGCCCATACTGACCACCGGGACTTTGGGCAGATGGCCGCGTTCCAGCATGGACTTTAATTCATGGCGGCTGTCGAAGGCCAGTATTCCGTCCACGGGCCAGGACGCCGTGGAAGAATTTTGACCGCTTCCTCCAATAATGACTTCGTATCTGTCCGCTTCGACGCAGTCTATAACGCGGCGCAAAACTTCCGCGGCAATGGGAGTCCTGACATTCGCGATCCATAACGCAATGGTCTTGGTCCGGCCGGTTTTCAAGGACTGTGCGTTTTTATTGGGGGTGTAACCAAGCTCCGCCGCAGCCTGTAGCACACGATCTCGCGTGAGGTCGGGTACGACGTATCCTTTGCGGCCGTTAAAAACGTATGACACAGTGGCTTGAGAAACGCCCGCGGCCCGAGCGACATCTATACTGCTTACCCTCCGCGCCGGCGTATTGGTTTTATGGTCGGAATTGGACATGTTATGTGGGTGGCCTGGACTGCGTTGGCTCAGTTGTTATATGTATAACAATAGCTCGAAAATAAAGAAATGTCAAGCTTTTTCAATATTTTCGGGTGTGGTCTGCAGCCATGCCCGTTTGCGGTAGTCTCTGGGACTGAGGCCCGTATGCTGCTTGAAACGCAGGGAGAAATAGACGGTATCCAGACCGACCTGCGCGGAGATCAGGCTAATCCGCGTCGTTGTGCGCTCCAGCAATTGCTTGGCCCTATCTATCCTCTGCAGCTCAACGTACTGCATGGGAGGCACGCCGATCTCTTCGTTAAAGAGATGGGATATTCTGGAATCTGAGAGTGACGCCAACTCGGCCAGGGTCTGGATGCTGATTTTTTCGGCCAGATGACCGTGAATGAAGTCGATAACTTTTGCTATCCTGGGATCTCGGTGACCCGGCGCCTGAAAGACCCAACTGTGGCAAAGCAGGATCAGCTCTTCCAGAGCATTCATTGCCAGATCGCGGTTGTGTGGTCCCACTCCGGATGCAAGGCGGTGAGTTCGATAAAAGCACGAGACGGCAAGGTTCCACCTGTCGCCTGAAAGATGAATGTTCATAAGGCCGCTGCCATTGCCCACGGCGGGCCAATCGAGCCAGTCATACCAATGCGGCCGGGGATGGAAATGAGCCCACAGGAGCTCCCATTCTTTGGCGTGGGGATGGGTCCCATAATCGTGCGGGACGCCGGGCTTAATAAGAAGGAGATCGCCCGGACGCGTTTTATGCTGCGATTCAACTCTCCCCGAACCACGCAAGGTGGCGATAAGGAGCCAGTCGTCGGTGCCGCGCTCCCGCAGAGCCCGATACTTCCTGTCCTGGTCCAGATGGCCGGTCAGCAGATGAAGATATTCCGGGAGTTCCAACGCAACTCGGTCGATATTCATGATTTCCTCCGGCTATAGGATAGCAGAATTCTATAACTATTTAGTTGGCTACTGTATTGTTTGTACCGAAACCCCGCACCATAATATTACTCATAACAGCTTTCGGAGATCAATGATGCGGATCCTTTCCGCAGAGATAAAAGGTGTAAAACTATGGTTTTTGCAGAAATAAAGACGGCCCGCAATACATTCTCAGATGTCACTTCCCTCAATGGTTTTAGCATTGCGGCAGACGACATGATCCTTACGGAAGGCTCGGGCGTGCGACTGATCGATGAATACGATGTCATTGGCTCCGATTCCAGTTTGGAGCACATCGAGACATACCGGTCCGAAGACGATGCTTTACAGATTAGAAGTACGCTGACCAGCTACTCAGATGTTCGTCTTACCGCCAAAACCCTCAGCATCACCAATATTTCCGATCGGGACATCACGTTGTCTCGAATCGATACCATCCATGGGACTATTCCTCATGACGCGTATACGCTGCATCATTTTATTTCGGAGTGGGGTACCGAATTTACAGCCGTCGATGGTCCGCTGCAAGGCACAAAGATCTTGCAGGGGGTAGCTGGACGCTCCACGCGCGGTATGCATCCCTGGTTCTTTCTTGAGGGAACCGATGGACGATGGATTACGGGTTCCATTGCGTGGTCCGGGAACTGGATTATCCGTTTCGAGCCTGTGTCTACATCGGGCTATCGTATCAGCGGCGGCTTGAATGATTGGGAGTTTTCCAAAACGCTTCGCCCTGGAGAAACTATCGAGGCTCCGTCCGCAGTCGTTGGAGACTACGAATGCGCCTCTGGCGACCTGCTGGCCCTGGAATACCAGCGCTATGGCAGCCAGCATTTGATTCCAACCAACAAACTTAAAGACTCGATGCCCGTTACCTGGAACCACTGGTGGCCTTATCAGGAACACAGTATCAACGAAGATGTATTCAAGGCGAACGTGGATGTGTGTGCAAGCCTTGGCTTCGATGTCTGCGTTCTGGACGAGGGATGGCATGCCGATTCCAATCGGGTTGAGCAGTCGTATCAGGCCCGGGGGGATTGGAATGTCGTGCGAAAGGACCGCTTCCCGTCCGGTCTGCGCCACCTTTCCGACTACGTCCATGCTAAGGGAATGCACTTCGCCCTGTGGTGCGAGATCGAGTCTCTGGGAGATCAGGCGCTGCTGCAGGTGGAACATCCGGAATATGCCGCGCTACGCGACGGAAAGCCTATCAACTATGTTTGCATGGGAAATCCGGAAGTGGTCGACTGGGCGTATGGAATCCTGACGTCACTGATTAAGGATTACAATGTAGACTGGATCAAGATAGACTTTAACCTCGATCCAGGCGCCGGCTGCAACCGCACGGACCACGGGCATGGAGCGGGGGATGGTCTCTTTGAGCACTATAAGGGCTATTACTCGCTGCTCGATCGAGTCCGGGAAAACTATCCCGAGGTGCTGATCGAGAACTGTTCTTCCGGCGGCTTGCGCATCGATCTGGGGATACTGAAGCGCACGCATCTCACATTCCTCAGCGATCTGGATTACACGTCACAGGCCCTGGAAATAGCCTGGGGCGCGGCTACCATGCTGCCTCCGTCGGCCTGCCTGAAATTCACGCAGTCGCAAACCAGCGATACAAATGTGACGCAGCAAAATGAGGGCGTGACCGACCCGGTTGGAGAGAACCTGCCGCAGTATAGCTTCGACTATATTATGCGTGCGGCCTTTTTGGACCACTTCGCCTGCTCGTACCGGCTGGTGGACTTTCCTGAGAAATGGCGAAATCGGCTCAAGTACAATATTGACACCTACAAGAACGGAATCAGCGAATTTGTAAAACGGGGGGAAGTCTATCGTTTGACGGCGCAGCCTGGCAGAAAAGGGGACGGGGACCGCTGGAACAGCTCGGCCTATGTGATCCCGGAGACCGGGGCGGCTGTGATGTTCGTGTTTAGGCTTGCCAAGAGCGAGCAGGAACGTGTGATCCGTTTGAAGGGCCTCGTACCGGAAACGATCTATAACGTCTCGTACGAGGATTCTTGGGCCGCACTCGTGCGATCTGGCGAAGAGCTGATGGGATCTGGGCTGACGTTCACAGAATTACCTGAAGAGTCTTCAGAGATCGTCAGGATTACGCCTGTCGGTTAGAAGACGTATTTTTCGAAGCGTTTGCTTCGCTCCGGAATAACCACGTGCCGAAAATTGACTCTCGTGAACAGGGAACCTTTACAAACAAAAAGCGCCCCGGAACATAATCGTTCCGGGGCGCTTATTCTACGATGGTTGACTAAGCGGTCTTGGCTACTTCGCTAACGCGCTTGGCAAGGCGGGACTTTCGGCGGTTGGCTGCATTCTTGTGAATGATGCCACGCTTCCAGGCCTTGTCGATGACACTGAATGTCTTCGAGACGCTCTCAAGGACTTCCGGGGTCACTGCGGTTGCTTCCGCAATCAGTGTTCGGGACTTCTTGACGTGCGTCTTGATCTGTGACTTGGCCGCAACGTTGCGCAGGTTGCGCAGGCGGGATCTCTTTACATCTTTGATTACTGACTTAATGTTCGGCATGGTCTAATGAAAACTCCTGTGTCTGTCGGAAACGCCGGCGCTTCTACTGTCACGCGCGAACCATAGCTGGCGCCGTTCGGTGGTCCGGCAAACGAACGTAGAAGTATACCTTACCCTGAAAAAATAATGCAAGAGCTACGGACCTGTTCGTGCGAAGTTTGTTAGAGTATTTTTGGTTTGAATGCTCGTACTGCGGCACACAGCAAGCCCATAAGAACGAGAATGGCAAGGCAGTAGAGAGCAACTGTGCCGTATCCTGGATTAGGGGCAAGAAAGGGGTAGGGGTACCAGCTTGTTACAGCTCCGCGGATTAAGGTGAAGACAAGCCAGATAAGCGGGAAGATGAGCCAGCTTGCTGCCTGGGGCCAGGACAGCACGGCTCGAGGTCTCAGCACTATCCAGTCGAGCACCACGATGAGAGGGAAGAGAACGTGTAAGACGTTGTCCGCCCACTTCAAATAGGACGCGGCTTCATGAGCCGTTCCACGAAGTAAAAGCGCAAAGACAATCCCTGTGCAGGCCATATAGACGACGGTGCCTCCGCGCAAAGGGCAGAACCACCACGAAATGCGAAGATTGCTGCTGTGGGAAAAAATAGAGAGCGTTTTATTTGACATCGATCCTCTACAAGACTATAATGAAGGGCGTGCCTACAAAGTCGGTTACTTTCTACACAAAGTCGGGCTGCCACCTCTGTGAAGAGGCTTACGAACAGTTAGAGGTGTTGCGAAGGTCGGTAGAGTTCAATATCGAGGCGATCGACATTCGATCCACGGACGAACTCTATGCCCAATACCGCGCAACGATCCCAGCGGTTCGTATCGGAGCCCGTGTGTTTATTGAAGGCCCCTTTGCCCAGGATGTATTAGAAGAGATTCGAAGAGAGGTTACTGAATAACATGCGAATTCGCACAAAAGAGATCCGCCGAACCCAGAAGCGAGCCGAAGAGCGACACAAGGCTCGTCTGCACGCTGCCGCTAAGACTACCGGACGCAAAAAAGCGTCTGCGTAGGTTATAGCTTATAAGGCACAAAAAGGGAGAGACTTGAAGTCTCTCCCTTTTTTATGTCTGTATTAGAATTGGAGGCGCCGAGCAGAATCGAACTGCTGCATAAAGGTTTTGCAGACCTCTCCCTTACCACTTGGGCACGGCGCCATATTGAACGAGCTTGGATAGATCTGGAGCGGGAGACGGGACTCGAACCCGCGACATTTTGCTTGGGAAGCAAACGCTCTACCACTGAACTACTCCCGCAAAACCAACCTCAGCTTTTACTCTAATGCCCCATCGATTTCGTCCCTATAATAGCCCACCTGAGACATGTTTGTCAAGATTAAATCTCGATTTTCTAATCTCATAGATTAATCTTACCGAATTTCTGGTAAGTGGATGTTATGCCAGAAGTTATCGCGACAGCGACAGCAGACCACACAACTATGCAGGTAATTCATAGAGGGACAGAAAAATTCAAGTTTTTTGTCCAAATAACCGCTCGTCATCAGACCAAAAACATGTACCTTGATCTGAGTAAATACTCAACCGGCCAAATTAAAACTGAGCTAACCTTTCCTGTAGACAGAGACGCCATTGTGTCGTGGGGAACTCCCAAAGAACATGGCTGGTGGTTAAAGGTACAAGAAGATGATGCTCACGTCCAAATCTTGCTCCAACCGACCGGCAGCCACAACGAGCGATATCATGAAGTCGAGTTGACTGTTTCTAAACACTTGTTGTCTTAAGGCCAGGGCGTCACTGCTTTGTTTTGGCCGTGATCGCCCCAGCTACTCGATTTATCGCAACAAATTAGTTCGTGCCAAATCGATCACTTCGTCGCCTCGTCCGCTAAGGACGGCACGGATCATATAGAGGCTGAAGCCCAGGGCTTGTTCACGTGTGATTGTCGGGGGCATGGACAGTTCCTGGCGGTTTACGAGGACGTCAACCAGCGCGGGGCCGTCGTGCGCCAGGGCTTTGATCAGGGCGGGGCGCAGTTCTTCGGGCTTTTCTACGCGAATGCCGAGGATGTCGGCGGATTCGGCCAGCTTTGCAAAGTCCGGGTTGATGAGTTCCGTTCCGTAGTCGATCAAACCGGCTGCTTTCATTTCCAATTCTACAAATCCGAGGGATCCGTTGTTGAACACGACCAGCTTCACGGGCAGTTTGAGCTGGCGCAGCGTCAACAGATCCCCAAGCAGCATCGCCAGGCCGCCGTCTCCGGAAAGGGTGATGACCTGTCTGCCAGGGAAGGCGGACTGCACGCCTATGGCCTGGGGCAGTGCATTTGCCATCGAGCCATGAATGAAAGATCCGAGCAGTCTGCGCTTGCCGTTCATCCGCACGTATCGCGCGGCCCATACTGAGGGAGTGCCTACGTCGCAGGCGAATACAGCATCCTCCGAGGCAAGTTCATCGATAATTTTTGCGACGTATTGCGGATGAAGCCGCATTCTGCCGGGTTCGCCCACGGCGAGGTCATCCAGGCCTTTGCGTGCATGTTTGTAATGTCCAAGGCATAGGTCGAGGTAGGAGTGGTCCGTCTTGTTTTTGATCAGAGGTTTCAGGGCATCAAGGGTGTCCTTGACGTTTCCGATCAAGCCCAGTTCTACAGGAGTACGTCTTCCTATCTGGTCGCCGATGCGGTCAACCTGGATGATCCTGGCTTTCTTGGGATAGAACTGTTGGTAAGGGAAATCGGTGCCGAGCATGAGCAGGACATCGCAGTCCATCATGGCGTGGTAGCCGGAGGAAAACCCGAGGAGTCCCGTCATGCCGACGTCGTAGGGATTGTCGTATTCGATAAACTCCTTGCCGCGCAGTGCGTGAACGATGGGGGCTTTCAGCAGCTCGGCCGTCGCCACGAGCTGTTCGTGCGCTCCTTCACAGCCTGCACCGCCAAGAATGGTTACTTTGCCCGCCTTGTTCAGGATTTCCGCGGCTTTATGGAGTTCATTGTCCGAAGGACGGATGACCGGGTCGCAATCGTGGATCCCAAGAGAAAGGGCAGGGGAGGAACATTCACGCAGGGCTACATCGCCAGGAATGACGATGACCGCAACTCCACGTTTTGTTATTGCGGTGCGCATTGCGATGCCTAACACCCTGGGCATTTGCTCCGGCTGCGAAACCAGTTCGCAGAAATGGCTGCAGTCCTTGAAGAGATGCTCCGGATGCGTCTCCTGAAAGTAGCCGCCCCCTATTTCGTTGCTGGGTATCTGCGCCGCAATCGCAAGGACCGGAACGCGGCTCCGATGGCAATCGAAGAGGCCGTTAATAAGGTGAAGGTTGCCCGGACCGCAGCTTCCGGCGCACACGGCAATCGTGCCGGTCAGGTGAGCCTCCGCACCCGCGGCAAACGCGGCGGCCTCTTCATGTCGGACGTGCAGCCATTCGATGTCTTTGCTCTTGCGGATGACTTCGGTCAGCCCATTCAAAGAATCGCCGACCACGCCGTAAACCCTCTTTACCCCAGCATTCACCAGTGTTTCGATGAATATGTCCGCGACTTTTTTTGCCATGTTGCTTCACCTCAATTTAGTACTGCTTTCTTCTTAATAGAGCCTCTTTCCTCCCGCGTTCGGTAAGAAGATTATGGCCATTGCGCACCGTACTCTCTGGCTTATCAAACATTTTACTAAACCTTATTGACAGAACCCTGTTCGTACTCTATACTGTAGTAGTTAAACAATTAATCTAACTCGATGTGTTTAGTTAATCGTAGCTTTACCTAGGGTAGAGTATACTTTGACCGCCCTGTTGGATTTTAATTGATATCAGCGTTGTGCTGGGAAAGCCGATCTGCATTGCGCCATTTTAGAAAAGCTACAATAAAAGAGGTTGCCGCGCATGCCGCGGTTTCGACGACAACAGTGTCTCTGTATGTCAGCGGACGCAAGCAGGTTTGTTCGGCGGAGACTGCAGAGCGGATTGAAAAGGCAGTGAGCGCACTGAGCTATACGCCCAGTTCGTTGACGCGTGGTCTTCGGCAGCGTAACTCTACGACAATAGGGGTCTGCCTTACCAACCCCATGGATCCCGGAGTTGCCTACGGCCAGCCCTTCTTCGAGCAGCTCTGGCGCGGAATTATGCATCAGGCCGACATCGAGAATTATTCGCTCTTGCATTATCCTGCAAAAGTTAGGGACGGACGCGGCTGCGAACCGTTCCTGGACGGCAGAGTGGATGGTATGCTCATGCACGAGCATGAAGATGCCAGGTCCATCGAACTGG
>Ga0302315_10005056_pt1 | contig 11355 bp, 8 predicted proteins | sample III_Palsa_N3_1_FD_200532 | JGI IMG/M metagenome (GOLD analysis project Ga0302315, IMG submission 200532) | Peat permafrost microbial communities from Stordalen Mire near Abisko, Sweden - III_Palsa_N3_1 | ecosystem: Environmental > Terrestrial > Soil > Palsa > Peat permafrost | place: Sweden... | reverse complement strand
CCGCGGACGGCGAATACACGCGCAATAGCTCAAATGGCAAGGAAAACGCCTTGCCATCCTCAAAAGCGAGTTCCAACACCCTTGATTGCGTGCGCACCGTGATTTCAGTCGGCGTCGGCGCAGGCGCGCTCTTTTTGTTACCAGTCATGTTGATACCCTTTTGATACCCAAATTAGCGCTTGGTGGTTTTTGACCTGTTTCAGCCGGCCCCGGCCAGGCGGGTAATCGCCTCGCGCAAAGCCGGCAGTAAGGCTACCCGCGCTGCCAAACTCGACAACTCGGGAGTGCGATGCGCGGCGGCCCAGACCGGGCTTGGGAAATGCACATCGTCGTGATAGCGCGGAATCACATGCCAATGCAGATGCGGCACCAAGTTACCGAGGCTGGCCAGATTGACCTTATCGGGCCGCATCACGTCGCGCACCGCTTGTTCCACTTGCCACACTGCGCTCATCAACACCGCGCGATCCGGCCACGTCAAATCAGTGATTTCCTTGACATGCGCATTCCAGATAACGCGGCAAAAACCGGGGTAATTGACATCATCAACCAAGACCACACGATATTTTTCACAGCGATAGACCTCCTCGCCGTCGGCCTGATCGCATAATTCGCAAGTCGCCGCGCTCACTAGACCAACACCCGTTCAATGCCGCCGTTATTGGCGCGCGCTACATATTCCGGCATCCAGTTTTCGCCGAGCAGATGTTTCGCCATTTCAACCACGATGTAATCGGCATCGGTGCCGGAGTCGTCATTAAAGCGCGACAAGCCTTGCAGACACGCTGGGCACGATGTCAGGATTTTAACGTCGCCGGTAAAGCCGTCGGCGCGCAACTTATCAGCACCCTTGGTCATTTCCTCTTCCTTGCGGAAGCGTATTTGCGTCGAAATATCGGGGCGCGAAACCGCCAGAGTTCCTGCCTCGCCGCAGCAACGATCATTTTTCTCGATCTTCTGGTTATCGACCGTGGTTATCAGCGAATTCACCGTTTTCAAGGGGTCTTGCAATTTCATCGGACTATGGCAGGGGTCGTGATACATGTAACGGGTACCGGTGACACCTTCCAGCTTGACGTTCTTTTCCATCAGGTATTCGTGGATATCGACGATGCGGCAACCTGGGAAAATCTTATCGAATTGATAGCCTTGCAACTGGTCATAGCAAGTTCCGCACGACACCACCACGGTCTTGATGTCGAGGTAATTCAAGGTATTCGCCATCCGGTGAAACAATACTCGGTTATCGGTGATGATCTTTTCCGCCTTATCGAACTCGCCGGAACCGCGTTGCGGGTAGCCGCAGCACAGATAACCCGGCGGCAACACGGTTTGCACGCCGACATGCCACAACATCGCCTGGGTCGCCAAGCCGACCTGGGAAAACAGCCGCTCCGAACCGCAACCGGGGAAATAAAACACGGCTTCGGTATCGGCCGTGGTTTTTGCCGGATCGCGGATGATCGGCACGATTTTATCGTCTTCGATATCGAGCAGAGCGCGCGCGGTTTTCTTCGGCAGGTTGCCCGGCATCTTCTTGTTGATGAAGTGGATAACCTGCTGCTTGATCGGCGCCTTGGTTACAGTTGCCGGGGGCGCCTTGGTTTGTTTCTTCGCCGCCAGCTTGAAAAGGTCATGCGCGAAACGTTGCGCGCCGACGCCAAGGCCAAAAATGACCTTGCGGGCAGCGTTGATGGTCGCCGGATCCTTGGCGTTCAAGAAGAACATCGAGGTCGCTGTGCCCGGATTGAACGACTTCTTGCCCATCTTGCGCAGCAAATTGCGCATATTCATGGAGACGTCGCCAAAATCGATATCGACCGGGCATGGCGTTAAGCATTTGTGGCATACCGTGCAGTGATCGGCCACGCCTTCGAATTCTTCCCAATGCTTGATCGAGATGCCGCGCCGGGTCTGTTCTTCGTACAGGAAGGCTTCCACCAGCAACGAGGTTGCCAGGATCTTGTTGCGCGGCGAATACAGCAGGTTCGCGCGCGGCACGTGGGTTGCGCAAACCGGTTTGCATTTTCCACAACGCAAGCAATCCTTCACGCTATTGGCGATGGCACCGATATCGCTTTGCTGCATGATCAGCGATTCATGTCCCATCAAGCCGAACGACGGCGTATAGGCATTGCGCAAATCCGCGTGTAGTCCCGGCAAATTCAGCAACTTGCCTTTGTTAAAACGCCCCTCGGGATCAATCCGCAGTTTATAGCTGCGGAACGCGCCGATTTCCTCTTCAGTCAGGAATTCCAGCTTGGTGATGCCGATGCCGTGTTCACCGGAAATGACACCGTCCAGTGCACGTGCCAATACCATGATGCGTGCCACGGCGGTGTGCGCCACTTGCAGCATGGCGTAATCGTCCGAATTGACGGGGATATTGGTGTGCACGTTGCCGTCGCCGGCATGCATATGCAAGGCCACGAAGACGCGGCCGCGCAATACCTGTTTATGGATCGCCAGGCATTCTTCCAATATCGGCTTGAACGCGGCACCCGCGAAGATTTGCCGCAATTGGGCGCGCACTTCGGTTTTCCACGACACGCGTATCGTGCGGTCCTGGGCGACATCGAATATGCGGGCATCCGGTTGACGCAGCAAGCGCTCGTCGAACGCAGCAAGCAACTTCTCCAATCCGAGGGTCGCCAACTCGTCCTTGGCATCGCGCAGCGGTTTATCCAGTTGCGCCAGCAAATAGTTCCAGCGCGCCCGTGTCTCTACAATCAATTGTTCCGCTTGGTTGACCCGGTCTTCCAGCAACTCGGCAGCGGGGATATCCTCGCCTTCTGCATCCTCGCTCTTGCCTAAAGGCAGATTGCCTTTGGCAAAAAAATCGGCCAGCCGATCCAACAACTGCAGCTTGTTCTGGATCGACAATTCAATGTTGATGCGCTCGATGCCATCGGTGTATTCACCCATGCGGTCGAGCGGAATAACCACGTCTTCGTTGATCTTGAACGCATTGGTATGCTTGGAAATCGCCGCCGTGCGCGCGCGATCCAACCAAAACTTCTTGCGCGTCTCCGGGCTGACGGCGATGAATCCTTCGCCGACATGGCGGTTCGCCATGCGCACCACCTCAGAGGCGGCTTGGGCGACAGCCGTTTCGTCGTCGCCGACAATATCGCCGAACAACACCATTTTCGGCAGCACGCCGCGCTTGGACTTGGTGGCATAACCAACCGCACGCAAATAACGTTCGTCCAGATGCTCCAGACCGGCGAGAATCGCGCCGCCCTTGCGGGTTTCGGCGTCCAGGTAATCCTTGATTTCAACGATCGATGGGATCGCATCACGCGCCTGGCCGAAAAATTCCAGGCAGACTGTACGCGTGTGCTTGGGCATCTTGTGCAGAATCCAGCGCGCGGACGTAATCAAGCCGTCGCAACCTTCCTTCTGGATGCCGGGCAAGCCAGCCAGGAACTTGTCGGTCACGTCCTTGCCGAGGCCTTTCTTACGGAAGGTGCTACCGGGAATTTCCAGTATTTCAGTCTTGAATACTTCCCCGCTCTTGCCGCGTTCGGCAGGATGGGCCCATTCCAGCTTGAAGCGAGCCATCGCAACATCATGGATCTTGCCCAGGTTGTGATCGAGCCGCGTCACTTCCAACCAGTCGCCATTCGGGTCGACCATGCGCCAGCTGGCCAGGTTGTCCAGCGCAGTACCCCAGAGCACCGCCTTTTTGCCGCCGGCATTCATCGCGATATTGCCACCGATGCACGATGCCTCTGCCGAGGTCGGGTCAACCGCAAACACGAATCCGGCTTTTTCAGCAGCGTCGGAAACCCGTTTGGTGACTACGCCCGCACCCGAGTAAATGGTCGCGTATTCACGTCCCACTCCGGGCAATATGGTCATTTCGACCGCGCCAAGCTGTTCCAGCTTTTCGGTATTGATGACTGCCGACAAAGGCGTCAACGGAATCGCGCCGCCGGTGTAACCGGTGCCGCCGCCGCGTGGAATAATGGTTAACCCTAGTTCGATGCAAGCCTTGACCAGGCCCGCCATCTCGTCTTCCGAATCCGGCGTCAACACCACGAACGGATATTCGACACGCCAGTCGGTCGCATCGGTAACGTGCGAAACGCGCGACAAGCCATCGAACTTGATATTGTCTTTCGCCGTGTAGCGGCCCAACACGCGATTGCTGCGCTTGCGCAAATCGTACACCTGGCGGAACTCTTCACCAAAGGCGGCAACCGCCTGCCTGGCTGAGTGCAGCAAGGCTTCGACATTGGCGCTGCGTTGCACTGCTTGCGGATCATTGGCGTCGGATGGATCAATCAAGCGCCGCCTGTCCACCTCGGCCAATCGATGATGGAGGGCAGCAACCAGATCGTTGCGCCGCTTCGGATTGTCCAGCATGTCATCTTGCAGATACGGATTGCGCCGCACCACCCAGATGTCGCCCAGCACTTCATACAACATGCGCGCGGACCGGCCGGTTTGACGCGAACCGCGTAAATCGTCCAACAGATGCCACGCCTCTTCGCCTAACAGGCGAATCACGATCTCACGGTCAGAAAAGGACGTGTAGTTGTAGGGAATCTCACGTAAACGTGTGGGAACAACGCCTTCGGGGGCGTCAGACAGCAAGGTATGGAGTTGTGCGGGGGCGTTCATCAAGATAATTATACTGACCCTAAAAGAGCATTCTAGCGTATTGCAATGCACAAGGCGGCAACAGCCTTACAGTTTGCATGGCTTAAAAATACAAATCGTCGGGTAAAGCACGGACATCGGCCGATATTTTGTAGTGTGCAGCGCCTAAAATTTGATTTTGCGGGCAAATATGCCTATTTCTTCTATTGACCGCATCCCCACAATAGTTCCAAAAAGAAACAAAACAATTAACGCCAGCGAAATTTCCCTGAACGATCAGCGAATTAGCAGCAAATAATGACTATTTTGTGCGAGTGCGGCACCCTTTTTAGGACGTCCATTATAATTGTCGATCAATTTTGAACCACGGGGCATCATCAGCCTCGCCAATCCGGGCCCATACCATCATCTTATGACCACCGACTATCTGCAGAAAATATTGAACGCACGCGTCTACGATGTTGCCATCGAATCACCGCTGGAATTCGCACCCACGCTCTCGCAGCGCATGGAAAACCGAATTTATTTCAAGCGTGAAGACATGCAAAGCGTGTTCAGTTTCAAGCTGCGCGGTGCATATAACAAGATGGCGCATTTACCGCCGGCGCAAATGAAACGCGGGGTGATTTGCGCATCGGCAGGCAATCACGCGCAAGGCGTTGCCTTGTCTGCCGCCAAAATGGGTTGCCGTGCCGTGATTGTGATGCCGACCACCACTCCGCAAGTCAAGATCGATGCGGTCAAGGGACATGGCGGCGAAGTGGTATTGTTCGGTGACTCGTTTACCGACGCTTATCAACATGCGCTAACGCTGGAAAAGAAGCTCAAGCTGACCTTCGTCCACCCATTCGACGACCCCGATGTGATTGCCGGCCAAGGCACCGTTGGCATGGAAATATTGCGCCAACATCAAGCACCGATCCATGCAATCTTCGTGGCAATCGGCGGCGGCGGCTTGATCAGCGGCGTGGCGGCTTATGTAAAAGCGGTGCGGCCGGACATCAAGATCATCGGCGTGCAAACGCCCGATTCCGACTCGATGGCGCGCAGCCTGAAGGCCGGGCGCCGGGTTACGCTGACCGATGTCGGCCTGTTTTGCGACGGCACCGCCGTCAAGCTGGTCGGTGAAGAAACCTTCCGTCTTGCCAAGCTATATGTCGATGAAATCATTCTGGTAGACAATGACGCCGTCTGCGCCGCGATCAAGGACGTGTTCCAGGATACGCGCAGTATCTTGGAACCGTCCGGCGCCATGGCAGTGGCTGGCGCAAAAGCCTATATCGAACGCGCCAAAGCAGAGAAAAAGCCTCTCAAGAATGAGACTTTGGTGACCATCACCTGCGGCGCCAACATGAACTTCGATCGCTTGCGCTTCGTTGCCGAGCGCGCCGAACTCGGTGAAGCACGCGAAGCGGTATTCGCAGTCACGATCCCCGAGGCACGCGGCAGCTTCAAGCGCTTTTGCGAATTGATCGGGCCGCGCAACGTCACCGAATTCAATTATCGTATCAGCGACGCCAAGGCAGCGCATGTCTTTGTCGGCATACAGATATCGAACCGCGACGAACCGGGCAAGATCAGCAAGAATTTCGCCAAGCACGGCTTTGAAACGCTGGACTTGACGCATGATGAATTGGCCAAGCTGCACATCCGCCATTTGGTCGGCGGCAAGAGCCCCTTGGCGCATGATGAATTGCTCTACCGTTTCGAGTTCCCGGAACGGCCGGGCGCATTGATGCGCTTTCTCGACAGCATGGCGCCGAACTGGAATATCAGCCTGTTCCATTACCGCAACCAGGGCGGCGATGTCGGCCGTATCCTGGTCGGCCTGCAGGTGCCGAAAAAGGAAATGAAGGCTTTCCGCGAATTCCTTTCCAGTCTCGGTTACCGCTATTGGGATGAAAGCGAAAATCCGGTCTACAAGTTGTTTTTGTAAAAATTTCTGTAAACACCAACATGACGAGCCGACCGATCGGACAGTATAAATATTACGATTTCGTGATGGCGGCGTTCGTCACGATTCTGCTCTGTTCGAACCTGATCGGCGCGGCCAAAGCCGCACAAGTGACCTTGCCGCTTGTCGGCAACGTCACTTTCGGCGCCGGGGTTTTGTTTTTTCCGGTGTCGTATATATTCGGCGACATCCTGACCGAGGTGTATGGCTACGGCCGCGATCGGCGCGTGATCTGGGCCGGCTTCGGGGCGCTGATTTTCGCAGCACTGATGTCGGTCATCGTGTTGGCGCTGACGCCTGCCGCCGACCCGTTCAATAGCGAATACCAAGTCCACCTGAATGCGGTCTTCGGCAACACGCCGCGCATCATTTTGGGGTCTATCATCGCCTTCTGGTGCGGCAGCTTCGTCAATAGCTATGTGATGGCGAAAATGAAAGTCGGGATGGAGGGCCAGCGTCTGTGGGCGCGCATCATCGGCTCCACCGTGTGCGGCGAACTGGTTGATTCCAGCCTGTTTTACCTGATCGCCTTTTATGGCATCTGGTCCAATCATCAATTATTGTTGGTGGTAATCGCCCAGTATTTCCTGAAGACCGGCTGGGAAATCGTCATGACTCCCGTTACCTATAAGATAGTCGCGTTCTTGAAACACAAGGAAAACGAAGACTATTATGATCGTGACACCAATTTCAATCCGTTCAAACTGAAAGTTTGACAACATCTATCATGACTTCACCTAGCGCCCCGTCTTCCCCGGAAGCTTCGCCACTCGGCAAGCAGTCTGCGTATCAAACCCAATACGATCCGAGCCTGTTGTTTCCGATTGCGCGGCAAGGCAAGCGTGATGAACTCGGGATCAGCGGCACGCTGCCGTTTTTCGGTGTGGATATCTGGAATGCCTATGAAATTTCCTGGCTGAATCTGCGTGGCAAGCCGCAAGTCGCGATTGCCAGCATCACGGTGCCTGCCGATTCCGCCAATATCATCGAGTCGAAATCGTTCAAGCTATATTTGAATTCCTTTAACCAAACCAAGTTGGCCAATGTCGACGCATTGCTGGAATTGCTGCGCGCCGATCTGTCGGCCGGTTTCGGTGCGCCGGTGCAAATCAAGTTAATCACGCAAGAAGCATTTGGCAACGCCAAAATCATCGAAATGGATGGGATTTTGCTGGATCGGCTCGATATCGAGATCGATCAATACACGCCCGATCCGACCCAATTGGCGGCTGATCAGCAGCAGCCGCCGGTCGAGGAGGTGCTGATTTCGCATCTGTTGAAGTCGAATTGCCTGGTAACCGGGCAACCCGATTGGGGCAGCGTGCAAATCCATTACGTCGGCGCGCAGATCAATCAAGAGAACTTGTTGCGTTACCTGATTGGCTTCAGGGAACACAATGAATTTCACGAACAATGCGTCGAGCGCATCTTTATTGACGTCATGCGTCAATGCAAACCGCAAAAATTGTCGGTGTACGCCCGCTATACGCGACGTGGCGGCTTGGACATCAATCCCTGGCGCAGTAATTTCACCACCGGCAAGCCGCCATCAAACGTGCGCAATGCCCGACAATAGCAAAAGATTGCCGCTTTATTGTCAGTTAGCAATCTTGCTTATAGATTTTGCTTTTCGGTACCGAAAGGCTCAAAATAAGCCTATAATTCCGAGCAAATTCCATCTGTGCAACGCGTCATGAACCATTTTAGTCAAATCCTCGCTGTCGAAAACGTATTGCTAGACTTGGACGTATCCAGCAAGAAACGTGCGTTTGAGCAAGCAGGGCTGTTGTTCGAAAACAATTGCGGGATCGCCCGTTCAACGGTGTCAGATAATCTGTTCGCCCGTGAACGCTTGGGGTCGACCGGACTTGGGCATCGCGTTGCCGTACCGCATGGCCGCATCAAAGGATTGAAAGCACCGCTCGCCGCCTTCGTCCGCCTAGCCGAACCGATTCCATTCGAATCGCCTGATGGCGAACCCGTGAATTTGCTGGTATTCCTGTTGATACCAGACCACGTCACCCAACAGCATCTGGAAATCCTGTCGGAAATTGCAGAAATGTTTTCTGACGAGAATTTCCGTAATGTATTGACGACAGCACCCGATGCGGCGACAGTGCATGCGCGCCTGATTACCTGGCAGCCTAGCCTGCAAAGCATTGCATAATAAATACCGTCACGCGTCGCCTGCCGGGGACGCATCAAGCACGAATACCCAGTGGGTCGGGGCGCATCGTGTACACTCATCCGATTAATCGCTCCCGTGTCATCAGGCTGAAGGCCGCGCCATGCCATTATCAACACCGCTGACCATCCAACAACTGTACGACGATAATCGCGAATCGATGTTGCTTGGCTGGTTTGCCGGCTTCCCTGGCGGCGAACGCCTGATATCGGGCGACGCAACTTCCGCGGCAGATCAGGTCGGCCATTTGAACTTGATCCATCCGGGCCGGATACAAGTCTTCGGCCATCAAGAGACTGAGTATTACCAGCGCCTGTCACCGGCTTCGCGCGTGCATCAAACCGAAGAATTGGTCGCCGGTGAACCGCCGGCATTCATTATCGCGCAAGGCCTGGAAACACCCGCCTACATTTTGTCGATTTGCGACGAAAAGAATATCCCGCTTTTTTCGACTCCTTTGCCGGCAGCCCAGGTTATCGATTACCTGCGCGTTTATTTATCGAAGAAGCTCGCGCAGCGCATCACCATGCATGGCGTCTTCATGGATGTGCTCGGCGTCGGCGTGCTGATCACCGGCGAATCCGGTTTGGGCAAGAGCGAACTGGGGCTGGAATTGATATCGCGCGATCACGGCTTGGTGGCCGACGACGCCGTGGAATTCGCCCGCATCGCCCCCAACATGATTGAAGGCCGCTGCCCGGCGCTGTTGCAGAATTTGCTGGAAGTGCGCGGCCTGGGCTTGCTGGATATTAAGACTATCTTCGGTGAAACCGCGGTGCGTCGCAAGATGCGCCTGAAACTCATCGTCCATCTGGTCCGGCGCAGCACGCTGGAAGAGAATTACGAACGGCTGCCGCTGCATTCACAAAGCGAAGAGGTGCTGGGCTTGCCGATACGCAAAGTCGTGATACCGGTCGAGGCCGGACGAAATCTTGCCGTGTTGCTGGAAGCTGCAGTACGCAACACCATCCTGCAGTTGCGCGGCATCGATACGCTCAAGGAATTTATGGAGCGACAGCAAAAAGCGATGGGCAGCGACTAGCTTCAATTTGCGCACAACCCGCGCTCCACACATAATTAAGCGCATGCGGTATTATCTTGCACATGCGCATTATCATCATTACCGGTATCTCCGGCTCTGGCAAATCGGTCGGCTTGAATGCCCTTGAAGACGCCGGCTATTTCTGCGTCGACAACCTGCCGCCCACCCTGTTGCGCGCGTTGGTCGCGACACGCCTGGAAGAAGGGGCGGATATGCTGGCGGTCGCCATGGATGCGCGCAGCGCCAGCTCCCTGGCCGGATTGCCGGCCGACATCCAGGGTTTGAAGGCCGAGGGGCACGACGTCAAGGTCTTGTTCCTGACCGCAAAAACAGAATCCCTGGTTGCGCGCTTTTCCGAAACTCGCCGCAGCCATCCGCTCTCGCATCGCCTGCGTTCCGATCAAACGCCGTCCGACCGCCCCACGCTGCTCGAATGCATATTGAACGAGCGTGAAATGCTGTCATCGATTGAAGGCATGGGCCATGTAATCGACACCTCAGGTTTGAGTGGCAATAAATTGCGCGCCTGGATCAAGGAATTGGTTGAAACCGAATCCACGCCATTGACCTTGCTGTTTGAATCGTTTGCATTCAAATTCGGCGTGCCGCTGGACGCCGACTTGGTATTCGATGTGCGCGTGTTGCCGAACCCGTTTTACGACATTGCATTGCGACCGCTAAATGGCAAGGATGCGCCGGTGGCCGCATATTTGCGTAGCCAGTCACAGGTAGCCGAACTGATCGCAGATATTCGCGGCTTCATCGAAAAGTGGCTACCCTCGTTCAAGCGCGATAATCGCAGCTACCTGACCATCGCCATCGGCTGTACCGGCGGGCAGCACCGCTCGGTATTCGTCGTAGAACAATTAGCGGCCTATTTCCTCGAATCCGAGCGTGTGGTTTCACGCCATCGGGAACTCGCCTGACCGACAACCCCTGTTCGTCATGGCGGAACATAAGCGCCATGCGTTTCGACAATGCTAAAAAACGACTCCTGGCTGCCACTTTTCCCTCTTAATACCGTGCTTTTCCCGCATGGAGTGTTACCGCTCAAGGTATTCGAAGCGCGCTATACCGATATGGTGCGCGACTGCATGAAGAGTGAGGCGCCGTTCGGCGTAGTGTTAATCAAATCGGGGGCAGAAGTCGGCGCCACCGCCGAACCAGAAGCCGTCGGCACTCTGGCTCACATCACGCAATGGGATATGGAAAACCTGGGGGTGCTGCTATTGCGCACCGAGGGAGTATCCAGATTCCGCATCCGGCAAACCCGCGTATTGCCGGACCGCCGGCTTGAAGCACAAGTAGACTTGCTGCCGCCAGATGCGTCGGCGCCAATCAACGACGTGCATTTCGAGTGCGCGAAAACGCTCAAGATTGTTATCGACGACATCAACACAAAAGGCCGGACTGAACAAGGCTCCGCATTCGCCAGCCCGTTCACGCAAACGCTAAAACTCGACGACGCCGGTTGGGTTGCCAATCGCTGGTGCGAAATCCTGCCGATCCCGCTGAAAGCCAGGCAGAAATTGCTGGAACTGGACGATGCGCAAAGCCGCTTGTCGG
>Ga0302315_10005054_pt1 | contig 11357 bp, 8 predicted proteins | sample III_Palsa_N3_1_FD_200532 | JGI IMG/M metagenome (GOLD analysis project Ga0302315, IMG submission 200532) | Peat permafrost microbial communities from Stordalen Mire near Abisko, Sweden - III_Palsa_N3_1 | ecosystem: Environmental > Terrestrial > Soil > Palsa > Peat permafrost | place: Sweden... | reverse complement strand
GCACGCATCAAGGTATTTGGTCCACGCCCAAGGATATTTAAAAGGTACCAGCTGATTGAGATCAGCACGGCAATTAATAATACGCTTAGCATCCACACGGATCCGCTCAGCGCCCATTTCCAGTTCTTCTAAACCGGTATAACCCATTTGCGCAGCTTTTTTTTCAGCGCGGGTTGGTTCTACGATGTTACTCATTATGTTATATCCTTTTTATTAATTAAAAATAAACAAAAACTCTGCAGCTTTTGCGGCCGCGTTTTTACTGGCAAGCTTCACAATCAGGATCGTCAATCGAGCAAGCCTTAGGTAGTTCTGCTGCTGTTGGCATCACTTGCACTGCATTTAACGTACCGTCGGCTACTGTAGATTTTTCCACATTTGTTGCGCCAAGGCTGCGTAAGTAATAGGTTGTTTTCAAGCCAGATAACCAAGCATGGCGATAAATACTATCCAGCTTTTTACCGGAAGGCGCGTTGATATAAAGGTTAAGTGATTGGGCTTGATCTATCCATTTTTGGCGGCGTGATGCGGCATTAATTAACCACTCAGCATCCACTTCAAACGCTGTTGCAAAAATAGCTTTTAAGTCAGCGGGAATGCGCTCAATATTATGCACGCTACCATTGTAATATTTCAAATCATTTACCATCACATCATCCCATAAATTGCGCGCCTTAAGCTCTGCCACTAAATGGGGATTAATCACGGTAAATTCACCCGATAAATTAGACTTCACATATAAGTTTTGATAAGTCGGCTCTATCGATTGTGATACGCCACAAATATTAGAAATCGTTGCAGTAGGTGCAATCGCGAGCGTATTAGAATTACGCATGCCCACGCTTTTCACACGTTGACGTAATGATTGCCAATCCAGTGTGCTGCTGCGATCTTGTTTTAAATAAGCGCCACGCATTTCAGCGAGGAAATTAATAGAGTCGATAGGTAATATTCCTTTGCTCCATAATGATCCTTCAAACGTCGTATAAGCACCCCGTTCTTGGGCCAAATTGGTTGAAGCTTGAATCGCAAAATAGCTAACAGCTTCCATCGTTCTATCGGCAAATTCAATCGCTGCTTCTGAGGCATAAGGTATCTTTTTGGTGTATAAAGCATCTTGGAAGCCCATAATACCTAAGCCAACTGGGCGATGGCGTAAGTTAGAACGACGTGCTTGAATTACGGAATAAAAGTTAATATCAATCACGTTATCCAGCATACGCATAGCGGTATCAATGGTTTTTTGCAGCTTTTTCATATCAAGCTCGCCCTTGCTATCCAAATGAGCAGCTAAATTAATGCTGCCTAAATTACAGACAGCGATTTCATCGAGTGACGTATTGAGGGTAATCTCTGTGCATAAATTAGAGCTGTGTACCACGCCCACATGTTGTTGGGGTGAGCGTAAATTGCATGGATCTTTAAACGTAAACCATGGGTGCCCGGTTTCAAACAGCATACCAAGCATTTTACGCCATAATTTAACTGCTGGTATAATTTTGAAATTTCTGATCTTACCTTGTGCAGCTTGCTCTTCATACGCACTATACGCTTGTTCAAAAGCCTGGCCGTATAAATCATGTAAATCAGGCACTTCATCAGGGGAGAATAAAGTCCATGGTTTGTCTTCTATCATACGCTTCATGAATAAATCAGGGATCCAGTTAGCGGTATTCATATCATGCGTACGACGACGCTCATCACCGGTATTTTTACGTAATTCCAAGAATTCTTCAATATCCATGTGCCAGGTTTCAAGGTAAGCACAGACAGCACCTTTACGTTTACCACCTTGGTTTACAGCAACTGCAGTGTCATTGGCCACTTTCATAAATGGCATACTACCTTGTGATTTGCCATTAGTACCTTTAATATGCGCACCCATCGCACGCACAGATGTCCAGTCATTACCTAAACCACCGGCATATTTAGAAAGCAATGCATTATCTTTAATGGCATTATAAATACCCGCTAAATCATCAGGAATGGTGGTTAAATAGCAGCTTGATAATTGTGGGCGCAAAGTACCTGAATTAAATAATGTAGGTGTGGAGCTCATAAAATCAAAGGTGGATAATGCATTGTAAAATTCAATAGCTCGGGTTTCTTTATCCGCTTCATTAAGCACTAAGCCCATGGCAACACGCATAAAGAATATTTGTGGTAATTCAAAGCGTATTTCATCTTTATGGATAAAATAACGATCATAAAGCGTTTGCAAACCTAAGTACGTGAATTTTAAATCACGTTCTGGCCGTAAAGCCGCTGCCAAGGTGTGTAAATCAAATTGCGCTAATTTAGGATCTAATAATTCCTGCTTAATACCAGTATGGATATAAGGCGCTAAAGCCGTAGGATAGGCTGCATACAACTCTTGTAAGCTTGCAGCAGGGGTTAAGCCTAAAAAGCTGAATGCGTAGTATTGTAAATCATTTAATAATAAACGGGCAGAAACATAACTGTAGTTAGGTTCTTTTTCAATCAGGGTACGGGCGCTTAAAATCATCGCTTTATGGAGATCACTAATTGGCACACCATCAAATAAGTTACGTTGTGTTTGGCTAATAATTTGTTCAGCTTGTACATCTTTTAAACCGTCACAAGCTTGCTTTACAATAGTTGCCATTGGCATAGATTCTAAAGGCACTTTTTGGCCATTGGCTAAGGTAACATGGATCCCCGAGGCGCTAGCGCTAGCTGAGGCAGGGGCTTTTTCACGTTCTTTACGTCGCTCCTCACGATAAAGTACATAGGCACGAGCTATTTTGTGCTGGCCGCTACGCATGAGCGCAAGTTCTACTTGATCTTGAATATCTTCAATATGAATGGTGCCGCCACTTGGTAAACGGCGTGCAAAGGTGTTAGTAATATAACGTGCAAGCTCAGCAACCGTTTCGTGAATACGGCTAGAGGTTGCGGCATTACTACCTTCTACAGCTAAGAAGGCTTTGGTCATGGCTACGGCAATTTTATCTTCATCATAGGCGGTTACTTTGCCATTACGGCGGATAACACGTAGCGTGCCTGGGGTTGTGGCTGATATATGATGGGGTAGCTCGTTCATATCTCCTGGGCTGCTTTGTTGCCCTAAGAAGAAAGAGGTTGGTTTTTCTTTAATAGAAATAGGTTCGCTCATGGAAATGTTCTCCGTATCCTGTACAACGTGCTTAATCATGGCAAAAAAGCCGTGAATAAAAATCTCTGGGTGAGAGGTGAAACTGTCGCCCGTCCTTGGCTTTTACTGGTAGTAGCTTTTTCCTAAAACCACAATATATAGTTGTTAACTACCCATGTGATACAAGATAGCGTGTATTGAAGAAAATTTCAACGTGCAATCCTGGGGGTATGCTGTGGATAAGATGTGGTTATTTTGTTAATTCAGGGAGTTGTTTCTATTCAGATTAAAAAACGTGATGTACACTGGAAGTAGGGATGAAAGTTTTGGAGACCATACTATGAGTGCAATGGCTTACTATACTATTGGTGGTGTGCTGGTGGCGGTGAGTTATATTACTTTTCTTTATAACAGGCTGGTTACTTTAAAAAATAATGTGCGCCAAGGTTGGGCGAATATTGAAGTGCTGCTCAAGCAAAGACATGATGAGTTACCAAAACTTGTGGCGGCTTGCCAGCAATATATGGGCTATGAGCAACAAACCTTAGGCCAAATTGTGGCGGCGCGTGGGGCGGTGTTAAAAGCGCGGAATCAGAAAGATATGAAAGCCTTAGGCGCTGCTGAAGCGGACTTGCACGCGGGGATTAGCCAACTCTTTGCATTGGCTGAAAATTATCCTGATTTAAAAACCATGCAAAGCTTTCTTCAATTACAAGATCGTATCAGTGGTTTGGAAAATACGATTGCTGATAAGCGCGAACTTTATAACGATAGCGTTAATAGCAATAACATCCAAATCGAACAGTTTCCTGATATGATCATCGCTAACTTCTTCAAGTTCGAGGCGTTTTCGCTGCTGGAGGTAGCACCAGCTGATAAGCAAGATGTTGATATGAAAGCGTTGTTTAAAGAATAAGCAGAATAAGTTATGCACATCGGTATTGATACTAAAGAGATTTCAAAGTGCTGATAGCCTTATGCCAGTTGGTAAAACTATTTTCAGTAATTAATTGATTTTTATTGATATTTTTTTGTGGGCAAAAAGTGAGCATTTTTTATCTTCCTCGATAAAACCGTAACTTAGCGTTTTTCTCCCAAACTATTCACAGAGTTATCCACAGGATTTGTGGATAACTTTCTATCTGGAAATTATACAGGCATAGGCCAATTACAAGTTGTTTATGGGACGTAAAAAATACTTTCACTAGCGCATAGGAACATGCCATAATCAGCCAGATCGTGTAGCAACTTTACTGAGGATTACGATGAACGACAATAAACAAAAAGCATTAGCAGCAGCACTTGGGCAGATTGATAAGCAGTTTGGTAAAGGAGCTATCATGCGGATGGGCGATAGCGTGGTTGAAGCGTTGGAAGCGATTTCCACCGGCTCTTTAGGCCTTGATATTGCTTTGGGCGTGGGCGGTTTGCCACGTGGCCGTATTGTTGAAATTTACGGGCCAGAATCTTCTGGTAAAACAACTTTAACCTTGCAAGTCATTGCACAAGCACAAAAGCTGGGTGGTACTTGTGCGTTTGTGGATGCTGAGCATGCGCTTGATCCGATTTACGCAGAAAAATTAGGCGTGAATGTGGAAGATTTATTAGTGTCACAACCTGACACCGGCGAGCAAGCCTTAGAGATTACTGATATGTTAGTGCGCTCTAGCGCGGTTGATGTGGTGGTGATTGACTCCGTGGCGGCATTAACTCCGAAAGCGGAAATTGAAGGTGATATGGGTGATAGCCATATGGGTTTACAGGCCCGCTTAATGTCACAAGCTTTGCGTAAGCTAACGGCTAATATCAAGCGCTCTAATACGTTGGTTATTTTTATTAACCAAATTCGGATGAAAATTGGTGTGATGTTTGGTAGCCCAGAAACGACCACCGGTGGTAATGCGTTAAAATTCTATGCCTCTGTGCGTTTGGATATTCGCCGCATTGGTGCGATTAAGAAAGGCGAAGAAATTGTTGGTAGCGAGACGCGTGTGAAAATCGTTAAAAACAAAGTCGCCGCGCCATTTAAGCAAGTGGAGTTTGCGATATTGTATGGTGAAGGTATCTCCCGTGAAGGTGAAGTGATTGATATGGGCTCTAACCTTGGGATTATTGAGAAGTCGGGCGCATGGTATAGCTACAATGGTACGCGTATTGGTCAAGGTAAGGAAAATGTGCGCTTGTATTTGCAAGAAAATCCTAGCTTGTTCGCAGAAATTGAAGCGAAGATCCGTAATGAGCTGTTAAGCAATCCACAGAAGCTGAAGGAAACAGCCCGTGCATTGAGCGCAGCTGAGCCTGAAGAGGTGTAATTAAAGCTGGGCGAGGCCACACAATCAAATCACCCTCCTCCCTTCCTGTCCTTCCCCCGCAAGGCTGAGGTATCGGCGCATTTTGGCTTTAAAAGTTCAGAGAAATTAACAAGTTATCTTGCACCATGCTCTCTAAAACGAACCCCTCTCCCTCGAGGGAGAGGGAAATGCTGGCGTAGCCAGCGAGGGTGAGGGGGACGATCTTAATGCTATCACCAGCCCCTCTACAACGTCCCACAATCATTTCTACCCTGCAAATATAACATGTATGCGAACAGGTTTGTACGCTGTAGAAAGGCCCAGAAAATGCTCCAAGATCGCCCCCCTCACCCTCGCAAGCTTCGCTTGCTCGACCTCTCCCTCAAGGGAGAGGTGTCCACTCTAGATATATTAGTGTGGTGTAATTTATTAATTTCTCTGGACTTTTAAAGCCAAAATGCGCCGATACTTCAGCCCGCAAGGGGGGAAGGGACGTGCTAATTAGATTTTGAACCTCTTGACTTAGAGCCAGCTGATGGGAAGAAAAAAAAACAGAGTTAGAAGTTGTAAATGATGAAAGTATAGTTGTTGATGATTGCTTAGAAGCTCTTAAAAAAGATGTTCAAATAGGGGGATACAAAGGTAAAATTCTAGATGTTGCCGATGCCATAAAGGAGAGTGTTAGTAAGGGGTCTTCAACGCCTCAAAACAACTCTTCGGGCCCTAGTTCCCCATTATTCAAAGGAAGATCCCGCCCTAATGCAGTTTGATCCGCCTCCGCTTGCTGCCTTGGCACGGTCTCCTCCGTAAACACTTCCTGCAGCGTATGGCTTTCCCCCGGATACGCTAACAACCCAGTCGCAGGATCTATTGCCACTCGCACTAACTCTGTCGGCTCCGGTGGATTATGTTCTGGTTTCCCCGCCAATGCTTTAGCCATAAAATCACGCCAAATTGGTAATGCCGCCTGTGCACCATATTCTTTTAAGCTACGTGGTTGATCATATCCCACCCAAACAGTTGCTACGACATCCCCGTTATACCCACTAAACCATGCATCCATTTGATCATTAGTCGTTCCTGTCTTACCCGCAATATCCGATCGGCCTAACGATTTTGCACCACTTGCGGTACCGCGTTGAATAGCATCCTTAAGAATATCCGTCATGATATAAACATTACGCGCATCCACCACACGCGGGGCAATATGTTTAGGTGGCTGCATCGTCGTTTGGGCGATCAAATCACGCTCACCATTTTCACACCAATAGCAAACCGTTAAAGGTTCAGCGGCAAATACCACATTGCCATCCCTATCTAAAATTTTATCAATAAAATAAGGACGCACTTTAAACCCACCATTGGCCAAAACCGCATAAGCTGTTACTAGATCTAAAGGTGTAATATTCGGCGTACCTAACGCTAGCGATAAACCATGCGGCATATCTTTGGGGTTAAAGCCAAAGCGGCTAAGGTAATCGATAGTTTTATCAATGCCAACGGTATTTAAAATTCGTATAGACACCATATTACGTGAACGCAGTAGCGCTTCACGCAAACGCATTGGGCCATTAAAGGTGCGATTATCATTTTGCGGGCGCCACACTTCTTGTTCCGGTTGACGGAGCACAAAGGGCGCATCATTAATAATCGTTGCTGCTGTCATGCCTGTAGCTAAACCAGCGGAATAAATAAATGGCTTCACATTTGAGCCAGGTTGTAACTTCGCTTGGGTGATCCGGTTAAATGGCTTGTCGTAAAAGTTAAAACCACCGACTAAGGCTAATATTGCACCGTTTTGTGGATTAAGCGCCACTAAAGCGCTTTGCGCTAAAGGTGTTTGCGCTAATCGCCAACCACCATCAGCCTCTTTATCGAGATAAACCACATCACCTACCGTCACAATATCAGCAGCTTGCTTGGGCAGATAGCTAACGCGACCATTGCCTAAATCTTTACGGGCCCAAGATAAAGCAGGCCAATGCAAGGTAACGATATCACCATAAGCAAGCTGTACCGTTGCTGTTGTACCATGAACCGTTTTAATAGCTGCAGGTTGGAGTTGGTTAATCGTGGGTAATTTTTTTAAAGCAGCTGGCCAATCAGCAACATCACGTAAATTTTGTTTAGGGATACGAAAACCATGGCGTTGGTCGTAGGCTAGCAAACCATTACGTACAGCAAGGTTAGCGGCTTGCTGGAGTGTGCTATCAATAGTGGTATACACATGCAAGCCTTTACTATACGTTTCATCTCCTAAAATCGTCAGTAATTCTTGGCGCACCATTTCAGCGACAAAAGGTGCTTTGGTTTGCGTAAGGCTGCCATGGTAGTAAGCATCAACTGGTTCTTGGCTGGCTGCTTCGTAAGCGTTTTTATCGATATAACCTACGGCATACACTCTATCTAACACATGTTGGCGTCTTGCTTTGGCAGCTGTTGGGTTAGCGATAGGGTTAATGGCAGAAGGGGCTTGCGGTAAGCCTGCAATCATAGCATTTTGTGCCAAGCTCAGTTCATTAAGCGGTTTACCATAATAAACTTGCGCAGCAGACGCCACACCATAAGCGCGATAGCCTAAAAAGACTTTATTTAAATAAAGCTCTAATATTTCATCTTTGCTCAGTTCATTTTCAATTTTTATGGCTAATAAAATTTCATTAATCTTACGGGTATAAGTTTTTTCCCGCGTTAGAAAAAAGTTACGAGCAACTTGCATGGTAATCGTGCTACCGCCTTGGCTTTTGCTGCCAGCAAGTAACACATGAAAACTGGCCCGCATCAGTCCGACGATATCAACACCGTTATGTTGATAGAAACGTTGATCTTCAGTGGCGAGCACAGCGTGGATTAAATCAGGGGGTATATCTTTGATTTGCATAGGAATGCGCCGCTCATTGCCAAACTCGCCAATGAGTTTTTCATCCGCGGAGTAAATACGCAGTGGCACTTCAAGCTCGGTGTTGCGCAAAGTTTCCACGGAAGGTAACTTACTGGAAAGATATAAAATAAAAATACCAATTACAATAAGGCCTAATAGCGCTAAGCTTAGGAGGGAAGGGAGTAAGCGTTTAATCATCTAGCATCACTTGTCGCGTTAAAGGAATGAATTTGTCAGATGTCTGTATTCTGGGCTAATGTGAGATGTAAGGCAAGTGGGTTACTGCTTCTGTAATAATCTTCTCGTCAGTAGCTATTGAACAATATAAACTTCCTACTATTATTATAGGAAGCGTAAATCGTCTGCACCCAAAAACACCTTTACCAAGGATAGGATAGTGTTTCAATTACTGAGTAAAAAACCCCCTTTATTGTTGGGTGTAGATATCAGTGCTGCTGCTGTTAAAGTGGTAGAGCTGGGTCTTATGGGCACAAGCTATTGTGTGAACAGCTATGGTAGTGAGTTATTGCCAATAAACGCTGTTGTCGATAAAGACATTAAAGATGTTGAAGCTGTTGGGCACGCCATTGCGCAAGCTATTGAAAAAGCGAACCCCAGCACAGAATATGCCGCAGCTGCTGTCTCAAGCTCTGCGGTGATGACCAAAACTATACAGTTACCTGCTACTTGGCAAGAAGAGGAAATGGCTAGCCAAATTGAAGTGGAAGCCAGCCGTTATATCCCTTATCCCTTAGAAGAAATTAGCTTAGATTTTCAAATCGTTGGTGAGAATAGCCGTGATCCTAATCTGGTGGATGTGTTGATCGCAGCTTGCCGTAATGAAAATGTTGAGTTAAGGGTGGATGCTTTAGAATTAGCAGGTTTGACCCCCAGAGTTATCGACGTAGAATCCTATGTGATGGAGCGAGCGTTTAGTTTAGTGGCACCACGCTTGCCACGTAAAGGGGATAACCTCACCGTCGCATTGGTGGATATTGGTGCGACCTTAACGACCTTAAACGTGTTACACGATCACCAAGTTATCTACACACGTGAGCAACTTTTTGGCGGCCGGCAATTACTGGAAAGTATTCAACGCCGCTATAAACTCACGCCAGAAGAAGCTTATATGGCGGAGCGCCAAGGAAGCTTGCCAGCTGATTATGCCAAAGATGTGCTCGCGCCATTCCATGCAGCGGTAGCTCAACAAATTAGTCGTGCTTTGCAGTTCTTCTTTTCTTCATCTACTTACAGTGAAATTAATTACATTGTGTTATCAGGTGGCAGTGCGAGCCAGCCTGGGTTGTCGGAAGTTGTGTACGAAAAAGTAGGGTCGAAAGTCATGGTGGCTGAACCTTTAGCCGATATGCTGATTGCACCACGTGTTCGCACACAACTGACCAAATGGGATGTACCTTCTTTGATGATCAGCTGTGGTTTGGCATTAAGGAGCTTTGATAGATGATGCAGATTAATTTGCTGCCATGGCGAGAAGAGCGGCGTGAAGAGGAAAAAAAACGATTTTTAAGCTTGATAGGTGTTGTTGCTGTGGCGACGCTTATTATTATGATTTACGTGCATTGGATATATTCGAATTGGATAGATGCGCAAGTGCAGGTGAATAATTATTTAAAAGATCAAACCATTATTCTTGATACGCGTATTAAGCAAATCGACGCTTTACAGCTAGAAAAAGAGCACTTATTGGCGCGCGTAAGAGTGATTCAAACCTTAGAGGCGGATAGACCCGCTGTGGTTAACTTATTTGATCAAATGGTGCGTATCATTCCTGATGGGTTATATCTCACTAGCGTAGTGCGTAAAGATGAAAATTTAACATTTGAAGGCAAGGCTGAATCCAATACACGTGTTTCAACATTTATGCGTAATATTGAGCATTCAACAGCATTAAAAGATCCCAGTTTAAGCATTATTAAAGTGGATGATACGACGGCGAATAAGCAAGTTGTCTCTTCAGAGGCGCTGGGGAATTTCTTTAGCTTACAAGCCAAACAAATAGAGAGTTCCTTACCGCCCACAGGCTCTGCGCAGGTAGCGCCACAGCCTGTCGTGACGAAATGAGATTTAAAGGAATAAAATAATGGCAATTGATTTGCGCGACCTAACGCTCGATAACATAAGTGTATGGCCAATGCCGGTAAAGGCTGGCGTCATTGCGTTGGTTTGTTTAATGATTATTTGTATAGCCTATTGGCTTGATATGAGTAATCAACAGCAATCTTTACAGCAAGTAGAGCAACAAGAAGTTGCACTAAAAGCTACCTACGAACAAAAACAGCAAAAATCAGCCAACTTAGAAGCTTATAAAGCACAAATGGCTGCTATTAATGCAGAATTTAGTGCTTTATTAAGCGAGTTACCAGGCAGTAGTGAAGTGCCAGGTTTGGTTGAAGATATTTCACGGATGGGTTTAGCCAATGGTTTAGCGTTTGAGTCCATCCAATTACAACCTGAAATCCAAAAAGATTTTTATACCGAATTGCCCATCGATATGATGGTCCAAGGTGATTACCACAGCATTGCTAAATTTATAAGCGATGTGGCTGATTTACCGCGCATTGTGAATATTGAAGATTTTACCATTAAAAATCAAGATAAAACCGACAGTGGTGCACAATTGGTGATGAATGTGACAGCCAAAACCTATCGTTATATTGATAAAAGCAACGGAGGTTAATGGTTGTGGAAAAGAACATCCGTAAATTTTTAAATCAATATGGTAATGCTGTCTATTGGCGACGTGTTTGGGGTTTAGTACGCCAACGTTTTTCCGCACGTCATTCACGCACGATTGCTTTGATATATTTTATCATTGCGCAAAATATATGGGCCAAACGTGCATTAATCACGTTGTGCAGCTTATTTATTATTTTACCTTTATTGTGGTTGCCAAGTTGCTCCAGTGACGATAACTTGACCGGTATACGCGCTTATATTGCAAGTATCAATAAACGTCCTGCTGTACCTATTGAGCCGTTGCCCGTCGTCAAACCGTATAAAGGCATCGTGTATAGCGCAACGGGTTTGCGTAGCCCATTTATTGCACCTA
>Ga0302315_10005053_pt1 | contig 11359 bp, 9 predicted proteins | sample III_Palsa_N3_1_FD_200532 | JGI IMG/M metagenome (GOLD analysis project Ga0302315, IMG submission 200532) | Peat permafrost microbial communities from Stordalen Mire near Abisko, Sweden - III_Palsa_N3_1 | ecosystem: Environmental > Terrestrial > Soil > Palsa > Peat permafrost | place: Sweden... | reverse complement strand
TGTCAAAATCCCGTCCTAAAAAGCGCTGGATAATCCTTGTTTTCCGGTCATTCCGCTTACCTTCCTTTGTTAATATTTCACGCAGGTTCTCAAACAACCTGTCAGGTTCATTAAGCAGGCGCTCATAGGTAACTGTTCCCGTATCAAATGTATAGGGATCGATTTTTAGCAGGTCCGCGCGCAGGCTATAATAAAAGGAGCAAAGGATGGTGAGATTTAAAAAGTTCGTGCGTTGAATATCGCTGCCTGTCACTTGCCGGATCGCCAATTGCTGTAAAGCTGCCAGTTTGGTCTTGTCGATGAACACTTGATCCGTGCGTCCTTCTGTCAGTGCTGCAAAATCATCAAACTTAAAAGTCAGGCCCAGGCTGTCCGGCAACGGAGGCAGGCCGGTTCTATCCCGCGTATCGGCATAAGCGATAAATTTTACCTTTTTAACCAGTTCTTCTATATAGAATTGGGCGATATGTGATGGCCAGAGCTGGATATCCTTACGCTTATTTTTATCCTCTTTTTTCGCATCGTCGATCTCCTGCGCAATGTGCCGCTTTAAAAATTCTTCGACCTTATAATTGACCGAGATGTTTTCAATGTTTTCATAGACGACTTCCAGGCTGCTGTCAAACGCAGCACTGAAATAGCAACAGGCTATATCCATAGCCTTCATATTCACCCCTTTTACATTCGGTTTATCCCCCCAGAGACGGTCGACCCGATAAGGCGAGGGCTTGGAGATGGTGATCACATCGTCGGTAAGATTGCTTACCCTGACAAATAGCGGAACCATATCGTTGACACCGCCCTTTTCATAATAATAAATTTCCAGGCTGTTCTTTTCCTCATCAAAAAACCCGAAGATCAAAGACACCGTTAACAACGGTAACTGCCCGAAAAGTAACTTAATACAATTTAAGACTGTGGACTTTCCCGCGCCGTTCTTGCCGACAAGGCCGGTCATCCCCAACACTTTCTTTGGAAAAATATCGACATAATTTTCATTCAGCCCAACTTCCAGGTGATAGTGCCCCGGCTGGTTTACATCGCCGGAAATATGAAAAACAAAGCGGCCATCAAAGCTGAAAAGCTTCTGCCGGATGATCTTAAAGTCTTCGATAAAGACAAAAGCTAATTTCATTGTTGCTGATAAGAGAGGTTTAAAGTGCGCTATACGGAGACTAAACTACTATTTAATCCGGAGATAATTGACACGAACAATCCGTTCACAAATTTAACTAAACAAATGAGTTAGGTGTCTTAACACTTAATTTACAATTTGTTATTTCTTTTGCACTAAATGATTTGGTAAATTCGTTCTAAGAGAAAGAATATCGTGGCCATAAAAAGTAGTTTGCATAATTGATATGATCGGTATTGTTTCGCTAATTAAGGATATGAGGTTTAATTCAAATTAATTGGCATGGACTTTAAAAAAACGATTGAAGGTAGTCTTAATCGTTGGAAGTCAGACTTGCAATTTTGAAAAAAGAACCCACCTTGTGTTACTTCAAATTAATGAATAATAAAAAAAAACGTTCATTAAACTGCCAATAAAATAGACATTTAACTATTCAAAAGTAATAATCTTTCACTCGAAGAAAATTTATAGTAAATTTGATTATAAAGCGAAACATGGCGATGCAAGATCAAAATGTGTTACAAATACGTAACAGTGAAATAAATTAAGATTATAAAATACTGACAATTAGGATATTATATACACTGAGGCTCTTGCTGTTAATCAGAGGATCGCTGGTTCGAGCCCAGCCTCAGGAGCCTAAAAATCAATGATTTAACCCAACTCTGGCGAGTTGGGTTTTTTATTCTCACACATTTCTCACACAATTTCGCAAAACACACACTAACAATATAGAATTGGCAGGTCTGTTTGGTTTGGCAAATAGGGATATTATGTAACTTTGCTCCACTACATACTACCTATTATGCAGCATCTTAAAGAGTTTCTAACCAGTATTCAGACATTTGATCTACGAATTATCGAAGATGAAATACAAACCGAATGGGGTACGAATGAGAAAAAGCATATTAAATCCTCTACGGTACTAAATATAATTGCTCTACAAACTATAGAAGCAAATTGCGTGTACTAAGGGAAATGGCTTTTATTGATATACTGGCCTAGTTGTTTACCATAACCACAGCTTGCCCCACATAGGTGCTGGTTTTTAATTGCTCCACCAGCCAAACCGCCAGATCAGCCCGGGTAATAGCGTGTCCTGTCTCACGTTCTCCAATCACTCGTACCTTGCCGGTCGCCGCCCCGTCTTTCAGAATTGGAGGCCGCGCAATTACCCAATCCAGTTTACTGCCCCGCACGATATCCTCCATAGCCGCTTTGTCCGCTGTTGATCCGCGCAGGAACGTAGGCACCATCAAATAACGGAACCACCATGGCGATTGTTTTGCACTGTCAGCTACACCCATTGCAGACACGACAATCAACCGCCGGGCACCGGATTTCTCCATGGCCGCCACAATGTTTCGCATGGCATCACGCTCCAGCGTTTGCGCCTTCCACGGCGCTGTACCGCCAATGCATTCCACCACGGCGTCCTGCTGATCCATTGCCTGTAGCACATCCTCCGCTTTCAGCGCGTCGCCTGTGATCGCCCGCACGCCTGCGGGATAGGACAAACCGGCACTTCGTACCAGCACACTCACCTCGTAGCCCTTTTCAACAGCCTGGTTCACAACCAAACTACCCGTTTTGCCCTTAGCGCCAAGTACCAAAACTTTCATCTTAAACCTCCTGTTTCTTTTGATCTTATGATATACATTTAATAATTTTTAAGGCAATTTGTTTCGTTTCAATTGAGCTTACGATACTCGCTGGGCGAATAGCCTGTTTTTTGCCTGAATAGCCGGGTAAAATGCGGCGGATGCTCAAAGCCAAGCGTGTAAGCAATCTCGCTCACGGATTTATCCGTACTCCATAATAAAGTCTTTGCTTTATCGATCAATTGTAAATGGATATGCTCCTGCGTAGTTTTTCCGGTGAACTTTTGCAGCAGGTCCGAAAGATAATTGGGTGACAGGTTCAAACGTTCGGCAAAAATTTTTACGCCCGGTAGCCCGCTGTTTATCAGCGTATCCTGTGCAAAATAATCCTTCACCAACCATTCAAAAGCCTGTACCACATCGGTATTTACTTTTTCACGGGTGTAAAATTGCCGGTCATAGAAACGGCTGCAATAATTCAGTAACATTTCGATGTTATTCTGGATCAGGGTCTGCGTATGTTTATCAATAGGCTGGCCACATTCCTGTTTAACCTTCCTTACACAATCCAGCAGGGCAAGTTTCTCTACTTCGGAGACATGCAAAGCCTCGTTTGATTCATAATTGAAGAAGCTATATTGTCCGATATTTTTACCGAGCGCGGAATGGTGGATCAAATCCGGATGAAAGAACAACGCCCAGCCTTCTTCAGGGATAGGAGCCGATATGGGCGTGGTTGCCTGGCCGGGCGCAGTGAACATGAGTGAACCCTCGCTAAAGTCATAATACGACCGGCCATAGCCTAACACCCCATCAAATTTTTTGCAGAATATGGTATAAAAATCCAGCCGGTAAACAAGGCCATTGCGATCGCCGCGAAACTGGTATTTGGCCAGGTCGATAACCGTAACCAAGGGATGGGTTGGTTTACCGCAGCCCCATAACTCATGAATCTCGCTAATAGTTTCAACATCAATATATCGCTGCTGCATCATCGTCCTAATTTACAAAACGGTCACGCATTATTTGTATGAATTCAGGATCGCTGTTATCATATTTGGTATCGATATAGAATTGGGCATCCTCGCCTATGATATAGCGCAATTGTGCTTTGCCATCTGTAGCAGCCTGGTAGATCGTTTGGGCAACATCTTCGGGCGTAGCCTTTGGCAAATGGGCCGTGGTCGACGCATAACGGCCAAAAAAGTTGCCCATTAGTGGATTATATTCAGGGAACTCGTTTTTGATCATTTCCAGGCCGTTTCTAAAATTAGTCGCTACGCCACCCGGCTCGATGACTTTAACAACTATACCAAATGCAGAAACCTCGTGAGAAAGCGATTCTGAAAAACCCTCCACCGCGAATTTGCTGCTGTTGTACAGGCTCCCGAATGGCAAGCCCACCTGGCCACCGAAAGAAGATATGTTAATGATTGTGCCACTGCCTTGCCGGCGCATCAGCGGTAACACGGCACGGGTAACATCCATAAGCCCAAATACATTAACGGCGTATTGCTTTTGAATTTGCTCGGGCGTAGCGGATTCAAACACGCCCATCAAACCGAAACCTGCATTGTTTACCAATACACCGATGCTGCCAAAATGCCCGATGGCCTCCTTTATTGCGTTTTGAATAGATTCCGGGTCTTGTACATCCAGCCGGGTTACCAATACATTCTCTAATTCATTCAGTTCCTGTTCGTTTCCCGGTGAACGCATGGTGGCTACTACGTTCCAGCCTTGTTGTTGAAATATTTTAGCTGTTTCCCTGCCGAAGCCCGATGAGGCTCCTGTAATCATGATTGTTTTGCTCATTTTTATTTTCTTTTGTTTAAACAAAGGTGGGAACTATGGCGAAAGCCGACTTACCTGATTCTACGGAATCCTTACCTGTTTTAAGGTTTTTTATTTAAAAACCCTCTACTGTGCCTTGAACGGGCGCAAATATATTCGTGGCTCTGGCGTTCTTTGACATCTAAAATACGACCGGAGCCTCAACAAAAACCCAGGTGGCCGAATTAGTTGTTTCGGCTAAACCAAAAGCAGATACGGCTAAACGGATGCGGCTGCAACTGCCGAGATTTGTGTCATCAAAATTGAACGCCCATGAAAATTATTGTTACCGGCTCCTTGGGGAACATCAGCAAACCGCTTACGCAAACTTTGGTTAGCCAGGGACACGCCGTAACCGTGATCAGCAGCGATCCGAAAAAACAGGCGGCTATCGAAACTTTAGGCGCAACGGCCGCCATCGGATCGATGGCAGATGTTGGTTTCTTGATCAAAACCTTCACCGATGCCGATGCCGTCTACGCGATGATTCCGCTCAGTTTTACCGAACCTGACCTTGGTAGCTATTTTCGGCAGATGGCGCAAAATTACCGCGAGGCCCTCGCACAAACTGCTGTTAAGCGGGTGGTGGTGATGAGCGGCTGGGCCGCGGACCTGGTCAAAGGCGAAAATGTAGAAGATGTATTTGACGGATTGGATGCAAATTTTACCGTCATGCGCCCCGGTTCCTTTTACACCAATTTCTACCAATCCATGGATCTGATCAAAGGCAAAGGTTTCATCGGTAAATTCCTGACGCTGCGCTATTCCGGTCTTTGGGCCTTGCTAACCGGCAAAACGGGCCTGTTAATGGGCAATTATGGGGGTGAAGACCGCATCGTTTTTGTATCGCCAAGGGATATAGCTGATGCGGTTGCTGAAGAGTTGTTGTTAAACCCAAAAGAAAAAACCATACGCTATGTAGGCAGTGAAGAAATGACCTGCAACGAGGCCGCCAGGATAATCGGAACTGCCATTGGCAAGCCCTGGTTGAAATGGGTGCTGCTTTCAGATAAGGAAATGCTGCAGGGATTAAAAATGGCTAAATTGCCTGAAAAGCTGGCCGAAACGCTTGTGGAGATGCAGGCCGCCATGCACAGCGGTAAAACACTGGAAAATTTTCACCATAACAAACCCAAAATGGGCAGCGTAAAGCTGGCTGATTTCGCAAAGGAATTTGCGGCGGTATATCATAAAAGTTAAGTACCTTGTAGTATGAGCAGCAACCAGCTTTTTCGTTTCAAAACAATCACCGAATATCACCGGGCGGCTGGATTGCCTAAGCCGGAACACCCGCTAATCAGCCTGGTGCGGATGGATGATATTACATTGCCCTTTGCGGAGGGGCCGTTCAGCATTATCTATGACTTTTACGCGATCTCCTTAAAAAAGGTGTCCAACGTTAAATTCAAATACGGGCAGCAAGCCAGTGATTTTGATGAAGGCGTTTTGTTTTTTATGGCACCAGGGCAGGTGTTTGGCGTAGAAATTGAAAAGGGGGCAACCAAGCGGCCCGAAGGCTGGTTTATCCTGATCCATCCGGACTTTTTATGGAACACGCCGCTGGCCAAAACCATCAGGCAATACGAATATTTTGATTATTCCGTTAACGAAGCGCTCTACCTTTCGGAAAAAGAAGAAAACATGCTGACGGCCATCGCGCATAATATTGAACAGGAATACCGGGCCAATATCGATCGCTTCAGCGGCAGTGTGATCATAGCGCAGCTGGAGTTGCTGCTCACCTATGGAGAGCGCTTTTACCAGCGCCAGTTCATCACCCGAAAAGTAGCCAGCCACGAAATATTGACCAAACTGGAAGACTTGCTTAATAGCTATTTTAACAGTGGCGCGCTTGCCCAAAAAGGCCTGCCCAGCGTAACTTATATTGCCGAAAACTTACATATTTCGCCGGGTTACCTAAGCGGCCTGCTCAAATCCCTGACGGGCCAAAGCACCCAGCAGCACCTACATGACAAGCTGATCGAACTGGCGAAAGAAAAATTGTCGACAAGCAACCTTACAGTCAGCGAGATCGCCTATGAGCTGGGCTTTGAACACCTCGCTTCTTTCAGCAAATTGTTTAAGACCAAGACAAGCCAGTCGCCTCTGGAATTCAGGGCTTCGTTTAATTGACCCGGCTCGCCCGGCGGAATCTTCGCGGTCATATTTATTTTATAGCTATTTCCATTTATATTATACTACCTCAAATTTAACTTTATTGACTAAATAGGCAGCTACCAAAATAATTATGATGCCGCTCAATTGGCTCATGGTTTAATTCACCGGGAACAGTTCAAAGAAATTCCGCATCGGGTAGAGTATTAGTTAACTGACCTTGGGCAAAGCCTTAGGCCAATATTGAAGGATATGGCAACCTGGGGCCGGGAAATGGCTTTGGATACAGTACAGCAATTATTTACCAGCTATAAAACAAAGAGGCCGTATCATGAATCATGATACGGCCTCTTTGTTTCTAATTTCATGCAATATTTGAACCTGGTTTCATAATTAAATGACACACCTTTTCCCGGAACTCATTTAATTATAAGGTGGAGTTTCAAAATTAACTGTGGGCATACGCAGAAGCAAAGTTTTTCGCGAGTTCTTTCAGTTTGAAGACTAATCCTTATCACAATCTGGCAAAAGACTTTACCCTTTTAAATATGACAATTTAGCGAATATATTCTTTGATATATCCTAAAATGTATTATTCGGCTACTATATTCTTTTTGCCCCATTCTGCTAATAGCTGCATCACATCGTTGAGCGACATCCCCTTTTCAGTGAGTGTATACTCCACCTTTGGCGGCACTTCGGCATATACCTTCCGATTGATGATACCGTCAGCTTCCAGTTCTTTTAAGTGCCTGGACAATACCTTTAGCGCTATACCTTGAATTCCTTTATGGAGCTCACCAAATCGCCTGGGGCCTGATAATAACATCCAGATAATAACGGGTTTCCACTTGCCGCTTATGATACTGATTGATCCTATTATGGAGCAATCACAATCCAGCTCTACTTTTTTTTCAATTATTTCTTCTACTAACATATTGATAATGAGCAATAGTCTCTTTAATGTCAATACTTGACAAATGTGCCATTACTTGACAAACGTAAAGTTATGGATTAATTTTGTTAAAAAATTGAAAATGAAAATATTAATTATTGGTGCCACAGGTACCATTGGAAAACACGTAACCGCCGCATTACAAAAAGATCATGAAGTAATTAAGGCGGGTTCAAAAAATAGTGATATACAGGTAGATATTTCTTCAACCGAGTCGATAGAAAACTTTTACAAACAGGTTGGAAAATTCGACGCCTTAATTTGCGCCGCCGGCGACGCGCAGTTCGGGCCTTTGGCATTTATGAAGGATGCCGATTTCAGGATTGGCGTTAACAGCAAATTGATGGGCCAGGTTAACCTGGTATTGATCGGCCAGCATTACATTAATCCGAAGGGCTCGTTTACTTTAACATCAGGTGCATTAGCCGATGATCCGATTGTAATGGGAGCAAATATCAGTACCATGAATGGAGCGATCAATGGATTTGTAAAGGGCGCTGCAATAGAGTTGGAGAAAGGGCTGCGTATCAATGCGGTCGGTCCGGATATAGTTGAAGAATCTACGGCCTATTTTCCCTATTTCCCGGGGCACGTTCCGGTTACCATGAGCCGGGTTACACAGGCTTATATCAAAAGCGTGCTGGGCGGGCAAACCGGTCAGATTTATAAAGTGTTGTAACAGGCACTCAAAAATTAAAAAAATAAAATAAAAAGAAAAAAATGGTTTGTGTTCAATAAATGAATTAAAAACCAAGTAAAATAAATATCATGAAAATACTCATTTTAGGGGCCACTGGTAGAACCGGTCGCCTTATTGTTGAAGAGGCACTAAAGCAAGGCTATGATTTAAATGTTTTGGTGCGGGATAAAAACAAAATATCCTTTAGTTCAAAATCAATTAACGTATTTCAGGGAACACCTACCCGCAGAGCAGATTTAGCGGCTGCAATGCAGGGCTGTGATCTGATAATAAGTGCTTTGGGTATCGTGAGAGCCTCAGATGCTCCCTGGTCTAAATTAATAACCGCCAAAAATTTCATATCTGAAAGCATTAAAAATGCAATAACCGAAGCGGATCAACAAAGCATAAAACGGTTAATTACAGTCTCTGCGTGGGGTGTTGGGGACAGTAAAAAAGATATACCTTTTTGGCTCAGATGGTTAATTGACTATACCAACATGGGCCCTGTATACGCGGAACACGAAAAAGAGGAAAAACTATTAGCAAATTCAAACTTAAACTATACGGCTGTACGGCCTGTTGCCTTGAATGATTCCGATAAGATAAAAACTTTGAAGGTGAGTTTTAATAACCTCCCTAAGCCAAGTTTATATATTAGCAGGCAAAGTGTAGCTAAATTCATTGTTGATATCGTGAAATCCGATAAGTACGATAGGAAAAGCCCAACTATTTCTGAAAATTAATAAGGCTGGGGAGATGCAAAGTCGCTACCGTTGGCACTTGCAACTGGTCGGTTTTGTCGCCGTAGTCTTTACCCTATTTTTTATGTCGTTAAAATAGATAAGCACAAAATTAGCATAGTATGAAAGCAGTAAAAGTAATTGGGTTTATCCTGCTCGGATTATTGGTAGTAGTGGCTGCCGCCGGCACTTATGTAAAGGTAGCATTACCAGACACAGGCGCAGCGCCTCAAATTAAAATAGAACGTACAGCGGAACGGATAAAACGCGGCGATTATTTAACCAACCACGTTGCTGCTTGTATGGACTGCCACAGCACCAAGGACGAGCGTTTGTACGCAGGCCCGGTGGTTGGGGGTTTGGGGGCTGGAGGTGAAAAGTTTGATCAGCAGATGGGCCTTCCCGGCAAGTTTTACGCATCAAACATCACCCCTTATAAATTAGTTAGTTGGACAGATGGCGAAATATTCAGGGCGTTAACTACCGGGGAAAACAAATTTGGCAAAGCCATCTTTCCACTAATGCCCTGGGATCATATAGGGCAAATGGATAAAGAGGACGTGTATAGCATTATTGCTTATTTGCGTTCAATTCCTGCAATTAAAAAAGACATACCGCCGTCAGAAATTGACTTTCCGGTCAATTTTATCATTAATACCATGCCGCATAAGGCAAATTTGGGTAAGCTGCCATCGGAAAATGATACCATCAAATATGGCGCTTACCTTGTTAACGCAGCGGCTTGTATGGATTGCCATAGTAAAAGATCTCACGGAGATATAATCCCCGGGACAGAGTTTGGCGGTGGAATGGAATTTAAACAGCAGGGAGGTATTGTACATTCTGCAAATATCACACCGGATAAGCTAACTGGTATTGGATCATGGAGTAAAGATATATTCATCCAACGATTTAAGAGTTTTGAAGGTAAAGAAAAGCAAGCGGCTAAACTTAGCCCCGGCGACCCACAAATACCAATGCCGTGGTATATGTATGCTGGAATGAAGGCCAATGATCTTGCAGCAATTTATGCTTATTTAAGAACTGTTAAACCTATCCACAACCAGGTTATTGCGTTTCAGAAGTTTTGAGCGCTTGTGCCCGCCATATTTAGCTTTCAGTTGGGATCAAGGCATATTGCTAATTTGGTTCGAACTTCACCCGGCCTCAGGGCTGTCTCAAAAGTAAAATCGACGCCCTGATAATCGTCTATATGAAAACGCTCTCCGCCACCTACCCGAATAAATTAAAGAAAAAGAGGCTGTTCTCGGACTTTTGAGACAGCCTCATTTTTATGCCGGGTAAGTTTTTTTGCGCAAAATTTGTACAAAAAATAAATTCAGCCTTGCATGTGTAGGAGGATTATAAGCTATGTTTTCGGAAAAACCGTTACCCTAAGCAACGTGCTGCCGTAGGGCACCAGTTCAATATATTCCTTTTTGCCGGTACTGTCGCGGTTAACCGGGAAGGCGGAGGTTTGCCAGGTGGGCTCGCCTTTTGAATCTTTTGTAGCATGCAGTCTCCAGTTCAGAAGCTTTTCGGCAGGCACTTTTAATATCACCGGCGCAGTTGTTACATCCCAGGGATAGCCGCTGCCCAAATTTTTGATCACCTGCACATCACTGGCTTTGTTAATAAGCAAGGAATAGTTCCAGCCCCCGGTGGGTTTGTATTCGGTTCCGGGGAATGCAGCGGTCGATTTTTTATAATTGGCAACCGTATCCGCTACCGCCGGGATGGGGTAACTGTACACTATAGGGCCGCGTTCAACAGCAATGCCATCATTAGGCCAGGTAGTTATCTTCACGCTCATGGGTACATTTAATATAATATCATCCCCATTGGCAAATACGCGGTTGATGGTAAAAAATCGACCCGGTTTTAGCACCGCGTTCAGTTTTTTACCATTTATTATTACCGAGGGGTTTTTGCACCAGGCGGGTATTCTTAACTGCAAGGGAAACTTAACCGGCTTTTTAGTGCCTATTTTAAAATCGATCTTTTCTTCAAATGGATATTTAGTACTTTCATTAATATGCACCGCTTGTTTTGAGGCACCTAATGCGGCATCAATCTCACTTGGGCCAAACAGCGCGGCGGCTATGCCGTTATTTTTGGTAGCCAGCCACATTTGCTCAATATAATAAGGCATAAAACGGTTAACATTGCCGGTGCAGCACTCGGTATCATGCCCGGGTAAAAAAGCCATCCTGGCATCGTTATAGCCCAGGTGGTTCGATGTCATGGTTGCGATGAACTGGTTGGGTGCCGAAAAATATTGCTCGGCTTTGAAGTCTT
>Ga0302315_10005052_pt1 | contig 11359 bp, 8 predicted proteins | sample III_Palsa_N3_1_FD_200532 | JGI IMG/M metagenome (GOLD analysis project Ga0302315, IMG submission 200532) | Peat permafrost microbial communities from Stordalen Mire near Abisko, Sweden - III_Palsa_N3_1 | ecosystem: Environmental > Terrestrial > Soil > Palsa > Peat permafrost | place: Sweden... | reverse complement strand
GTTCAGAAATGCGTAATGACGTTCAGCCAGCAATTGGGTTGTGAGGTGGTGGAACTGAATGTGCAGATTGACCATGTGCATTTGCTGGTGAAAGTGCCACCGAAATTGTCGGTATCGGAATTGATGGGTGTCCTGAAAGGGCGTACCGCGATCAGGATATTCAATGTATTTCCGGGGATGAGGAAGAAGCCGTATTGGGGAAACCATTTTTGGGCGAAAGGCTACTGTGTAGACACGGTAGGACTTGACGGCGAGATGATCAGGAAATACGTAAAATTTCAGGAAAAAGAAGAATCGCACCAACAGGAATTGCAATTGAAATAGCCCGAGCGGGCCTTCTATGAAGGCACCGCACGTTTGCCCCCCTCTGGGGGGCCTAAAGCAAAACCACGTTCTACGAACGTGGTTCATTTACTCGGAAATTTACTTCCCGGTCATTCCCAGCAACATATCGTTCAAGCGCTTGACGAACCCAGCCGGATCGGCAAGCGAACCGCCTTCTGCCAGCATTGCCTGATCAAACAGGATATTCGCCCAATCGTCGAATTTCGCTTCTTCGTATTTCAGGCGTTGCACCAGCGGATGATCCGGATTGATTTCCAGGATCGGCTTCGATTCCGGTGCATTTTGTCCCGATGCCTTCAACATGCGCATCAGGTTGCCCGACAATTCATTCTCGTCGGCCACCAGGCATGCCGGCGAATCCGTCAGGCGGAAGGTCACGCGTACTTCCTTGGCTTTTTCGCTCAAGGCGGTCTTCATTTTCTCGACCAATTCCTTGTAGCTTGCTTCGGTTTCTTCATGCACTTTCTTTTCGGCTTCGTCTTCCAGCTTGCCGAGATCAAGATCGCCTTTGGCAACCGACACCAGGCTCTTGCCCTCGAAATCGTTCAGGAAAGACAGCATCCATTCATCAACGCGATCGGTCAACAACAGGACTTCGACGCCTTTCTTGCGGAAAATTTCCAGATGCGGGCTGTTCTTGGCAGCAGCGTAGGATTCACCGGTCGCGTAGTAAATCTTGTCCTGGCCTTCTTTCATGCGGCTGACGTATTCGGCGAACGACGTGGTCTGGCCGTCGTTGTCGTTATGGGTCGAGGCGAAACGGATCAGCTTGGCGATGCGTTCCTTGTTGCTTGAATCTTCGCCGATACCTTCCTTCAATACCTGGCCGAATTCTTTCCAGAAGCTGACATATTTATCTTTTTTCTCTTGCTCGTCGGAGTCTGCCAATTCTTCCAGCATCGACAATACGCGCTTGGTCGAACCTTCGCGGATGACTTTGACATCGCGCGATTCCTGCAGAATTTCGCGCGAGACGTTCAGCGGCAAATCGCTGCTGTCGATCACGCCTTTAACGAAGCGCAGGTAAATCGGCATCAACTGCTCGGCATCGTCCATGATGAACACACGCTTCACATACAGCTTGATACCGCCGCGCTTGTTGCGGTCCCACAAGTCGAACGGGGCGTGCGCTGGAATGTACAGTAATTGTGTGTATTCGCTGCGTCCTTCAACGCGATTGTGCGTGTAAGTCAACGGCTCTTGGTAGTCGTGCGACACGTGTTTGTAGAATTCCACGTATTGCTCAGGCGTGATCTCCGACTTGCTGCGCGACCACAAGGCGCTGGCCTGGTTAATGGTTTCCAACTCGTCCCTGACGACTGTTTCCTTCTTTTCTTCGTCCCATTCTTCCTTCTTCATCGAGATAGGCAGCGAAATATGGTCGGAGTATTTACGAATCACCGACTTGAGTTTCCATGACGACAGGAACTCATCTTCGCCCTCGCGCAAATGCAGGATGACGTCCGTGCCGCGTCCGACCTTGTCGATTGCTTCAACGCTGAAATCGCCTTCACCGGCCGATTCCCAACGCACGCCGTCAGCGGTGCTTGCGCCGGCACGGCGGGTTTCAACAGTGATCTTGTCGGCGATAATGAATGCAGAGTAAAAGCCGACGCCGAATTGCCCGATCAGGGCGGCATCTTTTTGCTGATCGCCGGACAGTTTCGAAAAGAATTCCTTGGTGCCGGATTTGGCAATCGTGCCCAGGTGTTCGATCGCTTCTTCGCGGCTCATGCCGATGCCGTTGTCCGATATCGTAATGGTGCGTGCTGTTTTGTCAAAGCCAACGGTGATTTTGAGGTCGGGGTCGTTTTCGAACAGAGCGCCGTTATTGATCGCTTCGAATCGCAATTTGTCGGCGGCGTCAGATGCATTGGAAATCAATTCGCGCAAGAAAATTTCCTTGTTGGAATACAAGGAATGAATCATCAATTGCAATAATTGTTTTACCTCTGCCTGGAAACCTAGGGTTTGCTTTTCGGATACGGCCATTTTTACCTCAAAAGTCGGTTGATAAATTGTCTATTAAATAATGTCTTACCCCATTTGGGCAAGCGGGATGGCAATAATATGTCAAACCACAGTGAAAATGGGGGTGAACGAGGTGATTTCAAGCCTTGTCGAGCTCGCGCTCGAAGAACTTGAGGATGCCGGGGTCGGACATCGCGCCGATATTGATGCGGGTGCGGGTGGAGGGGAGCTGGCTCGGGGAAAACAGGCATCCTGGCGCTACCAGTATTCCCTGCGCCATGCCGGCTTCCGCCAAGGTATTGGTGTCGCGGCCGGCATCTGCCCAAACGAACATGCCTGCCGGCGGATTGATATCGATCCGCATGCCGATGCGCTCCAATTGACGCACGGTTTTGTCGCGCACGCTGTCGAGCTTGACGCGCAGCCGATCCACATGTTTGCGGTAGTGCCCTTCGGAGAGAATCCTGTAGACCACGCGTTCGCCGACTTCGGCCGATGTCAAGGTGGACAGCATCTTGCGGTCAGACAGGCGAATGGCCAGTTCCGGCGAGGCGGCAATAAAGCCGACGCGCAAATTCGCTGCCAGGGTTTTGGAAAAGCCGCCGAGGTAAATCACGCGTTGAAGTTGATCAAGCGCCGCAATTCGCGTGGCTGCTTGTACCGCGCTGCCCGGATGCATATCGCAATAGATGTCGTCTTCGACGATGTGGAAGTCATGCTGCTCGGCAAGCTTCAGTATCTGGAACGCCTTTGGCGCGGATAATGACGTCGATGTCGGGTTATGCAATACCGAGTTGATGACATATAGCTTGGGTTTATGCAATTCGACCAGCTCAGCCAGCTTGGCGATGTCCGGCCCGTCAGCCAGGCGCGGTATGGCCACCACTTTGGCGCCCATCGTCACAAACATGCCGAACATCAGGAACCAGCCGGGATCGTCGACAAATACGGTGTCGCCCGGCTGGAGGAAATGGCGGGCCACGATGTCAAGCCCTTGCGTGACGCCGGCGGTGGTGACGAATTGTTCCGGCGTGGCCGCAATTTCCAGTTCCGCCAGCTTCAGTTGCAATTGTTGGCGCAGAGGCAGGAAGCCCTGCGGCGTGCCATATTGCAGCAGCAACGCGCTGTTTTGCCGGCTGATGGCGCGCAAGCCGTTGGCAATCAATTCTCCGTCCAACCAGGAATTTGGCAAGACACCGGCTCCCGGCATTTGCTGCGACGGATTTTGGCGGAATAAATTGCGCACCAGCCAAATCACATCGAGTTGCGGTGGTGTTTCCTCAGCTTGCGGTTGCCGGGTAACCAGATTGCCGCCGCGCTCGCACACAAAAAAACCCGAACCGCGACGCGATTCCAGCAAGCCACGCGCTACTAGCCGGTCATAGGCTTCCACCACGGTAAAGCGCGAGACGCCATGCGTTTCCGCGAATTGCCGGATCGAGGGCATGCGTGCGCCGGTGCGTAACAGTTTATCGTCGATGCGGGCCTGTACAGTGCGCACAATTTGCTCCACCAGCGATTCACTGCCTTCGCGCGACAATACCTGGGATTCAACCAGTGCGAGGGAAGGCTTGTTACGCCGCGAGGAGTTAACTGTATTGGTCATTTCGACAGGACACTAATTGAGGTTAATTGATAAAGTGTATTGGTACTGTATTGGTTTTGTCGATTAGGATACTTCATCGCAAGAAAAAAGCAAGTCGCCTCGCATTATTGCAGTCAACCTTGGAGTTGCACGTCATGCTGACAATCGGTCTTATCGGTGGAATGAGTTGGGAATCGACGATTCCCTATTACCGCATCATCAATCAAACGGTGAAAGAAAAACTGGGTGGTTTGCATTCCGCGAAGATCGTGCTGTACAGCGTTGACTTTGAAGAAATCCAACGTTACCAGCAGGCCGGCGATTGGGCTGCGGCGGCGCAGGTATTGGCGCATGCCGCGAACGCCTTGCGTTTGGCTGGCGCTGACTTTTTCCTGATCTGTGCCAATACCATGCACAAAGTATCAGATGCGGTGGAGCTTGCTGCAGGAATTCCACTGTTGCACGTAGTTGATGTTCTGGCGGATGAAATCAAGCAACGCAAAATCGGCAAGATCGGCCTGCTGGGAACACGTTACACCATGGAACAGGACTTCTATCGTGACCGTTTGTCGGCCAATGGCATCCAGGCGGTTATTCCCGATGCGAGCGATCGCAATACCGTGCATCGCGTGATTTACGAAGAGCTTTGCCTTGGTAAGGTCAGCGATCAATCGCGTCTCGCCTATCGCGAAATTATCCAACGCCTGATTGACGATGGTGCTGAAGGAATCGTACTGGGTTGCACCGAAATTGCGATGCTGATTGGTCAGCACGATTCAGCGGTACCGATTTTCGATACCACCGAAATCCATGCGCGGGCCGCCGTCGACTACGCGCTTGCAACGTAAAATCCGGATGGAATAATCATGTTGCAAACCCTGATACCGCTTGCCGTCTTTGCCTTCGTGTCGTCCATCACGCCGGGGCCAAATAATATCATGCTGACCTCGTCCGGCATCCGGCACGGATTTACGCGTTCGATTCCGCATATGCTGGGTATCACCATCGGCTTCGGGATTTTGCTGGCTATGTGCGCGGCTGGGGTTGGTAGCCTGGTGCTGGCCATGCCGCAAATACATCTATTGCTGAAAGTATTGGGCTCAGCTTACTTGCTATACCTGGCTTGGCAATTGCGTTCGATGGCTTTTGCGCAATCAGAAAACAATCAAGCTCGGCCGATGTCGCTATTCGGTGCTGCCTTGTTTCAATTTGCCAATCCGAAAGCGTGGGTGATGGCGGTGACCGGCGCATCGGCGTTCCTGCCGATTGTGCAGCCGATGTGGTTGGCGACAATGGTGTTTTGCCTGGTTTTTTGCGCGATCAATTTACCCTGCATCGGTGTATGGGCGGGGACAGGCGCAGCATTGCGGCGTTATCTGGCAGAGCCGAAATGGCAGCGCGTGTTTTGCGCCGTGATGGTGGCTTTGACCATCTATTCGGCAGCGTCGATCTGGTTATGACTTAAATCACAAGGATATCGATCTTGAGCAAAGCCAATGTTGAAGAGACCAAAGGCATGTTGTTCGGCCTTGTCGGGGTTGTGATATTCAGCTTGACGCTGCCGTTCACGCGCATGGCGGTAGCGGAATTGAATCCGGTTTTCATCGCATTGGGGCGCGCCGTAGTTGCCGCGATTGCCGCTGGCCTGCTGATGTGGCGGATACGTGCGCCCTGGCCGACTCGGCAACAATGGCCGGGTGTGATTGTCACCGCACTGGGCTGTGTGGTCGGCTTTCCGCTATTTACATCAATCGCCATGCGTTACGTGCCGGCCTCGCATGGCGCTATCGTGGTTGGTATCTTGCCGTTGGCAACTGCCTTGTGCGGCGCGTTGCGCTTTGGCGAGCGGCCATCGACCGGGTTCTGGATCAGCGCTGCGATAGGTAGCGGGATCGTGGTCGGCTTTGCAATCTGGCAAGGCGGTGGCACGCTGCAGCTTGCCGACCTGGCTTTATTTACAGCAGTGTTGGCCGCCGGGATCGGTTATGCCGAGGGTGGCCGCTTGTCGCAGGTCATGGGTGGTCAGCAAGTGATCTCGTGGGCGCTAATCGTCTCGATGCCGATTTTGCTGCCGGTGACCATTTGGCTGGGCTTGCATTACGGTATGACTGCATCACCCAGGGCCTGGGTGGCGTTTGTCTACGTGTCACTGTTTTCCATGTTTATCGGATTTTTCTTCTGGTATAAAGGCTTAGCGCTGGGCGGTATCGCCCGTGTCGGCCAAGTGCAATTGTTGCAACCATTTTTGACGCTGATTGCTGCCGCATTGATGCTGGGTGAGGTTTTGGAGTGGCGCAACATGCTGTTTGCGGTCGCGATCATTGCCGTGGTCGTGGTTGGCAGGCGTATGCCGATCAAACGACTGGCCATGGCGTGATGGGTTTTTGTGATGTGCAGGCCAGTTAAGAGTAAAATCTTGGCACCTGATCGCATTGAAAATTCAACCCGCTGCTTGGCCACGAGCCGATTCGGCACTATTTTTTGGAGTCTATCTTGTCCGTTTACGAAAAACTGAAAGCCTTGAATATCGAATTGCCAGCGGTTGCAACCCCGGCCGCTGCCTATGTGATGTATGTACAAACCGGCAATACAGTATTCCTGTCCGGCCATATCGCGAAAAAAGATGGCAAAGTGTGGGTTGGTCAACTGGGCAAGAACATTGCCACCGAAGAGGGCAAGCAAGCCGCGCGCACAGTCGCGATCGATTTGCTGGGAACCCTGCAAGCTGCATGCGGCGGCGATTTGAATCGCGTGACGCGCATCGTCAAATTGATGAGCCTGGTCAATTCCACCGGCGACTTCATCGAACAACATCTGGTCACGAATGGCGCATCGGAATTGATCGGCGAGATTTTTGGCGAAAAAGGCAAGCATGCGCGCTCGGCATTTGGCGTTGCACAAATTCCAATGGGCGCCTGCGTTGAAATTGAACTGATCGCTGAAATTGCCTGATTGTTGCCTGATCTTCGCGTGATTTTTGCGGCAAATCACCCTGTTTCAACTAAAATCTGATATTCGAAACGACATTTACCCAATATCGTTTCATCGTGGGCAGCCACAAGCGCGCCTGACACTGTGGCATTTGCCACCTACTTTGCGAGACTAGTATGAAAATCGAAAATCCTAACCCAATCCAGTGGCAATTCTCCGAGCGCGCACAAAAATTGCAAAGCTCGGTCATCCGTGAAATCCTGAAGGTCACGATGCGGCCGGAAATTATTTCCTTTGCCGGTGGCTTGCCATCGCCCGCGACTTTTCCGGTCGATCAAATGCGCGCAGCATTTGACAAGGTGTTGTCGACACATGGCAAGGTAGCGTTGCAATACGGCCCGACCGATGGTTACGCGCCGCTGCGCGAATGGGTGGCCGATTCGCTGTCGATCGATGGCGCAAAGATTTTACCGGACCAGGTCCTGATGACTTCGGGTTCGCAACAAGGGCTGGATTTGCTGGGCAAGGTATTGATCGACGAAGGCAGCAAAGTGCTGGTTGAAACGCCAAGCTACCTTGGTGCATTGCAGGCGTTTTCAGTCTACGGACCGGAATTCGGCTCGGTGCCGACCGATGATTCCGGCCTGGTGCCGGAAGCCGTCGCCGAAGTAGGCAAGGGCGCGCGCTTATTGTATGCATTGCCGAACTTCCAGAACCCGACCGGCCGCACGCTGTCGGTTGCCCGTCGTTCCGCATTGGTTGAAACTTGCGCGCGCATGGGCTTGCCGCTGATCGAAGATGATCCGTACGGCGCATTGAGCTATCGTGGCGAACCATTGCCGAAGATGTTGACGATGAACCCTGGCGGCGTAATCTACATGGGTTCGTTCTCCAAGATTCTGACCCCAGGCATCCGCCTTGGCTACGTGGTGGCGCCGGCAGCGTTGGCGCGCAAGTTGGAGCAAGCCAAGCAAGCGACTGACCTGCACACTGCGCAACTGACGCAAATGGTGGTGCACGAAGTGATCAAGGATGGTTTCCTGGGCACGCATATTCCAACCATCCGCAAGCTGTATTCCGATCAATGCCAGGCGATGTTGGCAGCATTGACTGAATTCTTCCCAAGCGCGGTCACCTGGACCAAGCCGGAAGGCGGCATGTTCATCTGGGTCACCATGCCGAAGCATATCGATGCATCGAAATTGGTAGACGAAGCAATCGCGCAACACGTGGCCTTCGTGCCGGGTGCGCCGTTCTACGCGAATGACCCGGAGCGCAATACCTTGCGTCTGAGTTTCGTGACCGTGCCACCGGAAAAAATCCGTACCGGCATTGCGATCCTGGGAAAATTGATTGCGTCGAAGCTGTAATCGAAAGCTGTTTGAAAGTAAAAAGCCAGCAATGTGATGCTGGCTTTTTTATTGTCGATTTCTCTGCCGGTAAAATTATTTATTCAAGCTAGTTCAGCTAAATTTCTCTCCGTCATTCCCGCGAAGGCGGGAATCCATAGTGAGTTAGATCGAGCGACCGCCGTATGGATTCCCGCCTTCGCGGGAATGACGGAGGGGTACTCAGAGCTTCAACTTCTAGCAAACTCATAAAAAACGACTGATTCTTTTATAAATTCAAGGATTCGTCAGTCCAAGCGGCTTCAACTTGCTTTCCAATGCCTTGCCTTTGCGCGCGCGTTTGCCGATGTGTATCGCCAAGCTCGACGCTGACAAGGCCACTTCCTGCACCTTGCCGCCGCGCCCGGTGCCGCTGACCACGACGCCGCGCTGGGTAATCGGCAGTGCTCCCAAGAGTTTTTCGCCTTTTTCCAATTCCATCAAAATCACGCCGCGACCACCTCCGGACAGATTCTTGATTTCATCAATGCCAAAGACCAGCAATCGACCTTTTTCCGACAAGCAGGCAATCGCGCTGGCTTTGTCGACAACCGGACGCGGCAGCAACGGCAAGTCGCTGTCTTCCAGGTTCATGAAAGCCTTGCCACCCTTGATGCGGCTCACCATGTCGCCGGCTTTGGCGGTAAAGCCGTAACCGGCGGTTGATGCCAACAGCAAATTGGCATCTGCAGGTCCGGCAAAGTAATGCAAGATGCGGCTGCCGCTGGTAAGGTCGATCAGCGTCGTGATCGGCACGCCGTCGCCGCGCGCGCCCGGTAGGGCGGCCACTGCTACGGAATAAATGCGGCCGTTGGAGCCAAACGCCAGCAAGGTATCCACCGTGCGGCATTCAAACGCGCCGTACAAGGCGTCACCGGCCTTGAATGTGAACTGAGCGGCGTCATGCGCGTGGCCGGTTCGTGCCCTCAACCAGCCCTTTTCGGAAATCACGACGGTCACCGGCTCATCGATCACCTTTTGCTCAACCACCGCTTTTTCCGCCGCTTCGATCAGCGTACGGCGCGCATCGCCGAATTGCTTTTCATCGGCTTCGATTTCCTTGATGATCAAGCGCTTCATCGAAGCCGGGTTGTCGAGCAAGTCTTGCAGCGTCGATTGTTCGCTACGCAGTTCAGCCAACTCTTGCTGAATCTTGATGGTTTCCAGGCGTGCCAATTGACGCAGGCGAATTTCAAGAATGTCTTCGGCCTGCCGGTCGGACAGCTTGAAGGCTTGGATCAACGCCGGTTTCGGTTCATCCGACTCGCGGATGATCTTGATCACCTTGTCGATATTCAGCAGAATCGCTTCCCGGCCTTCGAGGATGTGGATGCGGTCCAGGACTTTTTGCAACTTGAATTTGGAGCGTCGCGTTACCGTCACAAAACGGAATTCGATCCATTCGCGCAGGATATCGCCCAAGCCTTTTTGGCGCGGGCGGCCATCGCCGCCTATCATCACCAGATTGATCGACGCGCTGCTCTCCAGTGACGTATGTGCGAGCAGCATGTTCATGAACTCGGTCTGGTCGAGGTTCTTCGACTTCGGCTCGAACACCAGGCGGATCGGCGCATCGCGGCCAGATTCGTCGCGCACCGTATCCAGCACCGCCAGGATATTTTGCTTCAAGGACATTTGCTCGGGCGACAGTGCTTTTTTCCCGAGTTTGACCTTGGGATTGGTCAGCTCTTCGATTTCTTCCAACACCTTTTGCGAAGACGTGCCCGGAGGTAGCTCGGTCACCACCGCTTGCCATTGGCCGCGCGCCATGTCTTCAATCTTCCAGCGTGCACGCACCTTCAGGCTACCGCGCCCGCTCTGGTACATTTCGGAAATCGCAGCATGCGAAGTAATGATTTGTCCGCCTGCCGGGAAGTCCGGGCCTGGGATGTATTCCATCAGCTCGGCATGCGTCAGCTTCGGATTGCGGATCATTGCAACCGCGGCTTTTGCCACTTCACGCAGGTTATGCGCAGGGATTTCCGTCGCCAGGCCAACAGCAATGCCGGAAGCGCCGTTCAACAGCACGAAAGGCAGGCGTCCTGGCAAAAGCTTCGGTTCTTCGGTAGAGCCATCGTAATTCGGTTGGAAATCGACGGTGCCCATGCCGATTTCATCGAGCAGCAATTTCGAGATCGGCGTCAGACGCGCTTCGGTATAGCGCATCGCCGCCGCGCCGTCGCCATCGCGTGAGCCGAAGTTGCCTTGTCCGTCGATCAATGGATAGCGCAAGGAGAAATTTTGTGCCATCCGCACCATTGCGTCGTACACCGACTGGTCGCCATGCGGATGCAATTTGCCGAGCACATCGCCAACCACCGCCGCTGATTTGCGCGGTTTGGCCGCTGAATTCAGGCCGAGTTCATTCATCGCATACAGGATGCGCCGCTGCACTGGCTTTTGGCCGTCGCAGACATCGGGCAGGGCGCGGCCCTTGACCACCGAGATCGCATAATCCAGATAAGCGCGCTCGGCAAAGGTTGCCAGCGTCAGCGTTTCGCCGCCTTCGGGTGGAGGCGTTTCGCCAAATAAGGTAGCTTGTTCGTTCATGTTGGTTCTACTGAAAAATCGAGGGATGGGTTCGACGCTTGGTCAGTCGAGCACAAAGGGAGTGGGGCGATCATATATCCGCCTCGGCTTCGTTGCCGTGTTCTTCGATCCAGGCCCGGCGTGCTGCCGCTTCGCCTTTGCCCATGAGCATATTGAAGCGGGCTTCGGATGCATCCAGATTGAAATCGCCCAGGGTAATCGGCAGCAAGCGGCGCGTATCGGGATTCATCGTGGTTTCCCACAATTGTTCCGCATTCATTTCACCCAAACCCTTGAAGCGCGAGATCGACCAGGCGCCGTCCTTGACACCGTCCTTGCGTAATTTATCTTCGATCGCGATCAATTCGCCATCGTCGAGCGCATAGATTTTTTGCGCCGGTTTCTTTCCGCGCGCCGGTGCGTCGACACGGAACAGCGGCGGACGCGCAACGCAGATGTGGCCGAGATCGAGCAACTTGGGGAAGTGCTTGAAAAACAGCGTCAGCAGCAAGACCTGGATATGCGAGCCGTCGACGTCCGCATCTGACAAGATACAGATTCTGCCGTAACGCAAACCGCTCAAGTCCGGCGTATCATTCTTGCCGTGCGG
>Ga0302315_10005051_pt1 | contig 11365 bp, 11 predicted proteins | sample III_Palsa_N3_1_FD_200532 | JGI IMG/M metagenome (GOLD analysis project Ga0302315, IMG submission 200532) | Peat permafrost microbial communities from Stordalen Mire near Abisko, Sweden - III_Palsa_N3_1 | ecosystem: Environmental > Terrestrial > Soil > Palsa > Peat permafrost | place: Sweden... | reverse complement strand
TATATGAAGCCAAGAAAGACTGGAAGCTTGCGGTCATTAGTTACACCCAATACCAGACTTCCGAGCAGGCCTACCTTACGGCAGAGATCGGTTACTACCAGGCGAAGTATGGCTACATCGTCGCCGTCGCGAAGTATTTCGAGGCGATTGGGGTTCCGATTCATTACTTAGTGGATGAGCTGGACCGCCTTAGCCGAAAAGGTGAATGAAATCATAGTCAGTAAATACTGACTCTTGATCGAAATTTTTCCTCAATAGAAAGCCGATTTGAAACGATAAGCACTTGCGGAGGATTGCTGCGTGCTTGTCATCGTCGGTATTTTGACAGTGTTTGGTTGTGTGATCGGTGGTTATTTGATGCATGACGGGAATCTCGCCGTGCTCATTCAACCTACCGAATTTCTGATCATTGGGGGGGCCGCTGTTGGCTCACTCTTGATTTCATCTCCGCCTTCTCTCTTGAAGATGATCATGGCTCAGTTAATTGAGACGGTCACTTTCGGGGGGATCAGCAAATCTGATTATACAGAGCTCTTGCTCTGTCTCTATGAACTGACCAAGACCGGAAAAGGAAACATGCTGGCTCTCGAAGCACATGTTGAAACTCCGGACAGCAGCGACATTTTCAAAAAATATCCGAACCTTTTGAAGAATCATCATGCGATTCATTTCATTTGCGACACTCTGAAAGTTCAGATCAGTTCACCGATGAGTCCATACGATCTTGACGATCTCATGGAGATGGATATTCAAGCAGCTCACCACGAAGAAGAAAAAGCTCCACAGACCGTCACTCGAATCGGGGACGCGATGCCGGGTCTCGGAATCGTGGCCGCCGTTCTCGGGGTCGTCATCACCATGGGTCACTTGACTCAAGGTAAAGAGGTGATCGGGGAGTCTGTCGCGGCCGCTCTGGTCGGAACCTTCCTCGGAATTTTGTTGTCCTACGGATTCATCCAACCGCTTGCGGCGAAGATGGAAGCGGCAGTGGCTCAAAAGGGTGCTTACCTTCATGTGATTAAATCGGGCCTTTTGGCATTCGCAAAAGATGCGTCGCCGAAGGTTTGTGTCGAATACGCTCGTCGTACGATTGCGCCAGAAGTTCGTCCAAGCTTCCATGAAGTGGATGAAGCGACTGCCGGCGTGAAGAAAGCGGCGTAAGAAGTACACATGGCCGACAAAAAAGACAAAGCCACCATCATCATCAAGAAGATCCAACCAGCCGCACACGGCGGACACGGTGGAGCTTGGAAAGTTGCTTACGCAGATTTCGTGACGGCGATGATGGCCTTCTTTTTGGTCATGTGGCTGATGGGTACCGACGAAGAAACCAAGGCTGCGGTCGAAGGCTACTTCAAGAACGCAGGATCTCCTTCTGCGTTGCAGATCTCACCGACGGACCCTAAAGGTGGCGATAAGCTTGATCAGTTCCAGGAGCGCAGTCCATCGGGTGGTCGCCCTATTGATATGCCGGCTGGAAAAATGAACACGCAGGCAGATGAAGAAAAAGAACTTCAAAATCTGAAGGAAACTCTTGAAGAGACTATTTCGCTTGAACTTGGAGTGGCAAATCACTCTGATCAGCTCGAAATGGTCTACGACAGCAAAGGATTTGTTCTTCGCATCGCGATTAAGAATTTCTTTGATCACGGATCTTCTGATGTGAAGCCTGACCTGATTCCAATTTTGTTCCGTGTGGGCAAGATTGTTTCAAAAACTCACCGTCTGATCCGTATTGAAGGTCACACGGATAAGACCGAGCTTCTGCATGGGGGGCCTGATTGGGCTCTTTCTACGGCGCGCGCTGCCTGGGTTGCTCAGTTTTGGATGAAGTCCTTTCCTAACATGACGCCTAAACGTCTGCAGGTGGCCGGCAATGCTCATTTCCGCCCCCTTTCGGATGACGACGCGCCCGAGTCTCTCGCAGCCGATCGTCGTGTGGAAATCATTGTCCTGAACGATCAATATAAGTAATATTGATCTTCAATGCTATCCCCAACCCGTATCGAAGGACTTGTTCAGCTTGAAACTCTATTGGCTTTAGCGGGCCTTATGGTCGCGGCCTGGGGTTTTTATAAAATATTCTTGCGAGGGTTGAACGAAGATCGTCATCGCCTGCTAGCTAGGCTCTTCAATAACCTGGCAGTACATGGCCTCGCAGTCGCCATTCTCTTTGCGTTCTATCGTCTTTTCTTTTCGCTGGGCGAAGAGGATCCTACGGTTCTAGGAACCATCGCACTTCGGATCTATCCTTACGTTGGGTTCGTCGTCATTATCTCGGCTTCGGTTTTCTTCGTAAAGTTGGCGAGGATCATCGCGTTTGAATATCTTTTTTTGATCAGCATGAAGGTAGGCGTTCCTGTTTTGCTGGTGAACATTCTCTCGCTCGGGATGTCTTTGTGCCTCGGCGGGTGGATTGCGACGGAAGTGTTTGCGGTCAGGCTCGCTCCAGTGCTTGCGACGTCTGCGATGATCTCCGTGATTTTAGGTTTGGCGATGCAGGACACTTTGGGCAATCTTTTTGCGGGAATTGCGCTCCAAATGGACAAGCCTTATGAAATCGGGGACTGGGTGGAAATTCAGAATCCCGGGAACGACGAAAAATGGTTGGGAAAGATCCAGGAAATCACGTGGAGAAGTACGGTGCTCAAAGGATTTCTCGACGAGCATATTACGATCCCGAATCGTCTGATCGCCCAATCTCAGGTTGCGGCTTACGGAGCCAACGGTAAACCATTTTTTAAACGACTCGATTATCATATCCCTTTGGGTTCGCCGATTGATCGGGCCAAAGAAGTCGCGCTTAAGGCCGCGAAGGCGGTTGCGGAGAAGAGAAACCTTCCAGAGCCTCAGATTTATTTCAACGAAGTTGGTGAGTCCTGGATCAATCTTCGAATGCTCTTAGCGCTTCGAGATTTTGGCACACAGATTCGAATGATGGACGAAGTGAATTCGGCGGTGTTTGAATCTTTCGCCCGTGAGGGTTTACAGATCGCAGTGCCGACCCGGAAGATCGATCTTCACTCCAAGGCCTGAACGAGACGTTCCACATCCTCGGGAAGTTCCTGTCGAAGCTTGTCGTACCGTGTGTCGAAGCCCAGCGTCTGGTCTTCTCGCCATTCGTTTGTGAGCCGACCTTCGTTCACATAACAGATCGCCCGCGCTTGAGGCAGAGCTGCTGTTTGAACACAATCCTCGAGTGCAGAAAAAAGTTTCTTGGCTTCGTCCTTAGAATTTTGTGCCGCCTCCATGTGATCGGCGATTGCGTGGGCAAAATCGATAAGAACTCGTGGGGTCTGATGAGGGTTTTCCGTCCCTTGCTCTCGGTAGGTGTGAAGACTTGGAAGTCCTAAGTCGATTTCATCTTCCTTCTCAGCTTCTGTCAAAGAAGCTGAAGGGGATGGAGGCACCGATGGCAAAGTGGGTACGTGGTTGGTTTCAGGTACTTCATTTTGAGCGATATTCAGCCCGTGCTGGAAGCCGATTTTGAATCCAAAGCGATAACAGGCGAAAAACACTAACGCCGCGAAAGCAGCAAAGAGGCTGAATCGCGAAAAATCTCTCTTCAACGCACGCTCCGCATGTCAGGCGTGCCGGCGTTACCACTGAGCCAGCGATCCTGCACGTCTTTGAAGAGGCGACTGAAGTCATCAGTTGCGGTGACGAGTGCCTCTTGCTTCTGCTTTTCGGTGCAGCCGACGCAGGAGCGATACATGGTTTTCGAAAAGACGTAGCCAACGGTGTAAGCGCCCCAATCGTGACCGTCGCAAGCGAGTTCTCCCGCGAGCGGATGGCCTTTTGGACAAGGCATGTGGATGTGGGTGCAGGTACGGCCTTCCATACTGATATTGAGATACTGACTTTTTTGATATGCGGTCAAATCGTCCGCATCGGGGATCGTCGCACAATCCGAATGGCGGGCTTCGTGAACAAGAGTATCCAGGCGATCGATCCAACTTGTCTCCGGCCAGGTGTAAGCGTCACCAACCACGACAAATCCGGTTCGGGGGGAGTCGATGGCGACAGTCGTGTCTTCAAACTTCATCTTTGTCACTTTGGGATTTTTGCTCTGACGAACGTCGCGTGAGTAGATGTAGGTGAGAAATACAGGGGAGTAGTTGGCGGCGTAAATGCCCTTGTCCCCGCCACCGGAGTCTGCACCCATGTAGTGAATGCGCTCTTCGAGATAACGCATCACATCTTCACCAGAAGTTCCGCCGAAAATCTGAGTAAACGGTTCTGAATACTTGCCGCCGTCTTCAACCGAGATGCCGCGAATGACTTCAAAGTCGTTGCGAAGCAGGTCTTGGGTGGCCACAGGTAGTAAGGTTTGATCAATAGCAATTTCCGACGCAAAGGCAGGTGCGTGTGGGAGAAAGGAAGTGATAAGAATGCTGAGGGCGAGGGCTGAAAGTCTTTGACTCATCGACTCTGTCATAAAATACCGCACGTGCTCTTGGCTCGGAGTGTTAATAAATAGGGACGGGTTTTGCTCTTCGGATATTGCGAAAACCGCTCTTCGTAAAGAGAATAAGGAATGCTTATGAATCAAATGACTCGTTTTGGTGTGTTGATCGCGTTTTCTCTGCTCCCGATGGCTCATGCCGCGGAGCTTAATGGGGTCAAGATGGCCGACGAGGCCAAAATCGGAAGCACTCCCCTGGTTCTGAATGGCCTGGGGCTCCGACAAAAAAAGATCCTTTTTAACATCGATGTTTATGTTGGGGGGCTCTACGTCACCAAGAAATCCCAAGACGGACCAGCGATCATGAGCTCGCCTGATCCAAAGCGAGTGGAGCTCGCGTTTCTTCGCTCGGTAACAACCGGGCAGATTCGTGATGCGTTTGACGAAGCTTATAAAGATAACTGTGAACCCGAGTGCGCGGCTTTGAAGCCGTCCTTCGATAAGCTGATTGCCATGATGGCGCCGATGAAAACCGGCGATCGGTTGGCCTTTGATATTTCCCCAACAAAGGTCGATGTTTCTTTGGACGGAAAAGCGGTGGGAACCGTTGAAGATTCGAAATTTCCGGCGGCGCTTTTGAAGACCTGGTTGGGGAGCCACCCGCCTACGGAAGCCCTCAAAGATGGAATGCTCGGAGCATCTCACTAGCTGTTAAACACGCTGAAGATCGGTACACTCGACTGCTGACAATTGGCCACGAGTGCTGCGTGTTTTGTGTAAACTTTTTTTGTTTATTTATGGGTGAATAAAAAAAAGAGGACGGCTTCAAAGAATAAGCCGCGCGCCATTACATTGGCGTATTTTTTTCTTTAGAATTATTCCTCATGCGATATCATCGAAGGCGTATTCAGAACTGCGGATCTTCTTCCGAAAAGAAGATCTGTGGACGGATTCTCGGGCATCCGGAAATTGATTAGCAACATGAGAGTGAGGACCGATTGGACCGTAGAAAAGTTTTGTTGATTGAGGACGACTTAGATAATCAGTCCCTATTAAGGGATATTTTAAGCGATAAGTTTCAGGTTTCGACAGCAAGAGACGGCGAAGAAGGGTTTCGCATGGCAATCGCCGAAACCCCCGATCTCATTTTATTAGATTTAATGATGCCCAAGTTGGACGGAGTTGAGACCTGCGGGCTTCTCCGTGGTCACGAAATAACACGCCATATTCCCGTAATCGTCCTCACCGGCACGAGTGATTTTGAGATGCAACTCAAGGCGCTGGATCTTGGAGCTGATGATTTGCTCCAAAAACCGTTTCGCCCTCGAGAGCTTCTAGCCCGAATGAGTTCGAAGTTTCGTCGCTTGGAAGAAAGCCAAAAACCAGTTTCGAGCATTCGATGCGCGGATCTCGAAATGGATTTGGATCGTTTCGAATGTCGAATTAAGGAGGAGCTCATCGTTTTGAGCGTTCTCGAATTCAATCTTTTGCGTTTCTTCGTCGAGAATTTCAATCGCGTTTTGAGTCGTGAAAAGATTCTGCGGGCGGTTTGGAGAGAGGCCGTCGTGACGGACCGTACGGTGGACACGCACATGACGTCTCTTCGAAAGAAACTTCAGAATTCGTCTCTCGCGTTCGCCACTCTCTATGGAGCAGGTTATATTTTAAAGACCCGTGCTTCCACGAGTTCGAGCGGCGGTGGAACTGGTGGTGGTTTCAGCGAGTCCGAAAAAATCGGACGACATGGGGCCTTGGGTATTGAAGACGATACGGTGACGGTAGCTTAAGGCTGCTGTTCGATCCAACGACCATCGGATTCTCCAGTCCAGTGACCTGGATTTGTTACGAGCGAATCCGTGAGAACTTCACGCAAAATTCCGAGATCTTTGATCAAGGGTGCTCCCGCAAAATCGTCATATCCTGCACCACCTGAAGCGAGGAAGTCGAGGGTTGCGACCTTAAAGACGCGGGCTGTTTCCGAGGAAACAATCGCGCCTGAATCGACGAGTACTTCTCCAGTAACCGTTTCCACGTGAATGAGTTGGGCATGGGTGTCTTCGCCGCCCTTCGCGCAATTACGTGTATAGGTGACCTTCAATCCACTTTGCATGAGAGCACCGTAGGATCCGCAGGTTTGGATGGAGCGGTTCAAAAGAGCAACGATCTTTTGTACGGTCATGGGTCCGATAATGTAGCCGCGATTATTAAAGGGGATCACTTTAAAAAGATCTTCGTAAGTGACATTCCCAGAAGGAATGTTTTCACGAAGCCCACCAGTATTTAAGAAGGAAATTTCGGCCTCCGAAAGAGTGCGAAACGAATCCGTGAGTGCATCAGCAAGAGGGCTTTCTTTAATACGGTCACGACTGAGTATTTTATCGGAATGTCCGAGTACGCGATCGGCCATCGGAGCTATCACATCGCGAGTTTGTTTGATCTCTTGAAGAATAGCGGTATCGGGAACAACTTTGACTCCCTCATAGGTGACTTCGCCAGAAGGAAGTACTTGGCAAAAGCCTGCAGCTTGCGGGTCGCACTTTGTGTAGTCCATGCGGATTCCTGCAAGCGAGACCATTTTGGTGGGATCAAGAGCGCGTTTTTCTGAGTTATAGACGAGATCGATACGACCGAAGTGATCTCCGCCCGAACCCGACTGGATCATCGGTACACCTTCGATATTCAAATTATAGGTGAAGTGGGTATGACCGGAGATGACGACATCAACGGAGTGCGGTCCGAGCGCATTAATCTTTTTGACGAGATCAGTAGCGCCGAACTCGTTGTCGGAATTCCCGTCGTGCATGAGAATGACAAAGACATCTGCTTTGCCTTTGAGTTCTTTTCGGATCTCCGCGTAAGTATCGAGCTCATCGCGAAAACAAAGATCCGAAACGTTATCTAAAGTGGTGGTGGTGGGAGTGGCAACGTTGTCGATACCGACCACTGCAACACGGACTCCCGCGACGTCTTTGATCGCGTAGGGCTTCAAAAACTCTGGACGTTGAGCCGAAGCCCAATCGACTTCCGAGGTTGCGACGGAGGGTTTGCAACCCACTCCATCAACATCGACACTCTTACCGGCCTTGTCTTTTAAAGAAGCGCGATAATAAGTGTTTGCCGACAAGATAGGGAAGGTTGCTTTCTTGGCCAAGTCTTTGATCACGCCTCGTGGATCTTTATCTGGATTAGAAGGATCTTGATCTTTGACGTCATCGACGAGCCAGCCATGGGGGCCAAAGTCGTAATCGTGGTTACCCGTAATCGCGTAGTCATAGCCGACTTCGTTCATCGCGTCGAAGACCAGGCTTCCCTCGGTGTAATTACTGATGAGTGTTCCCTGAAATTGATCGCCGGCATCGACGGTGAGTACGCCAGCTTGTTTTCCAAATTTTGCATTCATGCCCTCACGGATGGCTTTTACGGCGCCTGCGAAAAATGCAAGTCCGCCGGTCTGACCATTTTTGGAGCCATGGGCTTCAATTCCGCCGTGGATGTCGTTGGTAGAAAGAATGACGATGTGTTTTTCGGTGCTCTGTTGATTACAGGCAAAGACGATTGTGGCTAGGAAAGCAACTCCAACCATAGCCATACGGACGCGGGTAAAATCGACTTTGAGGTTCGCCATGGCTTCCCTAAAAGCAACTCGTATGCCCCGGCATAAGCCGGATTAGTCGTTGAATTTCTTCAGAAAAAAGAGAGTAAGGATCAGTTTCGCTGTCTAAGGTTTAGTCATGTGATTGGGGGGTATGTACCTATGAGCCCTCCTCTGGCTCCTTCTATTAACTTCAGGTACAATTATAGGTATGGGTATGGGCCGAAATTTATTTGTCGTTTTATTATTAGCAATTTCAGCTGACTCGGCATTCGCTCAAGGCTTGATGGAATATCCCGTTCAAATCGACTTCGGGTCAAAGGAGGCCTGTAATGTCGCCGCCTCAACGCTTGATAAAGATGTTCTTCAAGCCGACGTCTCTCTCTACGTGAAATGCCGTGACGCTGTAATGATAGGCTCAATTACGGCGCCCGATCGATTAAAGGCAGTCGCACTACGTGTCGACTGGCCAAAAGGAATTGATATCTCCTGTAATCGACTTCAAAAAAGTTTTCCAAAAGCTGATGGTTTCACATGTGAATCACACTCAGTAGGCAGCAGTACGCTCGCTCGATTTACTTACCCTTTCGCAAACGGGAAAGAACTCACCCAAGTTCAAAATGAGAGAATTTCTGCTCTAATAAAACAAAAGGATGCCCAGGAAGACGCAGAAGATAAGCGAGCTTGTGAGGCGTCTGCAAATTCCGACGGAATATTTGACCGGTTTCTGCGATATCACTTTGGTCGTCCTTGCCAATGGAGAAAAGACGACGGTGATCCTGCGGTATCGAATGTAATTTCGCCGAACAAAGCAGGTCCCGCAATCGGCGGAACTGCCACAGACGCTAAAGGTCCGACAAAATCCGGATCTTTTACTCCCGCTCAAGGTGAATAGGCGTAGCTAAGCCGAGAGTTATGTTTCTGGGCGGTTTAATGAAACCAAGGCTGATCAGCCCAGAGTTTGGTAGCCATCATGGACTGCCCATCTTTATTTGGGTGGAAACAATCAAGGGCTAATAGGTCCGCGTCGATAGGCTCGTCATAAACAGCATAACTGAAAGACGCCTGAATATTCGGGGTGGTGCGGTTAACTTCATCGATCACGGATTGCAGGATCGCGTTTTTGTCTTCGACGACGGCAACATCATGCTCGTATTGGTCGACGCTGCTCCAGACCGGAAGAGTTCTGCAGTAAGTAAAGATGTGTTGGCGAATCCAGCTGCACGCAACACCACCGAGTGTTTTCGTCTCTTGAATATCGGGACGCCCGAGATCCGGAACCTTCGGAATCGACGAGACAATCACACGGATCGGTTGATCTTGCTTGATTTGAGCGAGGGTCGCAAACACCTTGCGGAGATTGTCGGCAAACTTGTCATCAGGGGTTCCGTCAGGAGTTGAGCTCGTGACTGCGCAAGCATCGTTTGCACCGATGTCGATGGTCACATACTTGAGCGCACGGTACTGACCAGTGGCCATGGCGGTGACGACAGATTGGGCTTCTCCAACCAGATCGGCAGCGACGGCTCCGGGAATAGCGACGTTCAAAGGAACGAGATTCATCTCGGGTTCATTTTTTGCGAGCCAAGACTTGAGCTGCATGTAGTGAGACTCGATCTTGTTGCCGGTTCCCCAGGCTAAAGTGTACCGATTGGTGTAGATGAACTTCGCTTTAACGGTGCTCGCGTAGTTATTTTGGATATCTGTCTCAGACTCTTGATCGATGTGAACACTCGTGTCAGCTAAGGTGCCCGCCGCGATGGAGTCCCCTAATGCGGCGATCATATAGTTGGGTTGAGTCTGGCTCGGACTTGGTTTTTTCCCCATGGCGGCGGCTTGCTCACTATTGAGGAGCATGGTCGCGACGACAACGATCACGACGGGGGTAGGAACAGACTCGAAACGTAGATACTTGAAGTAGTTGTAACTTTTGAGCGGGTTCATACCTAAAACATCGGAAGCCGCTCGGCAAAAAATGAGTAGAAACTAGGCAAAAACAGCTTCACGTCAAAAAAACGCAAATGTGGAATCCTGTTTCGATGGGATTTTGACTAGCGCAGGAAGTCAGAGAGCCCTGAAGATTCTGAGGGACGGTCTAGGAAAAATTAGTCGAAAATTATACGGATGAAAGCAAGAGGCCTTGAAGGAGAAATCCTACGCCTCCGAGTCCGAAGGCAAGAGCGACGAACCAGAAGCGCCGTCGGCGCGTGAGAACGGCGATGGCAGCGATGCCGATCGCGACTTGGAACAGAGTAACTCCGCGGGCCAGGATCACGTGGTGCTCCATGTGGGAGCGCGAGGAGGCCTCAAGCGCTTTGGCTTCGCCAGAGATCTCGTCTTGGTCTTTTTTGTAGTCGGCGACCTTCTCCTGATCCTTCTGCGAAACGGGCTTGCCCAAGGCCGTGAGCAGTTCGAGTTTGGATGAGAGAATGTTCCCTTTGATGCTCTTGGCTTGGTAGTAGGACCACTGGTCCGTCGCATGCATTTGTTCGAGCATCGCTTCGTTGGCATGATGTCCAGCGAGGAGGGCGCTCACCGCTGCAAGCACTGCAAGCAGGGCTGAGCTCAGAGCGACACCAGAAATCCAAGACGAGGGGGCATGCTCCGCGTGGTGATGCATTTCTTCTTGAAGCTGTTCTGTAGGAACTTCGATCTCTTCCATCAGATTAGACCCCTTTGAGATGATAGCGCACGGCTGTAACAACTTTACGCGGACGGAAGGCAAGGGCCGCACGAATGAACAGCGCAGTTTGATTATGCAAAACTCGCGACCACCAATGAGAAGTAATAAACTCTGGAACCACAATCGTGACCATGTCGTCGTGCGTGATTTCGCCCACGTCGTCGATGTATTTGATGAGAGGTCCAACGACGGAACGATAAGGCGATTTCAGAACTACGAACGGCACACCTGGAACCCAGCGTTCCCACTCGGCCTTTACGGAGTCCGTTTTCGACGGATCGATTTCGACGTAGCAAGCTCGAACGTCGGTGGAGATGGAGAGCGCATATTGAAGCGCTTCGATCACGCCGTGGTGAATTCCAGAAATAGGGACGATGACCGTGTGCTTAATCTTTTCAAAACGGGCAGGGGGAGTGTAGCCCACGAGCGAGAGTTCACGTCCGACGGCCAAATAGTGATTATGAATTCTGCGGAAGACCAACACCATGAAAGGGATGGTGACGACGATAATCCAGGCTCCGTGCATGAACTTCGTTGAAGCAATGTCCAAGAGAACAATCGCAGTCGCGATCGCGCCGACACCGTTCATGACGAGTGCGACTCTCCAGCCTGGCTCTTTTTCGCGTAAATGATGGAGCACCATGCCTGATTGCGAAAGAGTGAACGATAGGAAAACGCCGAGTGC
>Ga0302315_10005050_pt1 | contig 11365 bp, 10 predicted proteins | sample III_Palsa_N3_1_FD_200532 | JGI IMG/M metagenome (GOLD analysis project Ga0302315, IMG submission 200532) | Peat permafrost microbial communities from Stordalen Mire near Abisko, Sweden - III_Palsa_N3_1 | ecosystem: Environmental > Terrestrial > Soil > Palsa > Peat permafrost | place: Sweden... | reverse complement strand
TAGGAAACGTCTATGACGACCAAATCATCAAGGTCATTCGAGAGCTCATGAAGGGCGGAGCAAACCCCAACATTAATTGTTCTAATACAACCCCGTACGGCCGTCTGAGCATTCTCGGTTTTGCCAAAAACTATGGCGCACCCGAAGTCGTCATTCAACTTCTGAGCGGACAAACAGGCAATCCGGCTCAACAAAACTAAGACATCAAATTTAAAAGGAGTATTTATGAAACGTTCCATAATTTCTGCAGCCATTGCCCTATGTTCAATCCCCGCAGCCTTCAGCTGTGAAATCCCACGTCCTGATGCTGCGACTCTCTTTTCGATGATCGCCAATCCAAAGACTCAGGTCTCGGACGTTCGCAACTTTCTTAAATCTCATGCGATTGGATGGGACGCGGTGAATGAGAATTGCCAAACCACTTTTCTCGCATCGTTGGCTCAAAACCGAAACGACTTGTTTGAAACGCTCTATGATCAATACAAACCGGACTTAAACCAGCCGCAACCAGAAAATCGCGACAGTATCTATACTTACGTTATCACCCAAGGAACTGCCGACAATTTGAAAACCGTCCAATCCGTTGGAAAACATCTCTCACTTCCTCAAGATACCAAAACCGCGGGTACCACCGAGTTGATGTTAGCGGCCCAATCCAATCCTCACGTCGATATGATTCAGTACTTATTGAACAACGGATTTTCTGTGGGAACGAAGGATAAAGATCATCAGACGGCGCTACTTTACGCTGCGCCTAGCGCCAGCCTGGATGTCATCCAAGCCCTCATTCACGGGCACTCCAACGTCAATCAAGTGGGAAGTAACGGAGACACGCCTCTCTCCCTTGCGGCAAAATCCAATCCTGATCATCAAGTGGTTTACGCTCTCGTGAAAGCCGGAGCGACTATCGATACAAAACTTGCGAACGATATGCTCTCCTCGGAGGCTTCACGCCGAGACGGCGATATCGATCTGATGAAAAATCTCATTCAAAGAGGTGCGGGTGTCAATGGCGGAGGAATTCTTTCATCTGCAGTTCAAAGCACTTTAAATCCAGATATCGTCACGATGCTTATCCAAGCAGGTGCGAGCGTGAACTCTGAGCCTGAAAATTATGCCGGTACAATACTCATGTTAGCCTCAGTAGCCAGGCTTTCTTCCTCACCAGAGATTGTCAAAATACTCATTCAGTCTGGAGCCGATGTGAACGCAACAATGACGGGCAATGAGTCAGCGTTACTACTCGTCGTTGAAACTGGTCGGTATGATGACTCCACGATTGAAGTGATTCGGGAATTGGTTCAAGCGGGCGCGAATTTGACCCTGACGTATCAAACCGATATGGCCCAACGATTTGGTTACACTGGACAAACAGCTCTCCAATTTGCCACCAACCATGGTGCGTCTGCAGAAGTTCTTAAACTCTTGGGCGGTCAATAAAGACTTCCTATCTGTTTCAAAGTTGCGCCCGGTTTGCGCCCCAGCGTAGAGCGGGAGCACCTTTGAATAGACAGCGAAAATACTTGAATGAAAACAAGCGGAGTCTCCTAGACACACCTGTCTTCATTCAAGTTTTTCCGCTTTAAATCCGATAAAAACTCATGAGAACGAATTCAGTTTTATCGATGGCAGCCGCAGGTTTAAGTCTTCTTCCGATTTTTGCGACGCCGGGATTAGCCCAGACGACCGCCCCGCAACCAGCCATTGTTCATATGATTTATCATGACGCCGCGGTTACGACTCAAGCCACGAGCACCATTGAAGACCGACATGTTCTTGAGAGCGCCGAAGTTCACGGCAACAAGGTCAAATTGGTTTTCAATTCCAACGCGTGTGAAGTTTATGAAAACGGCGTGCAAACCAACAAGGGCTGCAACTGGGGCGATATCCAAGGGGATCTGAAAGTCCAATCCAAGTACTCAACGAGAGTCGGCGCAGCGAGAAGCAAAAATGCTCTCACGACGACGATCGCTTTTGATTCTCCTGCGAAGGCAGTGGCGTTTCGAAATTTCATGATGAGCACGCAACCTCCGGTACTTCAGGTGACTGCTGCCGACGTCACCCGGTCCCCTAGCAGCGTCGATACGACACACCTTCAGTCGAACAATATTTTATTGAAGCAGGCAGGAACGACAACTTACCAGACTTTCGATTCTTATCTCAGCGCCAGCCTTACTCAAGCACAAGTCCCGTCCGAAGCGCAGATGATGATGACGAAGGTCAAAATGGAAGCGGACGATTCAAAAGAGAAAGCTTCTGTTTACACAAATCACTCGAAAGACGACGGCATCGCGACGGACGCCAACAAGCCTGTTCTGGGTCCTGCTGCTCTGCCCGCCGGACACCTCTAATTTAACGCGGGCCCGTCACCAAAAGGTGGCCCCGACGTTTTACTTTACTTTGAACGGAACGATCTTCTGATTCTTGCGCGCGATGCTCCACTGGAGCGTTACAGTGTCGCCGTAAACTCCTGAAAGATGTTGATCCACATCCCATTGATCGATGCTGTCGACAGGTTTCGAATCAATGCCTGTGATCATCTGCCCAACATGCAGACCTGATTTCGTCAGCACTGACGCTGGTGTACCTGGACGAATGGCCATGACCTTCAACACGCGGTCACCATCTTTGTAAACAAACTCGAGATCCAGCCCAGAACGGTTTTGGACAATCGGCGAATCAAGCGCCTTCTCCGTCAGCCAAATGCGTCCGTGCGACAAATCGAAGGTAAAAGGCCCGCGGCCTAGGATTTCCATCCCGACATTCACCGCTGGATTTTTCTGAACGCGTCCCAGAGGTTCTTGTGTGGAGATCGCAGCAGCCTTGGCAATTGGGGTATCTTCGCAGCTCAGATTCCAATGTTTGCTGATGCTCTCATATTTTTTGGCATCACCAGGAAAGACTTCAAGCGCGCCTTCGTCGCCGGTATCCCACTTCACACCTTCCAGCACCGGAGTCTTCGCTTCCGAGGGTTGAGTCGTACAGGCACTTACGAGCTCACCAAGCCTGTTCGTAGACGCCTCGACCCATGGTGTGTTCATCCCCAACTGAAATCCGTCGCGCGGGTAAATGCGCACTTCGTTCGGAATCCCTGGATCTACTTCGACAGCATAGAGTCGTAAAAAGTCAGCACCCAAGATGCCGTCACAGCAAGAGGCAAAGCTTTCAGGTGGCTCAAAAAAGTCGGTGTCGTGAAGAATAAATTGATGAATAGGAATCGAAAATCCGCTGACTTTTACTTCGCCTGCGGTCCCGAGCTTGCCGAATCCACTTCCGCCACTCCAAAAAATCTTTTGTGGCTGAGAATGCGGAACTTCAATCCACGAAGGATAAACGCCCTGCTCTTGAAGAAACGAAGGAGAGATCACGCTGACCGGAGCACCGGAGTCGATGAGAAACTGACCCAAGAGTTCATGTTCAGCAATTTTTAAGGAAACGCGGACAGAGAACAGGCCCCCCCAGCGACGTGCGGGTGCGAGCGCTAAAATATGCCCTGCTTTCGCTTCAGGTCGCAGAGGCTCCATCATGTTTTTCCAAGTCGGGATCTTCATGCGAGCAAAACTCTTGGCGCCCTTGCCGGACTTTGCAGAACTTTTAGCGCGACAGATTCCAGAATCCTTTGCTGACTCTTGATAAAAATCCCATTCAGCCTGGCGTACTTTTTCGATACTCTGCTCGCGCCAGTCTTGATCGACGTCGGCAAGCCATTGCACAAAAATATCTCGCGCAGCTTTTTCAGCGATTTCAGGAAACTCTCCGCGAACATGCAGAAGTCTTGTTTCCAACTTCACTTTGTTTTGGCTCAGGAGTTCTTCCCAGAACTTCGACGCGACGATCGCGCCATGTTGCGCGCCCTCAAAAGTAGCGAACCAAGACTCAGGTTCGTTACGCTCAAATGAGGTGCAGGGAAACTCCGCCATGGGATGAAAGTAAGTTGAATCCGCTGCTCTCGTGTAGCCCGTGGTGTCCGCGACGATCCCACTCGACTCCACTGCGTAATAATCTCCGGTCTCGCCATGAAGCTTGGTTGCGTGAATGTCTTTGAGATCGACGTCCCGTTTGAGAATCCAGCGACTTCGGTGAGGATTGAGATCACTTGGATCAATCGACCAGACCTTCTCGGTCGTCAGGGGTTCGTTGCTCATCTGAAAGTTCGAACGAAATGGAAGGATCGATGCCGCTTGAGCGGTCCCGATTAAACTCACTAAAAGTAAAAGTGTTTTCATTTTAGATTTCACGGGGATCACATCCTATATTTGGCCAAGTTCAACTTCTTCGCCCAACCCTCTTCGATGCGCAGGCGAAAGAAAGTTCCCTTTTCCAGATGGCGATTGACCTCAATACTTCCATGAGCATGAATCATCGCCTCCATTTTGCTATCCGCATAAGGGATGAGAACTTCCCAGAGTTCCATCTCTTTATGAAAATGACTTAAGATCAAATCACGAAGCCTTCGCACGTCGTCTGCGTTGAGTGCAGAAACACTCACCGAACCCGGAGAAATGAGGCGCGCGAGGTTTCGACCTCCCGGTCCCTTCTCAACCTGATCGGCCTTGTTCAGTACCGTGATCCGAGGGGTCTTGTCGACTCCAAGCTCACCTAAAATTTTCTCGGTGATTTCGAGTTGTTCACGAGCCTGCTTGGCACTCGCGTCAACGACATGCACCAAAAGATCCGCTTCACGAAGCTCTTCAAGAGTCGAGCGAAACGACGCAACGAGCGAAGGTGGTAAGCGATCGATGAAGCCGACGGTATCGATCGCGACGATCGGAGGATGACAGTTCGGATCCAAAGTACGAACGCTTGCGTCTAAAGTCGCAAAGAGTTTGTTCTCGACGAGAACATTACTATGAGTCAGTGCATTGAGAAGCGTGGACTTACCGGCGTTGGTGTAACCGACGAGCGCGACTTTCAAAACGTCCTTACGACCCGAACGCTGAACGATACGTTCGCGTTCGATTGCGCTGAGACGTTTCTTTAACGTCGAAATTCTATCTTTGACGAGGCGTCTGTCGACTTCGATTTGTTTTTCGCCCATCCCACGGTTTCCAGAACCGCCGCCGCGTTGACGTTCAAAGTGGGTCCAGAAATGGGAAAGTCTCGGCAGGATATATTGAAGCCGGGCGAGAGAAACTTGAGTTTTCGATTCTTTGGTACGGGCGTGCTGAGAGAAGATTTCAATGATCACCCCTGGGCGATCCAAGATCGGCTTCTGGATAATCTTCTCGAGATTGCGCAGCTGATTCGGCGAAAGTTCGACGTCAAAGATCACAGCCTCAGCTTTGGCTTCGATCATGAGCTCTTTTACTTCTTCGACTTTACCCGCGCCGATATAGGTCGCAGGGCTGATGCGGCGGGTGTTCGCTAAAATCCGTCCAGCGGGTTCGACTCCGAGTGTCGTGAGCAGGCGGTCGAGCTCATCGAGCGAGTCGAGATCCATTCCCACGCAAACGACATTCAGTTTCTTTTGGCCACCGGCTAGATTTGGAAGAAGTGTTTCAGTCGTCTCAAGCATGCGCTATATTTATCTCAAACAAATGGAGAACTCAGTTTGTGCAAAACGCGATCGTCAACGTGAACGGGCAGATCATATCCTCAGCGGACGCCAAAGTCTCGGTTTTTGACCGAAGTTACCTCTATGGCGATAGCCTTTACGAGGTCGTTCGGACCTACGACGGAAAGTTCTTCGGCGTGGACGAACATTTGGAAAGACTCGAGGCTTCCGCCAAGCTGTGTCACATGACGCTGGGGCAGGACCGAAAAACTTATATTCGCGAAATCGACCGTACTTTCGAAGCATTTCGCAAGACGCACAAGGGCACTGAAGCTTACTGCCGCCTTGTCGTGAGCCGGGGCGTGGGCAAGATCGGTTTTGGTCTCAATTGCCTGACGACTCCCACCCAGTATACGATCATCGTCCAGCCCCTGGAACTTCCAAGTCCCGAACAGTTCGAAAAGGGCTATAAACTGAAGGTTGTGGACCGGATCCGCAATGACAAGCGCGCCCTGGACCCTGCGATGAAATCCGGCAATTATCTCAATTCCCTTTTGGCTTATCTCGAAGCGACGAGCGCACCAGTCACGGGCAGCAAGGCCAAATCGGCTATGCTCTGGAAGCTCGACGGATACAACGACGCACTGCTTGCAAACGCGGATGGCCACATCACCGAAGGCACGACCTTCAATATCGGTTACATCAAACGCGGGATTTTCGTCACCCCGCCTCTCGACATCGGAATCCTGGACGGGATCACCCGCCGCTTTCTCATCAAGATGGCTCGCGAGATGGGCATGGAAGTTCGCGAAGTTCGCTTTCCCAAGGAACGCCTCTACGAAGCTGACGAGGTATTTTGGATGAGCTCGATTCGTGAAGCCTTCCCCGTCACCCAAGTCGACGATCACGTGATCGGAAACGGTAGCCTCAAAGGCAAGCCTGGCCCCATCACCCAAAAACTCTCACAAACTTTCAAAGAGTTCGCGGCGGCCAGAACTTCGATCAGGTCTGCATCGTGAAAAAATCAAAAGCACCCATTCTGGAACTTCGGAACACGGCTATTCATGCAGCACTCACCGCGGGCGCCGTGCTTAGAAAACACTTTGGCAAGAAGCTCGACATCCATGAAAAAGGCGTTCTCGGTTTAGTCACCAACGCTGATTTTGAAGCTGAAGAAAAATCTCTCAAGATCTTGTTAAAGAAATTTCCGGACTTCGGTGTAATCGCTGAAGAATCTCCGGCTAAGAAACGCGAGTCCGAAGGCCGTTGGATCGTAGATCCTCTGGATGGAACGACGAACTTCGTCCATCGCTTTCCGATGTTCTGCGTTTCGATCGCTGCCGAGTGGGAAGATGAAATCGTCGTCGGAGTCATCTACCACCCGATCTTAAAAGATCTCTATGTCGCTGTTAAAGACAAAGGGACCCGACTGAACGGAAAACTCATCACGGTTTCTAAGACCAAGAAGATCAGTGACGCTCTTCTCACGACGGGTTTCACCTACCAGAAACAAAAGCTTCTTCACCGCGAGATGGGAGCCTTCGAACGACTGAGCGGACTTGCTCGCGCGGTTCGTCGTCCCGGAAGTGCATGCCTGGATTTGGCCTACACGGGGCGTGGAGTTTTTGACGGTTTTTGGGAGCGCAATCTTTCGCCTTGGGACGTGGCCGCAGGCTCTCTCATCGTTCAAGAAGCGGGCGGAAAGGTCACAGATTTCAAGGGGGAGAAGTTTTCCGTCTACTCCAGAGAGATCCTAGCCTCCAATGGCGCCCTCCATAACTCCCTCAGGCAGACCATTTCGCCCGAATTTTGCCCGATTTAGAGTCCAAAATAGAACCCTTCCCCTCTGAGATTCTTGAGGTACAATAAGGAGATAGGTCTAGGAGGGACCCCCTGATGAATTCAAATGAATCTCCTTGGGTTTTTTTATTTTCCAGATTTTCGTCCGAAGCACTTCTGTTTGAAGCATTGGTGATCTTCACACTTCTGGCCGTCTACGCCGCATTCTTTGTTCTCCGTAAGCGGAGATTTGGATCCGTGAAAACTCAGATCCCAGCAGGCGTCGTCAAAGCTTATCTCAATGAATTAATTGGAGACGCAGAGTCGCTTCGTGCGCAACTCTTTGGACTCCTCTACTCCGCGGGTGTTCCTGCCGCTGAACTTGCTCACCTCCGTGGCACAGGCTCAGGAGTTTCTGCAGGCGCGATGCTCCAAGCAACTCAAACGGGTGGTGGTGATCCTGCCGCCGTGCAAGCTCTCGAAGCGAAACTCGCTGCACAGGCCAAACAAATTGAAACTTTTCTCGCAGAAAAAATGCGCGTCGAAAAAGAATTGGAAGAAGCCCGCACCAAAGGCGATTCCACCTCAAGCCAAACTTCGAATGAGCTGAACAAGCTTCAAGAAAAGATCGGCCTCCTCGAAGGAAAACTCGCTGAGTACAGCGTGATCGAAGATGACCTCGCAAACTTGAAGCGTCTTCAACAAGAGAACACTTCCCTCAAAGCTCAACTGGGTGGCAAACCTGCCGGCGGCAACGTAGTTGGACCTGCAGCCGCACCACCTGCTCCGAACATTACCGCAGCTCCCGCAACGCCTCCTCCTGCAGAAGACGCTTTGACTGACGCCCTCGCTGCACTCACGACTGAAGCCGTCTCGAGCAAGACTCCGATGCCAAAGAACACCGTCTCCGATATCGGTGTTAAAGGCCCAGGCGCAGAAAAACCGGCCTCCCAAGAACTGCAAACCGACTCCTCTGGTGGCGATTCACCTCTCGAAACCTCCGCTGGATTTGAAGGTCTCGTGGATCAGGTCGAAAAGAGCCTGGAGAAACCTATCGAAGCCGCAGCTGCAGTTCCCCCCTCGACAACCGAGATTGCAGGCGCTACGATCGAAAAATCTGATGCAGACCTTGTCGCCGAATTCGAAAAAATGCTCAAAGGCTGATCGCTCTAGCCCGCTGGTTTCGTTCCTGACTTCTGGGCCGAACCTTAGGCCGACTTTTGGGTCTCTTTGCCAAGTCTCTCTGATTTTCTTCGCACTGCTTTGTGCTTCTGGCAATTCCGCGTTTGCTGCCAAACCCCCGCTTTCTAGTGTTTTGCTCCAAGAAATCCGAGCCAACCACACCAACTCTTTTCAAAACCTTCTGACCCATTGGGAAGTCGTGTACGGAACGGATGCTTACCCAGCGCTCGTTCAAATCGCGCGCGACCGCACCCACCAGGATACAGAGCGTTACATCGCAATCATGGGCATGGCTAAAATTGGCGGAACCCATACGGCGCCTTCGCTGACCCCGTTCCTTCAGGATCCAGCCTGGATGGTCCGGAACGCGACTCTTCGCGCGCTCACAGCACTCAAGAATCCCGATACCTCAAGCGCCGTTCTCCCCTTGTTGAAGGATCCAGCTCTGGTCATTCGAATGGAAGCACTCAGTGCGATTGAAATTCTCAAGCCCGCCGGGTTTGAAGAAGCCTGCGCCGCAAGCCTACGAGATCTCCAGAACTACCATCATGGCGTCGCACAATGGGTTCCTCAGAAGTCCCTCGAGCTCTTGATCCATCATCAGCCCGCCGAAGCTTCTCGCCGAAAACAAATCTCTCTGCAACTCATCTCACTCGCTCAACATCCGATCGATCCGGAACTTCGTGCTCGAACGATTTTAGCTCTCGAAAAAGTCAGCGGCCAAAAGGTCGACACTCGAATGTCTTTGGATCAAGCTCTTCGCACTCTCAAAACAAAACTCAATTAAGCATGTAGACCGGCGTGCATCGTAAACCCAGCTAGTCAATTTTTTGACTTCCGTTTTTCTAGAGATGTCATCGAAACTTTCCGATGAGTTAGGGATGGATCTCAATCGGAGACGCTTTCTTCAGAAACTCCTCGCTATCGGAGGTTCAACGGCCGTTGCGGAATCTCTTTTGGGACTGACTGCGTGCTCGACCTCAAACATAAAGGGATCTCGCTTGCCTGCGAGTTCGGAGCAAACAAAACAATTGGACGACTCCATCTGCATTGTCGGAGCAGGAGCCTCTGGAATTGCGGCTGCGCACTTTCTAAAAAAGAAAGGCTACACCCACGTAACCGTCCTAGAAGCTTCCGATCACATCGGCGGGAAGTGCAATACGATTCAAATTGCGAACAAAGACTATGACATGGGAGCAGTCTTCACAACATCGTCCTACGATGAGGTCCGAGCCTTAAGCCTCGAATTCAACGCCCCCATCGTCCCGCTTCAAGGTCATACAAAGAAAAATATCGTCAGCATCGACACCGGAATGGCACGCGCCCGGCGAGGTACTGAAACCATAGACTTGGGACTTGCAGCATTGGAGTATTTCCACGCTTTGGAAAAATATCCCGATCTTATCCGTTCCGGCTTTACAAAGCTTCATCCGGATCTGTGTCTGCCTCTATCGGCATGGATGAAGAAATTCTCGTTGATGCCCGCGTCGCTGAACGAATTTTTTGGTTTTACGTTTACGCCTTTTGGTTACGGTTTTGTTGACGAAGTCCCAGCGGCCTATGCACTCAAATACTACGAACCTCGCTTAGTGACGTCACTCCTCTCGGGCGACAATCTCGGAATGGTCAGAGACGGATATCAAAGCCTTTGGCAGAAGATTGCCGCAAACCTCGACGTTCAGCTCTCCACTCCCGTCCTAAAGATCAGTCGGTCTGCTGATGGGCCAGTCCTGGTTGAAACCGAACGCTCTTCGAGCTTCTACGACCATTTGATTTTGACGAGCCTACCTGAAGATACGCTAAAATTCCTCGATGCTACTCCCGAGGAACGAAGTGATTTTTCGAAGGTGAAACGTTATTTTTACTACAGTGTTGCAGTCGAGGTTCCCGACGGCTTCGGCAGCGCAGGTTTTCTTCCCGATAACTATGTTCAATCCCGCTCGAAGCATCCTCTCTGTTGGTTCAAGAGATGGACTGACGGAAATATCGCGATTTTTTACGCGCTCTCAGAGGAAGATGTCTCGACTGACGAAATCGTCAGAACATTGGTCACAGATGCCACTCATTATCAATGGAACTTAGGAGTGGTTCACGCGGCGAAAAAGTGGAAATACTTTCCGCACTTTCAGACTCAGGATCTCGCCGATGGGATCTATGACCGGATCGAAGCCCGCCAAGGAACCTTGAGAACCTATGTCGCCGGCGAGCTCATGAATTTCTCCACGGTCGAAATGGTCAGCCGCTACGCGAAGGATCTGACTCTTCGACTTTTCTAGTCTTTAGTCTGAGTAATTCAACAGCGAGAAAATGTCATAGCCCTTGAGCTTTTCGCGACCCTTTAAGAAGTCGAGCTCAACAACAAATCCCAAGCCCACGATCTCACCACGAAGCTCTTTCACAAGATCAACGGTCGCGGCCATCGTTCCACCGGTCGCAAGTAGATCGTCGACGATCACAACACGCTGACCGGGCTTAATCGCATCACGGTGCATTTCAAGAGTGTTCGTTCCGTATTCGAGCGAATAGTTTTTGCTAATCACTTCAGCGGGAAGTTTCTTAGGTTTTCTCACCGGGACAAAGCCTGCGCCCAAACGATAAGCGAGAGCAGGTCCAAAGATGAATCCCCTCGCCTCAATGCCGAGAACGAGATCAGGTTTACTATCCATGAACTGTTCGGCGAGGCCATCAATCAAGGCCGCAAGCCCACGACTGTCTTTCAGCAAAGTGGTGATGTCGTAAAAGAGAATCCCAGGCTTTGGAAAGTCGGGCACGGTGCGAATCAGATCTTTGAGAAATTTAGAATCGTGTTGGGTCATCTTGCAGCCGATCATGCCATGAACTGGCGGTATCACCAAGACTGCGTGTTCCAAAAAAAAAGGCCGGGATCACCGCATTGGTGGGCCCGGCCTT
>Ga0302315_10005049_pt1 | contig 11366 bp, 14 predicted proteins | sample III_Palsa_N3_1_FD_200532 | JGI IMG/M metagenome (GOLD analysis project Ga0302315, IMG submission 200532) | Peat permafrost microbial communities from Stordalen Mire near Abisko, Sweden - III_Palsa_N3_1 | ecosystem: Environmental > Terrestrial > Soil > Palsa > Peat permafrost | place: Sweden... | reverse complement strand
CGACGCCGGCGTAGGAGCCCACAACCCAGTCGTTGATCGGGCTTTGTTCCCCGCAATCAAGGCACTTCGTGGTGTTGAACCGGGTGGAGCACTGCGGGCATACAGCGCCGGTCTCGAACGTATCGAACGCCTGCTTGCACGCGCCGCATCCCCAATACCTCCCAATGGGCGGCGCCGTCCGGCAGCTGGGGCAGGCAAATCCCGGTCGGCGGGGAAGCTTGGCCAGACGCAAAAGATGACGCGCATGCTGAAGACCACCCCAGCAGCTCAGCACAAGATAGATCGAGATGAGGCCCAGCCAGTATTCTCGGTACCGTACCGCTGCGGCAATGAATGCGGCGAGCCCAAGGAACCCCACGATCGTGGCCACCATCAGGCTGCGCGCACGTCCGATGACGAACCAGAGCAGCGAGCGAAGAATCTGCCCGCCATCCAGCGGATAGATGGGCAGAATGTTAAATATCAGCAGTCCGGCATTGATCTTAAAGACGGTCCACAGAAACTGGTTAGCGTCGGGCATTGTTTGCGCCCATCCCCCCGAGTCGCTTGCCATGGCTGCCGCAAATAAAAGGGGCGTCAGAGCCACATTCACCAACGGCCCGGCGGCAATGCTCCACAGCGTTGCCCCCGGCCTCTGAGGCGGATTCACATACGCCACGCCGCCAAACGGCCAAAGCAGTATATTGTCTGCCGTTCCGCCCACCTGGCGGCAAGCCATGGCATGCCCAAACTCATGTGTCAGCACGATCAGGAACAGCGCCAAATACTCAAGAATCTTCCATACGATAGAGCTGTAACTGCCCCGTCCGCTCTCAATTTGATACGCCGCAATCAGAAACCAGGACCAGTGCAAAGACACTTGAACACCGGCCAGGCGAAACAGCGGGATTGCCCCTTGACGTACACTTTGCATGAGTGAAGCTTAACTCATTCTGACGTTCCCGGGGGACCATGGATACGCAAGGACCTTCCGCAGCCGATAGCGGCACATTTCTGATTGGCAGTGACTTGCCGGTTCGCCGGCTGGGCTACGGGACCATGCGCCTGGTGGGCGAAGGCACGTGGGGCGAGCCCAGCGACCCGGCCGAGGCTCGTCGCGTTCTGCGCCGCGCCGTGGAACTAGGCGTAAACCTGATTGACACCGCAGACGCCTATGGTCCCGAGATCGCGGAGCGCCTTATCTGCGAAGCGCTCTACCCTTACCCCTCAGGCCTGGTCATCGCCACCAAAGGCGGCATCACGCGGCAGGGTCCGGCCAAGACCGAATATGTGGGTCGCGCCGGCTACCTGATTCAATGCGTGGAGATGAGCCTGCGCCGCCTGAAGCTGGAGCGAATCGAGCTGTATCAACTGCATCGCATCGACCCGCGGACTCCGCTGGAAGAATCGCTCGGCGCCTTAAGGCTGATGCAGGAACAGGGCAAGATCCGCCACATCGGGCTCAGCGAAGTGACGCCCAATCAGATTGCGCAGGCGGGGCGAACCGTGGAAGTGGTCACTGTCCAGAATCGATACAGTCTTGCTGATCGCCGGCATGAGGACACGCTCACCTACTGCGAACGCCAGCGGATTGGATTTCTGCCCTGGTACCCGTTGGCTGCGGGCAAGCTGCTGCAGGTTGAACACCCTTTGGCGCCCACGCTCTACGAAATCGCCGCACGCCACGGGGCAACGGCAGCGCAGCTTTCGATCGCGTGGCTGCTGCAGCGCTCACCCATGATGCTGCCCATTCCGGGCACGTCCAATGTTGCGCATCTCGCAGAAAACATCGCTGCCGCGGGGCTAAAGCTGAGCGAAGAAGAGTGGGCGGATGTGGATGCGGCGTGCTGATCTGGATGCGGGATAGGAATACGGGCGCGGCTGAATCGAAAATGTGACATAATTATGTCATGGCTGTCCGGACCACTGTCGATATCCCAGAGCCTCTGCATGACCGGCTGCGTCAACGCGCGGAGAGTTCGGGCGCCTCCATCCGTTCGCTCATCGTTCGCGCCATCGAGGAGACCTACGCCGAGCCGAAGAAAGGCGAGCGTGTGACCGGACCTCTGATTCGGACCAAGGGCAAGCTGGGTCCGCGGTTCCCGGTGGACGAGAATCCGCATGACCTCGTTATTTTCTGATCTCAATGTCTGGCTCGCGCTCTCCGTCTCTGGCCACCCGCACAACGGAGTGGCGATAAATTGGCTTCAACAGCTGCCGAACGACTCGACGCTGATCTTCTCTCGCTACACCCAGCTAGGCCTGCTGCGCCTGTTGACGAACACGACGGTGATGGGCGACGAAACGCTCACGCTGCGGAAGGCTTGGGCGGTGTATGATCGGTGGCTTCAGGATCCGCGCGTCGAATTCTATCCCGAGCCGCGCAATGTGGACGCAGGGTTTCGGTTTGGGACGGAGCCATTTGCCGCCAAGGCCGCGACGAAGTGGGTTGGAGATTGCTGGCTACTGGCCTTTGCCGAGGCTTCGCGAGCTCGGCTAGTCACCTTTGACCAGGCGCTCCTCAGCTTCGCGCGGAAACAAGGGCATCGGGCAGTGATCCCGAGCTAAGTTTCCGCGAACTGCATGTGGCTCGTGGATTTCCATCCTTTTGCAAGAAACGCGAAGACACCCGCTCATTGGTTCAGAAAGCCTGAGGCACATGCCCGACGCAGTTGAACCGCATGAGGAAAACAAAAGAGCCGCAGCCCCTTCCAAGGCTACGGCTCTTTGCGGCTAACTTGCAGCCGAGCTTGATTTTCTAAACTACATTTCCTTGACGCCTTCGACAAAGGCCTTCAGCTTGCGGCTGCGGCTGGGATGGCGCAGCTTGCGCAGCGCTTTGGCTTCTATCTGGCGGATGCGCTCGCGGGTTACCTGGAAGCTCTGGCCCACTTCTTCCAGGGTGTGCTCGGAGCCGTCTTCAACGGCCTCCCACCCTTTCGCGAAGAGCGCAGAGGGTGGCGCCCCCGACACATTGGCCGCGGAAGTGTCGGTTGCCGCCGATTCTTTGGAGGTCAAAAATGGACAGCGAAACCGTTATCTGAGAGAAATATTCGCGTAATGTGCCATTTGGCTGTACAATTCTTGCATGTTGCTACGATTTCGCTGTAAGAACTTTAGATCGATTCGCGACGAGCAAGAGATTTCGCTCGTTGCCGCCAGGACGCGGTCCGACAATTCAGACAGGCGACTGATAAGGACGCCAATCGAGGGCATTTCGGGGCTGCGCTGTGCTGCGATTTACGGCCCGAACGGATCGGGAAAGAGCAACTTGCTAAGAGCGATGGCCGAATTTAGTTTGATCATCTCAGTGTCGCAAAAGCGTTGGGACGAGTCTGACAAAATCCCTACTTGGGACCCGTTCCTTCTCGACGATGAATCGAGCTCGGGGGAGACCGAGTTTGAGGCATCTGTTGTAATTAAAGATGTCGAGTATCGCTATGGATTTCGTTTCAATGAGATTTCTTTCACCGAAGAGTGGCTCTATGAATACGCAACAAAGGAACGAACGCTTTTTCGACGTAGGACGCTAGGGGGCCGCGTTGATGTCGAGTTTCCCGGCAGAAACTTGACTGGAAGCACGCTTGAAACTATCAGGCAGCTGACTCGGCCGAACAGCCTCTTTCTTTCGGCGGCCGCACAGAATAATCATGAACGATTGAAAGCCATCCAAAAGTGGTTTCTTGATAGATTCAACTTGATTTCTGGCCAAGAATGCACGCAAATGCTTCCATTCACAGCGGACCAATGTAAGCAGGCAACGATCAGGGAGTCCGTGAAGAAGCTGATTCGCTTTGCGGATGTCGGGATTGCGGACCTCGAGGTTGTTGAAGAGGATGCCCCTGAGGATTTTAAGAAGATGTACGCGGCCATGGTCCGAGCTGCCAAGGAAGTAAATCCTGAGACCGCCGAAAAAATGGGCGAACGCGATTCATTTGTTCACTCAAACGTTCGAATGCTGCACCGTGGAGTTGGTGGCAAGCTTTATCCTTTGACGACAGAACAGGAATCAAGAGGAACTCTGGCTTACTTTTCGGTGCTAGGTCCGCTTCTAGATGAGCTCAAAGATGGTTCTATTCTTCTCGTCGACGAAATGGAAGCTAGCATGCACCCGCTTCTTGTCCGTCAGCTCGTACATATATTCAACGATCCCGACCTGAATCCCAATGGTGCTCAGGTAATCTTTGCAACGCACAATACAGGCATTCTTGACCCGCAAATACTTCGGAGGGATCAGGTTTGGCTCACCGAGAAGGACCGAGAAGGCGCCACAAGAATTTATCCTCTTTCGGATTTCAAGCCCCGTAAGGAACAAAACTTAGAAGCCGGCTACCTCCAAGGACGATTCGGGGCGATACCATTTCTCGACAGTGATCTCCTTTATTCCGCGTTGGGCACCGGCGGTTCGGGTCGAGAGCCTGATCTGTCGTGTGAGGCGGAGTAGCTATGGGATTCCGGAGGGATCGTCGGCGAACTTCTTTGAGGTCGCAGTTACCGAGGCTATTGATCTTGTGCGAAGGACAGTGCACGGAGCCCCAGTATCTGCACGAAGTTAGAAGAGGTCTAAGAATTCCTGAACAGAACCTGACGATTCGATCCCCACCAGAAGTGCCAAACACCCCAAGGGAAATGGTTGAGGAGGCGAAGCGTAGAAAGCGCGACAAGCAGGATTGCTACGATCAGGTTTTCTGCGTTTTCGACGTGGAAGCAAAAGTCACACAGAAGTGCCGGGACGGGCTTCTTGAGGCCCTCAGGTCGGCGCGGGACGCCGGTGTATCAATCGCAATGTCCAATCCCTGCTTCGAAATATGGCTTCTTTGGCACAAAATCGATCATAGCGGTTGGATCGCATCGGATGCGGCTCAAAGGCGGTGTGAAGAGCTTGGTCTGACCCACGGAAAGGGCGGAAAACATATTCAGGGCACCGAATCCCTGCTCAGGGACTCTTATCAAGCTGCTAGAAATAGAGCTTCCAGCATCGACGAAATCCACGACAGAAATGGCACACATAAACCGGAGGATAGGAACCCATCCTCCGGTATGTATGGACTAATTGATGCCATCTACGCGGCATTTCCGCCGCGAGCGTAGTTACATTTCCTTGACGCCTTCGACAAAGGCCTTCAGCTTGCGGCTGCGGCTGGGATGACGCAGCTTGCGCAGCGCTTTGGCTTCTATCTGGCGGATGCGCTCGCGGGTTACCTGGAAGCTCTGGCCCACTTCTTCCAGAGTGTGCTCGGAGCCGTCTTCAAGACCGAAACGCATCTTGATCACCCGCTCTTCGCGCGGTGTTAGCGTGCGCAGAACTTGCGAGGTGTATTCCTTCAGGTTCACGCTGATGACGGCTTCGGACGGAGAAACCGCCTGGCGATCTTCGATGAAGTCGCCGAGGTGCGAATCTTCCTCTTCGCCGATGGGCGTTTCGAGGGAGATGGGCTCCTGCGCGATCTTGAGCACCTTGCGCACCTTGGCCACGGGAATATCCATGCGGCGCGCGATCTCTTCGCTGGAAGGCTCGCGGCCAAGCTCCTGCACCAATTGCCGAGACGTGCGGATGAGCTTGTTGATGGTCTCGATCATGTGCACCGGGATGCGGATGGTGCGGGCCTGATCGGCAATGGCGCGCGTAATCGCCTGGCGAATCCACCAGGTGGCATACGTCGAGAATTTGTAGCCGCGGCGATACTCGAACTTGTCCACGGCCTTCATCAGGCCGATGTTGCCCTCCTGAATCAGGTCGAGGAACTGCAAGCCGCGATTGGTGTACTTCTTCGCGATGGAAACAACCAGTCGAAGGTTGGCCTCAATCAGCTCGCGCTTCGCCTGTTCGGCGTCCATGTCGCCCTGGATCATCTCGCGCTGCGTGCGCTTTAGCTCGATGATGGAGACGCCCGCGTCGTTCTCGATTTTTTCGAGATCGACCTTGCAGTTTTTCTGCTGCCGGCGGTACTCCTTTTTCAGCTCTTCACTTTTGGACGCGTCGAACTTCTGGTCGAGCGAGCGAATCTGCCGCTCCAACGTGCGCATGGTGTCGACGGTCTTGTTGACCTTGTCGAGCAGGCGCTTGCGTTCGAGCGCGGTGTACTTCAGTTCGCGCACAATCCGCGAGATGAAAACCTTCTCTCGCGCGATGAGCCAGCGCGTGTGCCTTGCCGCAGAGGCCTTCACCTTCGCGGCGCTGGTCGCCGCCTGCTTCTCTTCAAGAGCCTGAATCTTCTTCTGGTGCTTCACCAGTGCGTCAATGCGGGCCACCGTGGCCTTCACGCGCGTCTGCACCACTTCTTCGGTGAGCTCTTCTTCGTCAAAGATCACCACTTCTTTCACGTTGCGCACGCCGCGCTTGAGGTCTTCGCCGAGCGCAACAATCTCGCGGATCACGATGGGCGAACGCGAAATGGCCTTGAGCACGCGAAGCTGTCCGCGCTCAATGCGCTTGGCAATCTCAACTTCGCCTTCGCGCGTGAGCAGCGGAACCGTGCCCATTTCGCGCAGGTACATGCGCACCGGATCGTTGGTCTTCTCCAGCGTTCCAGGCGTCAGGTCGAGTTCAACGTCTTCGCCCTCTTCGAGTTCAAAGTCTTTGTCGGCGCCGAATTTGGGACTATCGAGCAGGTCAATACCCTGCGTGCCGATAGTTGTGATCAGGTCATCCAGATCGTCGGCTGAGCTAATCTCATCGGGCAGAATGTCGTTCACGTCGCCGTAGGTGAGATAGCCTTTCTCCTTGCCGACTTCGATCAGGCTGTCGATGTCGTTTTCGAATTTGTCTTCAATGGCCAAAATAATCCTGCTCTCTAGCGCAATCTTGGATTAAGCACCGTATTGCGCACCGGTGCGGAGTCGGGTTCGGGACGCGCGCGAAAAAAGATTCCCGTGTGGAAAACCAGGAATCCCATGCGCACATGCGGAGACAGACCCGCGGTCATCCGCGAAAAAGAAGCGGTCTCAGGTAGTTGCTCGGAACAGGATGACCAGCGCTTCAGGATTCACCTGGTTCGCCCGCGAGCCGAAGCTCATAGTTGGGGCAGAGGGGCGCGCATCCTCACAGAGATCAATAGATTACCACAGCGCCAGGCCAAAATCACGACAATTCCTGCACTGGCAGACTGCTTTTCCACTGGGCCGGGGAGCTTGTGTCTCAATCCGCTCCCGCTCCTGCTTTATTAGACGCAGGTTAGGTGTGGTTTGATGCATCAAGATGGGGCGGGCGATGAGGATTGCATCAGAGGATTCCGGGGTCGCTGAATAGTCCCTTCGCGTCCCTCTTCCCATGGAGCACCGTTATCACCTGCAAGGGTCTCGTCTCAGGAAGGTAGACAACAATGAAGTTTGGGTAGCGGCTTACCACCCAGAATCGAACGGGAAGATGGGTCACTTCGGCCCGCTTGGAGCCGAGCTGAGGGTGCCGGGCCAAGCTGTGGCAGGCCTTCAAGATTGCAGATTCCACACGGTTTGCCGCGTCAATGCTGTCTTTAGCTATGTGGCTCCAAATGTCGTCGAGATCGCCGAGGGCCAGTGGAGTCAACTGGAATGGCCAAGGCATTTTTCAGGCCGTTTGTCGCTTCGCCCGACGCTCCTGAAGGATTTGGACGGCTTCCTCGGCATCGACAAGTTCTCCACGCCGAGCCTGCGCAAAGCCCTCTTCGATCTGGGCGGTGATTTCTGACTTATCCGCCATTAGCCAAACGTCGTTACGGTACTGCTCGTCAATGACGGCAAAGGCCTGGTCCAGGACCTCCTCGGGGCTCATGCCCGATTTCGCAGCCCGAGCAAGCACTTCTTGTTGTTCGGGTTTGAGCTCGAGAATCAAGAGGACCTCCTACGGTGCCGACAGGCATGTATGCCGGGATTATACGCCGTCCCTGCGTCGATGCAGCTTCTGCAGCGCCTTGTCCAATTCCAGCTTCTTTCGCGTCAGCAGGGCCAGTTCGATGAAGTCTCCGCGGCGCTCGGCCTCGGCAATCAACGCGCGCAGGTCGCGCACCTGGGCGGCGAGGGAGCGCTCTTCCAGCTCCTGGATCGCGCTCAACACTTCGGTCTCTTCGGGCGGCTTGGTCTCTGCCAGCAGCACCTCGGCCAGAAGCGCGCGCTGCGCTTCATCCTCGACCACGTCCATCGGGTCTCGTGATTGGCGCTCGGCCAGCGCCTGCAAAGCAGGAAACGTGCCAAGATGCTCAAACCATGCTATTTGCGTGGAGATTGCCTCGGCCGCCAGGCGGCGGGCCGGCTCGTTTTCAGGGTCGGTGATTGCCAGCGCGCGGAGCAAAACCCGCTCCACTTCAGTGAGTGCTGTGGCCCGCGTATCGACGCGGTCGCGGCGCTTGAGAGCTGCCTGACGCAGCTCTGCGCGCAGGACGGCCGAATCGATTCCCAGCTTCTGTGCGGCATCATCTGCGAACTGAACGCGGGCGAGCTGTTCCGGCATGCGCCGGATGTGAGGCAACAAAAAGTTCATGGCTTTCAGCTTCTGGTCTGCACTGGCGCCGGGGAACGAAGCCCGAGCGCGCTCTATCAGGTAATCGGATTGGCTGCGGGCGCCCTTGACCGCTGCAACGTAAGCCTCCACCCCACGTTCGCGGATGAACCGGTCTGGGTCGAGGCCGCCATCGAGGGTCACAATCTTGATCGCAAAGCCCTCCTGGGTGAGCAGGGCAATGGACTTTTCCGCCGCATTGCCGCCCGCCGGGTCGGGGTCGAAGTTCACAATAATATTGGTGGTATGGCGGCGCCTGTTGCTCGGTAAAGGCCGTCCCGCTGGTGGCAATCACGTTGTGAATGCCGCGCAGGTACACGGAGATGCAGTCCATCTGGCCCTCCACCAGCAGGGCATATTCGGCCTGGCGGATGGCGGTGCGCGCCTTGTCCAGATTGAACAGCACCAGGCTCTTGGAATAAAGCGCCGTCTCCGGCGAGTTGAAGTATTTGGGGCCGGCTTTTTCGCCTGTATCGAGCGTGCGGCCGGTGAAGGCGATCACCCGGCCGCTCTCGTTAGCGATGGGGAACATGACGCGTTTGCGAAAACGGTCGTAGATGTGTCCCAGGGTGCCGTCGCCCTGTTCTTTGGCGCTGAACAGGCCGCTGGCGCGCAGGGTTTCGTCGTCGGCCATGCCGCTTAGGCGGTCGCGCAGGGCATTGAAGCTGTCGGGCGCGTAGCCAATGCGGAAGGTCTTGATGCCCTCCGGGGTGAGGCCGCGGCCGGCCAGATATTCACGCGCCACTGCGCCCTCCGGCCCGCGCAACTGGTCTTCAAAAAACGCGGCGGCGGTCTCGTGCAGCTCAAGGAGTTTCATGCGGAGGCGGGATTCGGCAGCTTGCTCCGGTGATGAAAACTCCTTCTTCGGCAGCGGAATGCCGCACTTCTGGGCGACGATGCGGACGGCTTCGGGGAATGAGACGTTCTCAATCTTGCCCACGAAGCTGAATACGTCGCCGGATGCCTGGCAGCCGAAGCAGTGGTAGAACTGCCGCACGGCATGAACCGAAAAGGACGGCGATTTCTCCTTGTGAAACGGGCAAAGGCCGGAGTAGTTCTGCGCCCCAGCTTTGCGCAGGCGGATGTAGCCCTCGATCACCTTGACGATGTCGGCCTGCTGCTTGACGGTTTGGGCGAAGTCGGACACGGGAGTCTCTCATGAGGATAAGGCCGCCGGGCGAGGCGTGATTCGGAAGATGCGGAAAACACTATCACGTACAATTTGGCTAATTGCGGGAGCGGTAACATGGGCTATTGCCATTACTGGGAGATTGAGCGGGAGATCGGCCAGGAGTCCTTCTCTCGAATCATCGCCGATGTCCAGCAGATAGTTCTGACGCTCGATGATCTGGGAGTCCGCCTAGCCGGACCCCTTGGAGAGGGCCTTCCGGAGATTGAGGCGGACCACATTGCCTTCAACGGCCTGTGGAACTGCGGTCATCCCAAGAATGAAGAGATTGCCATTCCGTTTCCGGCTGCTGATGCGGCCGGAATCGGCAGTTCGATCAATGCAGTCGAGGGTTCTTATTTCGGGATGGGCACGCTCCTAAAGCATCGCGCATGTGACGGCACCTGCAGCTACGAAACCTTCCGGGTATCCCGGATCTGCAATGAGATCGACCGGATCCGCGATGGTCGATACTCCGATTCATGCAAGACGGGCTTCCGGCCCTATGACCTGGCGGTACAGTGCGTGCTTCTTATCGCCAAACACCATCTCAAAGATCGCATTCGGGTTTGGTCAGGTGGGAGCGACTACCACTGGAACGACGCCCGGCTGCTGTGCTATGTCCACTTGAGCTATCCTCTCAGTCAATACAAGATCGACCGCGACGCCGGCTTGATTCTGACGTGAGGGGCGCGAGGCACCGAGCGGCAATGGCTTCGATTTCAAGAATACTTGTTGCAACGAATATATTTTCTGTGCATCCAAGGTTTGAAAGGAGCACTACCCATGAGCACAACCCCCGCCGCACCCGGCACCGTCTCCACCTGGAACCTCGATCCCGCCCACTCCGTAGCCGAGTTCAAGGTCAAGCACATGATGATTTCGAACGTGAAAGGCAGCTTCAGCGGCCTCACTGGCACCCTCAAACTTGACGAGACCGACTACACACACTCCACCGTGGAGGCGTCGATTCCTGTCGCCTCTTTGACGACCGGAGACGCACAGCGCGACGGCCATCTGAAGAGCGCCGATTTCTTCGATGCCGAGAAGTTTCCCACGATCACCTTCAAATCCAGCAACATCGATTCGACAGGCGGGGCGGACTACGCGGTCACTGGCGAACTGACGATGCACGGCGTGACCAAATCTGTGACGTTTGCCGTCGAGGATTTGAGCGAGCCCTCAAAGGATCCGTGGGGCAACCACCGGATCGGGCTGTCGGGGTCTACGAAGATCAATCGAAAGGACTTCGGGCTCACCTGGAACTCTGCTCTCGAATCTGGAGGGGTACTGGTTGGTGAAGATGTGACAATCAGCCTGGAAGTTCAGTTCATCAAGAGCTAATTGGGCTCTGACTGGTCCTTATCGCGAGGCGGAGGTTCCCGCGGCGAGCAGGCGGCATCCGGCGAAACGGCGAACCGCCCGCGGCTAAAGCCCGGTGCTGTTCCAGATGCCTCTATGCGGGGGTTGAAACCCCCGCCTCCCTCCGCCGCAGGCTCTCACCTGGTTTTGGAGCGTGGCGTTTCAGCGCGATGACTTGTTCAAAAACCCCTTAAGCCCCTTAGATTGAGTTCTGTTTACTATCTCGCCATCTGATGGTTACTACCGGGTAGGGGGGTAGGGGGGTGCCCCAGGGGTACAGACCGAGCTAACCTGCAAGAGGTTTAGCTCGTCGGTTAAGAAACCGGCTCGCGGAGCTTCTCGGATGGGCCGGATTTGGAACGAAGCGGCGCCGTTTTTGGGTCT
>Ga0302315_10005048_pt1 | contig 11367 bp, 13 predicted proteins | sample III_Palsa_N3_1_FD_200532 | JGI IMG/M metagenome (GOLD analysis project Ga0302315, IMG submission 200532) | Peat permafrost microbial communities from Stordalen Mire near Abisko, Sweden - III_Palsa_N3_1 | ecosystem: Environmental > Terrestrial > Soil > Palsa > Peat permafrost | place: Sweden... | reverse complement strand
GACTCTTCGTCGAAGTGACGGCGCGGCTGGAACTTGCCGGGCTGCAGGTGGCTGACCGGCAGTTTGCGCGGCGCGCCCGTGGGGGCGGATTTGGTTTCGATGGGCGCGATCATTTCATCGGCGCGTTTGATTTGCGGGGCGGGTTCGACGCGCACGGGAGCAGGGGGCGCGGCTGGAGCAGCGGCGACAGGCTTGGCCGCTTCTTTATGCTGGGCATCTTTGTGTTGAAAAGAGGCTTCCTCTTTTTTCGCGTCGCCGAACAAAGCATCGAGGCCACGGCCGAGACCGCGTTTTTTGATGTCGGTCGTCATGCGGCTTCTCCGGCTTCTTGTGTCGCGGGTTTCTTTTCGCGCTTAAGAACTTCTTTAGCCAGCTGGATATAGGCCTGCGAGCCGTTGCAGTTCATATCATAAACAATCGCGGGCAGGCCGAACGAGGGCGCCTCGGAAATGCGCACGTTGCGCGGGATGACCGTGTCATACACCTTGTCGCCGAAGTGCTGACGCACGTTCTCGGAGACTTGGTTCGACAGGTTGTTGCGCTTATCGAACATCGTGAGCACGATGCCCATCAGGTCGAGCTTGTCGTTGAAAGCGTTCTTCACGCGCTCGATGGTTTTGACAAGATGGCTTAGGCCCTCGAGCGCGAAGAATTCGCACTGCAGCGGCACGAGCACGCCGTCTGATGCGACCAGCGCATTGAGCGTGAGCAGGTTAAGAGATGGTGGACAGTCAAACAATACATAGTCGAAGTTACCGGTATTGGTGTGCAGCGCCTCGCGCAGGCGGTATTCACGGTTAGTTACGTCAATTAATTCAATCTCCGCACCCGACAAATGGATCGATGCCGGTACCACAAACAAATTCGGCACGCGGGATGGGGCAGCGGCTTGGTCGATACCGCATTCGCCAAATAACACTTCATAAGTGCCTTGGGTGCGATCCGCGCGGTCAATACCGAGGCCGGTGGAGGCGTTGCCTTGCGGGTCGAGGTCGATCACCAGCACCTTTTTACCAACGGCAGCAAGGCCGGTAGCAAGGTTAATGGTGGTCGTGGTCTTGCCAACGCCGCCTTTTTGGTTGGAGACGCTAATATAGCGTGTCGTCGCGGGAGATTCTGTTTGGGTCATGGCTATTTTTAACTCAGGGGCCCCGGAATAATCAAGGCAAATCATGTTTCATGTGAAACATAGAATTTATTTATCAGTCAAGTTATTGATTTTTAATATTTTTCCAGTGTTATCAGTCACGCTTTGATAGGTCTCTAAATCGAATTTAAAACGTTTTTGTGCCTTTTCGACCTCTTCCTTGGTTTTTTCACCCTTTAGGAACAAACAATTGGTCGCGCCGAGTTGTTTGGACATGGTCAGCAGCTCTTTAAGCGGCGCAAGGGCGCGGGCGGTCACTAAATCTATGCCATCGATGGTAATATCTTCCACGCGGTCGTCATGGACGGTTACTTGGGTGTTTGTTTCACGTGAAACTTCGCGCAAGAAGGTCGCTTTGCGGACATCTGATTCAACCAAATGAACATCCGCCACACCCAGCATGGCCAATATCAATCCGGGAAAGCCCGCACCGGAGCCCATATCGACCAGCTTGATATTCTTCTCCGGGATATATTTGATCATCTGCGCAGAATCGAGGAAGTGGCGCTCGGCCAGCTCCTCAAGGGTCGCTTCGCTGACCAGATTGATCGTGTTCTGCCACTTGAGCAGCAATTCGGCATAGCGATTAAACTTCTCGCGCGTTTCACGTGAAACATCGAGGCCGTGCTTCTCAAATTTATAGTTTATAAAATCAGGCAACGCGTTTCTCTTTTTCTTTTCGTTTCACATGCCGCAGCAGCGCCACCAGCGCCGCCGGGGTAACACCAGGAATCCGTGCCGCCGCGCCTAGCGTTTCCGGGCGGAACTTGGACAGCTTCACGCACATTTCATTCGACAGGCTGCCAACCGTATTATAATCGAGGTCATGCGGCAGCTGCAGCGCTTCGTCGCGGCGGAAAGCTTTGATGTCGGCTTCCTGGCGCTGGATATAGCCGGCATAGCGTGCATCGATCTCGACCTGCTCGGCGATGTCGGGAGAAATGCTGCCCAGCTGCGGCCAGATGGTCTTGAGCACGGCGAAATCGATCTCGGGATAGCGCATCAGGTCATGCGCGGTGCGGCGCACGCCGTCTTGGTTGATTTTATAGCCGAGGCGCTCCAGATCGATGGGCAGGGCAGTCAGGGTTTGCATTGTTTCACGTGCAACATTCAATTTTTCGTGTTTCTTTTCAAACACTTCTGCCCGCTCAGATCCTACACATCCTATGGAAATACCGGCTGGCGTGAGGCGCTGGTCAGCGTTATCGGAGCGCAGCAGTAGGCGGTATTCAGCGCGTGAAGTGAACATGCGGTAAGGCTCGGAGACGCCTTGCGTGACCAAGTCATCGACCATCACGCCGATATAACCATCGGCGCGGTCGAGCACAAACGTCTGTCCCGATCCTGACGCGAGCAACGCCGCATTGATCCCGGCAACCAAACCCTGAGCACCCGCTTCTTCATATCCTGTCGTGCCGTTAATCTGCCCCGCGAGGAACAAGCCCGATACCGACTTCACCTCGAGCGTATGTTTCAGCGCACGCGGATCGACATAGTCATACTCAATCGCATAGCCCGCCTGCAGGATCTTCACATTCTCCAGCCCAGGAATAGTCTGGATCAGCGCGGCCTGCACGCTCTCGGGCATCGAGGTCGAAATGCCGTTGGGATAAACGGTGTGATCATCGAGACCCTCGGGCTCGAGGAAAATCTGGTGCCGTTCTTTATCGGCAAAGCGCACGATCTTATCTTCAATCGACGGGCAGTAGCGCGGACCGGTCGATTTGATCTGGCCCGAATACATCGCCGACTGATGCAGATTATCGCGGATCACCTGATGTGTTTTTTCATTGGTGTAAGTAATGTGGCAGCTGATCTGCGGCACCGTGACTTCGCGCGTCATAAAAGAAAACGGCACGGGCGGCGTATCGCCTTTCTGCTCTTCTAAAATCGACCAATTAATGGTGCGGCCATCAAGGCGGGCAGGGGTCCCGGTCTTCAGGCGACCAAGCGGAAGTGCCAACTTTTCCAGACTCAGCGCAAGACCGATCGACGGCTTCTCGCCAACCCGTCCTGCAGATTCAGTAACATTGCCACGGTGAATAATGCCGCGCAAAAATGTGCCGGTGGTGACAATTAAAGCGCCGCATGAATACGTCTGGCCAGATGTAGAAACCACACCCGAAACACGTCCCGACGCATCGCGCAGAATTTCTTCAGCACCATCACCAACCACAGTAAGGTTCGGATAGTTGAGCAGTATCGCCTGCATATTCTCGCGGTAGAGTTTGCGGTCGGCTTGCGCGCGCGGCCCACGCACAGCAGGGCCCGCACTGGCGTTCAAAATCCGAAACTGAATTCCCGACACATCGGTCACACGGCCCATCACGCCATCGAGCGCATCGATTTCGCGCACAAGGTGGCCTTTGCCAAGCCCGCCAATCGCCGGGTTGCACGACATGACGCCGACTGATTCGATTTTATGCGTCAAAAGCAGGGTTTGCGCGCCCATACGCGCGGCAGCCGCAGCCGCTTCGCAGCCCGCATGACCCCCACCCACCACTATAACGTCATATTTATGCATACAAATCAAATATTTATTGGTCGATCTTAAAGTTTGCGCTTTCGCGCTGTCCATTTTCGCGTTAATCTCCTGTTAATGAGGTTAACGCTATGATGGTTAAGGAAAATAACTAAACCATACAGACCGAAAACGCAAGAATAAAAACCGGGGATTTAAGACAGTGGCGCGCATTACTAAAGACACTCTGAACGATCTCAAAGGCCGGGCCAGCAAAGCCTTTGCCCGCACGCTTGATGCTGCTTTCACCGCGACCGGCCCGCAGGCGAGCGAGATCCTCGCGCAATTCTACCGCGCCGCGCAGCAACTGCCGGGCACCAAAACGATTGTCAGCACCTTCAACGGTAAAGCCCGCCGCATGGCAACAGTACTGCATCGCCTGCCGCTCAAGAAACATTTCGCGGCCATTCGTAGCTACAGTAAAGCTAAAGCCGAGCTGGTCGCCGTGAGCCCGAAGATCGCCGCGCTCATCATCCGCAATGCTGCACGGCAACAGACGGCGGCGCCCACAACCGCAAAGCCGCGTTTGTCTTTCCCGCGTTCTGCGCTATAATTCTCACATCACAATTATAAGGAGTTTGAGGCATGCCCGCTGGCTGGATGATCGATGCAAACGACCCTGCGCGTCTCGAAATCGCTGAACGTGCCAAAAAGCTGCATGTCGATAGCTCGCCCGATAAAGCCTCGCATGAGCTCGGCACCATTACGCTCTCGAACGGCCAGAAGGTAAATGCCTGGACCGTGCATTCTGTTGACCCTGTGATTATCAGTGCCGACGGGCAGTATGTTGTGACGATTAAACGTCGCAATGATCCGGGCAAAGGCAAGCCCGCGCTGCCCGGCGGGTTGATCGATCCTAAGGCTGGCGGCCCAAAAGGAAGTGTTGAAACCGCCATCGAAGCCGCCGTGCGCGAAGCCGGCGAAGAAGTGCACATCGATATTTCAAAAGCCAAAGCCACCGTCATCGGCGCGCGCAACATGGACCGCCCGGATGATATCCGCATCGCACGCGGCGATGGCCTTTTCAAAGCCTACGGCATCAAGGATGGCGAGGCCTTCATGGTCTCCGCGCAACCCGTGCTGTTTATCGTGCCCGGCTTGTCACAGGAAATGATCAACGCCGGTGATGATGCGGAAGAGGGCTCAGCAAAGCTTGTGAAGATATCCGATCTCAAAAAAGAAGATTTCGGTATTCCGCTACACTATGATGAGATTATGCAGGCTGTAAAAGCTGCGACTGTTGTCAGCAAGCCGAAAGTAAATAAGGGTCCGGCGCGTTAAAAACAAGGTTCCATGTCGATAGGTTCCGCTCTCATTTACCCCATTGCAATCGGTCTGGTCATTTCGCTCGTCAATAACAAACACGTCAGGAAGTGGGCGCGACAGAATAAATACTTCGAAAAAGATCTTGAAGAAATTGACGCGATAGAACGTCTACAAAAGAACGAGCCCGTAAGCCATAGCAGCGAACAATCCTTTGAGCTCGAAATTTATTGGCCACGCTGGGCCTTATTGCTGGTGAATGCAATACCTGCCGGACTCGGTGGTTTTTTATTGTGCATATTTGTTACTAAATTAATGTCCGATTTAAGCAGCAACGCCAATATAACCTGGGATAAATTGGAGCCCGCTTTAAGCTGGGTTGCAATTGCGCTGGCACTTATCGCCTTTGCTTCTTGGCTTTTCTACACCATGCTCTTGATGCCGACAGTATTCAAAATCGCGCCCGAAGCGTTTTATATCAAGCGCTGGTGGCCCTGTTCATCCCCTATTGTTCGTCTTTCAGAGGTACGCCATGTTCAGTTAAAATGGGGGCCGGGCCCCGTAGAATATGGTGGAAGAGGAAAGATACCAGACAAAATATCGTTCATGTTGAATGATGGGAAAAAATACGCGTTTCCGTTATCCAATTTTACGCCAACCTCGCTAGAAAAACTTGTTCAGTTTTTGGCGCATTCGTCGATTAGTGACAAAGTCGCCTCGTTTCATAAACACAACAAATAATAAAAACAATCGTCACCCCCGCTTTATGCGGGGGTCTAGTAGCGCGTCCGCGCGTCTTGTAATGCTTTATGTGACGGCCGGACCGCCTTCCCGGATCCCCGCACAAGGCGGGGATGACGACAGTTGTTGCTGCTGCATTTGCTTATTATTTATTCCGCAGCGCAGCAAAAAACCCGCTGATTTACACACAAAGAACCACTTGCCCTTTGTGCGGCTTTGACGGATCATGACTGATCATTAGAAACAGCCCGCGAGTTCACTTCATGTCAGAGCCTGACCTGTCCGCTCCCGCACCAGCGCCACTCGTTATCGGCCAGAAGATGGCGGATGGCAGCATTTATGCGGGCCTGACACCGGATGGCGATCAGCAGATCTTCGCGATGCCGCAGGATTTATCCGTCTTGTTCCGCTTCAAGCAATCGCTGACGATGACCTTCAATCTTGCAGCGGCCACCGTTGAGAAACTCAACGCAGAAAAAACTTTCGGCCACAACGACTGGCATATCCCAAGCCTGCGCAATCTGCACGTGCTGCGCCAGAACCAGAATGAGGGCGCGCTGAAGGGCACGTTCAACGCGACGAATGAAATCTTCAACGACTCGCTGAACGGCTGGTACTGGTCATCGACAACTGATCCCAAATTCCGTGATACGCGGGATAATGTGCGTTTCACCGATGGCCAGGAATATCACACGCATCAGGATACGGATTTGCTGCGCTGCCGGTTGATCAGGCTCGTGCCTGTGCCGAAGTCGTAATCAACATTTATTGATTCCAAAAGCACTTCAGTTTCTTCTCCCGGAGGGAGAGGGAATAACATCATAGTTTTCCCCTATCACAATAATAACTTAATAATATTATCCCTATACATAAACTCAACCTAGTCTTGTTTGATCATTTCAAAACAAGGAGATTTATGATGACCGCCGCGCAACGGAAAAATTCTTTTAATAACGAAACCTCAAACGACGAATTCCTGGCTTTCATCTACCAGACGATCAGTGAGGGTATCGATCACTTCGCTTACTGGCACACCTACATTGCCGAGACCGCGCTGATGTATGCGGCTGAAGCAGGCCGTCTTGATATTGTGAAGACTCTGATCACAAAAGGCGCGGATGTAAACGCCATAGATGCTATGGGCCGCAGCGCGCTCTCTTTTGCCGCAGCAAACGGAAACAAGGCCGTGGTCGAACTGCTGCTGAAAAACAACGCTACAATCAATGCCACTGGCAAAGCACCGGCACTAGGCACGGCTCTTGGCGTGGCGGCAGCTGAGAACCGTGAAGACATCGTGAACGCGCTGCTGGCGCACGGCGGTATGCCCACGCAAGATGATCTGACGCGGGCTGCGTGGGGCGGAAACCTGAATATCATTCAAAGCTTCCTCGACCATGGAACCGTCGCTGATAGCGCTGCGCTCGCAGAAGCAGCCTGGGGCGGCCACAAAGAGGCGGCTGAATTGCTTCTTGCCAACGGCAGCATCGCAGATGGAAATTCTCTGGCATTTGCGGCACGCGCCGGGCAGCTGGAAATTGCAGAGCTGCTCCTGAAAAATCATGCACCTGTTAATGTGCTGACCAAGGCTCCCTACGACAGCACACCCCTTCTTGAGGCCGCTGGCACAGGAAATAAAACGATGATCAAGCTGCTGCTCGACAATGGCGCCGACATCAACTTGCCCGACAGCGCAGGCAATACCGCGCTGATGGCCGCCGCAGATAGCGGCAAGGAAGGCATCATCCAGTTCCTGCTGGAAAACGGTGCTGATCCCGCACAACAGAACAAGGCCGGGGTTACAGCTCTTGATACCGTGCGCAGATACATCACATACTGGCCGGACTCGGCTTTGCTGAAAGACGCTGCAGCTGCGCTGGAGAAATGGTCAAAATCGCCCGTCATCAAGCGCGCTCATGCCTCACCGCAAAAAAGAGCGGCGCAACTGAAGCTTTAATCAACGCTTATCTGCGAGCAGATCGTTCTTTCTGATCGTTTTTAAAACGCTCGTGCGTCTCATCTTTCAGCGTCTGAAGTTTCTTATCATGCATAGCGAGGATGATGTCGTACTGATCCTGCAGCGTCATCCAGTGTTCGGGTGTGCTGCCGATAAAGCCGGCGAGCTTAAAGCACATGGCATCGGACAGGTTTCGTTTGCCGTTGATAATATCACCGACGTAAGCCGCCGAGACTTGCAGGATGCGCGCGGCCTGTGCATTTGACAGGCGCAGCTGTTCGAGGGCAATTGCCAAATAGCAGCCAGGGTGGATGGGAGGAGGGGTGTGCTTGATTTCTGGCTTTTTGGTCATGTGATTGATCATAAGCAAGTTTGCTTATGTTGTAAACAAATTTGCTTATATTTATTACAAGTAATAACAATAGCTTCCACCCCCGCGAAGGCGGGGGTCTGGCAAGCGCGTCCGCGCGTCTCATGACTCATATGCCGCCTATCGGCGGTGCCGGATCCCCGCCTGCGCGGGGATGGTGATTAGGGGGATGTTCTATAAATTTACAACGCGAGGCGCTTGCCGGACGGCGTTGGCGGATCTTTCCGATTGAGGCGCTTCAGCAATTGTGCCCGCGTCTTCTCATCGACAAAAGCTTCCTCGATCGCGTTGCGCGTGATCTGGCGCAGTTCATCATCCGTGAAACCAAACTTGTCTTTGGCGATCTGGTATTCGTGGCCGATGCTGGTGCCGAAGAAGGTGGGGTCGTCGCTGCCGAGGGTGACTTTTAATCCAGCGTCAAAGAATTTGCGCAGCGGATGATCGGCGTAATTTTTATATACTTGCAGCACCATGTTGCTGGTGACGCACACTTCCGGCACGGCTTTGATCTTCTTCAGGATATCCATGAGCTTTGGATCTTCAATCGCGCGCACCATATGACCGAAGCGACGGACTTTTAATTCATTCATGGCTGCCCATACGCTCTCCGGCCCAGCCGCTTCACCCGCATGCGCGGTGCGGTTGGGCAGTCCGGCGAGATCAAACGCGGGTTTGAAATCGGCCACGGTATAAGCATTCTCATCGCCCGCAAGGCCAAAGCCTGTGACGAGCGGATGCGGATTGTCGCGCACGATCTGCGCCATTTTCAGCGCGGCGGCGGGTCCATAGTGACGCACGGCAGTCGGGATCAGGCGCGCTTCAATGCCAGTTTCCTTCTTGGCCTGTTCATAGCCTTTTTGAATCGCATCGAGCATCTGCGGATAGGTGAGCCCCGCCATCGCGCCGTGATCGGCTGAAATCGTGATCTCGGAATAAATGCAGCCTTCGGCGCCGGCGCGTTTCAGGTAATCGTATGTGATGTCAGTATAATCCTGCGCGGTTTTCATGACCGAGGTCGCGACATCGTAAGCATGCACAAAAGCAATCAGGTCGCCGCGCGCGGTGCCGTCGCCTTTAAAGACGAACTTGCCATCCTTGATGAGGCCGTTCGGTACGGAGATATGATTACGCTGTGCCAGCCTCTCGACCATCTCAGGCGTGATGGTACCCTCGAGGTGAACATGCATATCGGCTTTGGGGATATTGCTGGTCATGTTAAACCGCTTGTTCTTTTGGAATAATGCGGCAGGAAACCACCGCGAAGATAAGATAAGCAAACCAGATCAGCCAGCTGACGAGGCCGCCGATAAACGGCAGGAACATCAGCGCCGTTGTAGGAATGCGGATGGCCGCCGCGACGCGCATCGATGCTTCAAAATCAAGGTTCGCGCGCGCAATCAGCCCTGCAATCAGGACGACGATGGCGGTAAAGAAAGTCGCGATCAGTCCGCCGACAAAAAGAGCGCCCAGCATCAGCGCCGTCCAGAAGATCAGCAGCAGGCCGAAGCGCCAGCCCTCGAACCATTGCGCGAGCGTATTCCAGCCCTCGGGTGTCACGATGGTGTCTTTCGCCTGGCTGAAGTCCTGGATCTTCGCGCCATCGGGGCCGTAAGTCACCATGCTGTCTGCTGTAATGATAACGAAGGTTTTATCCTTCAGCATTTTATCAGCAAGCGCTTTCGGATCGCCGACCTTGAAAGAGGTGTCGATCACCACGTTCATATCGGGCCCGAGAGAAAGGGTATAAGGCACCGGCTTGTCGACGGAGAGGTGGCCGTCCTTCAGCGTCATGGTCGGCAAGGTGCGCACGGCATTGGAAAAATTGCCGGCGTTGCGGAAGAAATCAGCTTGCGTGAAAATAAGCGATATAAAGAGCAGTATCAGCACGCTCACAGCAAGAATGTAAGCCGCGCCGATGCCCTGCTTTTTATGCGCAAGGGTACTGTAGAAGTGAGGCGAGTAGAAACTTTCCGCAAGCCCCTTGAGAAACTCCATCAGACCGCCTCGAGAATGGTCGCAATCCCCTGGCCGCCGCCGATGCACATGGTGGCGAGCGCGAATTGCTTGCCTTCGCGCTTCAGGAGGCTTGCCGCCTTGCCGGTGATACGCGCGCCGGAAGCACCCAGCGGGTGGCCGATCGCAATCGCGCCGCCGTCGAGGTTGACTTTGTTTACGTCGGCTTTGAGTTCCTGCAGCACGGAGAGTGACTGTGCCGCGAAAGCTTCATTGAGCTCGATGATGTCGATGTCGTTCATGGTCAGCTTCGCGCGCGCGAGGGCTTTGCTGGTCGCAGGAACCGGACCGATGCCCATGATCTCGGGCGCGCAACCGGAAACGCCGATCGATCTGATGCGCGCGAGGATTTTCATGCCATGCGCTTTGGCGAATTCTTCAGACGTCACCAGCGTGGCCGAAGCGCCATCCGTGAGCGGCGAGGAGGTGCCGGCGGTGACGGTGCCCGTCTGATCAAACGCAGGCTTCAGTCCAGTCAAAGCTTCGAGCGTTGTCTCCGGGCGGATGCAACCATCAGCGCTAATGACTTTGCCTGATGGCGTTTTGATCTCGATAATTTCATCCTTGAACTTGCCAGCCGCGCGTGCAGCGGAGGCCTTTTGCTGTGATGATAACGCGAACTTGTCCTGCGCGTCGCGGCTGATGCTGTATTTCTTCGCAAGGTTCTCGGCGGTTTCGCCCATGCCGATGTAAGCCTGCGGATAGTTCTTCGCGAGCACCGGGTTCAGCACCGGGTTAAAGCCGCCCATCGGGATGCGCGACATCGATTCAACACCAGCGCAAATAAAGGCATGGCCCGCGCCCATCTGGATCGCGCCCGCCGCTTGGTGGATCGATTGCATCGAGGAGCCGCAGAAACGGTTGACGGTGGTGCCCGCAACGGAGTTCGGCAGGTTGGCGATGTTCACGACCAATCTTGCAATGTTAAAGCCTTGCTCGCCCTCGGGGAAGGCGCAGCCCATGATCAGGTCTTCGATTTCGGATGCATCAATGCCGCTGCGCTTGACCAGTTCGGCCACGACTGCGGCGGCCAGGTCGTCCGGCCTCACGCTCGCGAGGTCGCCCTTGCCCGCAAAGTGAAACGGTGAGCGCACGTAGCCCGCGATAACGACATTCTTTTCCATGATGATCCCCTTAAATTATATACCCCGTTAAATATGGTGGACAAAGCACCCCGGGTCAATAATTATACACCCTATGCAATATGAAGACGACTTATACGACAATATCATTCCCCACGAGCTTTGGTCCGTGCGGCTCAATTTCGGCCAGACGCTTTCCGGTGCATTGCCGGAAAAGCTCTCCGGCGCGCTCGAAGATGTCGCGCTCTCGGTTTTTCTCCATAATATCGAATCGAC
>Ga0302315_10005046_pt1 | contig 11369 bp, 8 predicted proteins | sample III_Palsa_N3_1_FD_200532 | JGI IMG/M metagenome (GOLD analysis project Ga0302315, IMG submission 200532) | Peat permafrost microbial communities from Stordalen Mire near Abisko, Sweden - III_Palsa_N3_1 | ecosystem: Environmental > Terrestrial > Soil > Palsa > Peat permafrost | place: Sweden... | reverse complement strand
TTCAGCTATCACCTCATTATCGTAAGGAAAACTCTAGTATAGTAGGGTTGTATCCGTCATAGTCTAGCTTAACTCTACTTAGTATCTAAGTAGATGTAGTGAAACTAATAAGATTAGTGCAGTGTTACATAGTAAGCTACAGTCACTTCAGTCAAATAGTTAGAGATACAAAGCTGAGCTTGACTGAGAGCAGCTATAATAGTTTCGGTAGACACTGCTAAGTCTATATTCTGCTTATAGATTTCGTACTCGACGTTGTCATGAACGGCTATCAGTGACAACACAACACAGTTTGGCACATCAAGACTGTGTAGGGGTCTGAGATAACCTAGGAATAGACCCGAGTTGTATGTAGTGTCCCTGTTGACCATCAGGTCAAGATAGAGATGATGGTTGTCTCGCTTGAAAATGATATAACCAATCACTGACGAGTTACTAACGTAAGCGGGGTCCTCATCCTCGTTACCCACCTTCTCCTTCTCACACATCAGCTCTGGGAACAAACTCATGACCGTATTGAAGGTAGTCAAGTCAGATACGTCAATGGCAATCATGGCACCTGTTCTGTACCCGCGTTGAACTAGAATGCAGTTCAAGATCACCATCTTGATTTGGGATGATGTTAACGCGAACAGTGTTGCAGTGACATCTTTTTGTGAGCTCAAAAGTCAGCTAGTTTTCCTCTTGTTACACAGGGCTATAATTCTCACATCTTTCATAGTATTAAATACGACCTTTATTGGTACCAATAACAACAATCTCCAGTTTGCACTTACTACAGTGTAATTTTCGGGAAGTCTTAGTTGAACTAAGACTTGTCATAATAAGAGGTAGAAGTAACCTACTTCTACTGTTTAGAACAGTAAAGGATAAGACGCTTAGTTATTTTTACTAGTCAGAACAATAAAGGACAAGAAACTTAGACATTTACTTACCTCTTTAAGAGGACGAGATCTTGGCCTCTTGTAGTTGGCGACTTCCTCCATTAGACCTAGTGTTGTTGTCGTCTGCTCTGCTGTAGGCCTAGTAATTAGTTAACTACGTTATTGTGATGTTGAATATAACACGTTTAATAGTTAAGATCATAACTTCGTATCTTTACAACACCTACTTGTCAGAGAAGATAATAACAAGATTGTTAACCTTGACTAGCTGGTCTATTAATAACCAGTGAGATCTCTGACAGAAACTACAAGTGCTGAAAGAGGATAAGTTACGACTTTAAGTTGTAATTACTATCTGATATACACAATATATATATATATATTATAATTGGTTGACTGTATTAGACCTGAGGTAAATTTTCGTTTACCTCAGTAGTCTATTGTTGAGAATGTGTTTTATAGCTAGTTCACATCATGTTGATGTGAACAAAATGTACACACATTATAAATTTTGTGCTAGTGAGCGGAAGGCAGGCTCTGAGTTAGCACCAGTAATACCTACTTTGACTGACTCAGCTACTCGATAACACAGAATCATCTGTAATTCCATCGGTAGTTGCTCAGCGATGTTGAAAAATCGCACTGTTGTCATAGTGGTAGTAGTGCTACTACTAGTATTAGTACTAGTGCTAACAACAGTCGAATTCGACTTGATTGCTAGTAGACCATCACATAGGAAGATGATCAGAGCGAACATATCAGCCGCCAACTTGTCTGTCAAGCCAAGTTCCAGTCTAAGTTGACGCCTCGTCGTTACTGGATCCACCTTGTATTTCTTTAACAGTTCTACTATGTCTGGACGCGGTGGATGTAATGTTCTTGCAACAGCAATAATGTCTACGTCATCAGGGTGTGGTGGATTTGACGTTCTTACGGCAGCAGCAGCAATGTTTACGTTATCGGTCTGTTCCGTACCTAGGTGTGCTCTTCTGTGTTCTTGATCGTTGTAATCTCTACCGTAGTGAGAGGTATCAGTTAGTGCTAGTGTTGGTGATGATGTTGGTACTAGCGCTATTGCCAAATACAACTTGACAATATCAATGTGCTCATGGACAACAGCAAATCTTAGTGGTGTCTTACCTCTACTATCAGGCTCACTAACCTTAGTTCTGTAGTCGTCAAGCAGTAAGAGGGCGCACTTTGTTGTTCCCCATGAACAAGCGACAAGGAAGGCTGTCGCTCTGCCGTAGTTTTTAGTATTGACATCGATACTTGGATGTTTCAGCAGTGAAACAACAATAGCATCACGCCCCTTATAACAAGCGTACATGAGGGGAGTCCAGTCGTCTTCACTCTTCGCGTTAACATTAATACGTGGCCATAATAGCAACACGTCAGTGAGGTCAACAAAACCTAGATTACATGCATGATGTAGTACAGTCCAAGACTCATCATCTGTTTGATTAATATCAAACGCTGAGTTGTCACGCAACAAAGTCTTAACCGCAACCAGATCATTACGCTGTACCGCAGCGAACAACTCCTGTTTCATTGATGATCTCCTTCTGCGACCCATACTGAGTTAGTGTTGACAACACACTTTCGTTCTTAACACTGGGATCAAATTTGCTGTAGTACAAAACAGCAATACTTGACAGTATCAAAGTGACACCAACATCTATTAATCAAGTAAACACCATGTCCGTGTTTTGATCTTAGCAGACACAGATCGGGCGTCGTCACGGTTGGTCTGTTTAATGTGGTCGAGTAGCTGAGTGGCCGCGCTATTACGGCTGTTGTACAGGTTGTGGTTTTACAGATGACTTCAATTTTCAGCAGTGGTTGTCGGTCAAAAATTTGGGAGGACCACTTCACCCAAAAACATAAGAACATATAGGGAACTAGATTTTATGCCATAATAAAGCTTACATTCAACTATATTAGGATTAACTAGTTGTAATACATCACAGCTAACTGCTATTTCCAACTATCAAAAGTTCTGTTGTTGATCACAACACAGTTGTGTACATTCTCTTACTAAGCAAGAGATACATGTCTTGAGACTACACTATCTAGCTAGGGTTGAGCACTTCTCTATACTACTATAGATATTATTATGCCGAAAATTCTCTATCCGTAACCTCTCTATCTTTTGTTGAAAAGGTTAGAGGGTTATAAACCAGAAATTTTGCAATCTAACTAGTATATAGGTAGATAAGAAAGACAAGATTTCATCACAGGGATGTTAGTGTCTAACTGCTCTCTTATTTAATAAGAGAACCCATACATAATTGTGTCGAGAGATAGACAAGATTTTGAAACCATAATAGTTATAGACTAGTTAGTCTGCCTCAACTTTATCGAAGTATAGTGGAAAAATCTTATTGCGGATAGCACGTACCACTGTGGGATCGCAGTATCCAACTTCTTGTCATTAGATATCTCCTATTATACGGTGTAAAATGTGTAGTCTTTAGTCTTCGGTCTGTTGATCCTACTTCATTATGTTAAAATTTAGAGTAGTTACTAAGTAACTACTTACTGCTACCTATCATAGGTAGATTATGGCTAATCAGCCAAGTGCAAACCCTTCTACCTCATAAACATTATTGTAGTAGGTCTCAATCCCAAACTCTTCTCACTTAGGATATTGCTATGCTAGTGTTATGGTCAATAAGCTTCATGTGAGCCAAACTCCTCACCTACATTGTTATACTTCATGTTAGACCTTTCACAGCCAATTTAGGCTAGCTTATACACTAATGAGTGTAGCTTACATGTGGTTTAGGGCTGAGTTCAAGCTTCTCTCTTCCCTGACTGAGATATAAGTACTATAGATAGTAATCAAATCTGTTATAACTTCTCGCTACCAAGAGTTAAACTACTCTTTATAACACTATATAGAGTCGAGTGGGACAGCTTCCTATGGGTTGAAAACTTCAACCAAAACACACTTTAACCCTACCTATCTTGAGATTCGACAGATTAAGAGTAAGAGTAAGAATATAACTGTTGTTATTGTTGCCTTACAACGGTGCCTTCTAAAACTGATTTTGTTGTCTATCTCGACACAATCACAACCCACAAACTTGCGAGATATCATGGCTAACAAGAGTTTTGGTGGCCCATCTATGGCTCAGCAGTTTGAGACCAGTTCGAGTACACGCCAGATGATACCACGCTACCAAGGAGAGAGCTCTAGGTTGGCTGGTCCCGATCATAGCTTTGAACAGCAGTTTTTCGAACCATCCCGACCATCATTTCGATCATCAGCAACGCAGCAACTTGGGTCTAGGCTTGTTGATAGCTCTGGTTTAGAGCCGGAACTTCATGCTCGTCAACAGGCTGTTGGTCGATCAGACGAAAAGTACTCTCAGCAGCAGCATGATTATCAAACTTCGGCCACACTGTCTCGTACTTGGGCTGGTGAGTTTCAATCACAGGCGACTACTCGCTTCAGCGATAACAAATCGGCTATGATGAAGAGGTATGACAATCAGCTGATGTGGAATGAAGCAGGCTGGCTTGACAAGCAACTAGCTGATTACAAGCTTGCACACCCAGAAAACAACTTCGTTTTAACTGAGGATGGACAGCTGAGGGTGTCAACTGTTGACATACCTGAGGAGCGTTACCAAACGATTAAAGTGTCACTGTTGAGCGAAGCTGAGTCCCAACAGCTGAGGCAGTTGATCTTCGATCGTTATGGCTTTGACGTCAACTTGCTAATTTGGGATCCTGAGATGAAGCTAATACCAGCTGACGCTCTCAGTAGGCTAATTCGTGACCTGGGTATGAGTGACCCCTATAACTACCATGATCTTATTGTTACTCGTGATCATGTTGGCAGTACTCTGGTCTACGAAGAGCTAGTAAGACAAACTTTCCACCGAGAGTTGTTTGCAGTACCCTTAATACAGCTGTTGCAAGATGAACGTTACTCTGGTCTAGAGTTAGAGTTTGCTAGTCAGCGCTTGACTATCCTCAACGATCTCCAGTACGACACGCAAGCTGATATTCTCAACATGACTAGGCAACAGCTATTAGACTACATCGAGCATGCTGATTATATCCCATTAGCTGTGATCAAGACACTGTCAAGGTGGCTCCTTGGTAGGCAAACTGTTGTTATGAGACGTGATCTCAAGACCGATAACGGCAATGTTAAGGTGCTAAAGCAATTTAAGCGTGCTCTTGTCAAAGAAGAGTTGAAACGTAAGTCGCAGAATCTGCCACCCACTACCTACAGAATTAAGCTGCCTCAAAGTGAGAGTGAGCTATTGGATACGCTTAAGAGACTACACCTGTCTTACAAGAGTTATATCACACGCTTCAGTGCTCTTGAGGTGTCACAACTTAAACACCATCTTCATAACAAGATAATTCGAGCTGAGTATCTACCTGAGACTCGTGATGAGTTACTTGATGCCATAACCAAGGGTTCATTCAAGCTATACACACTTGATGATAAGACTGAGATCATCAAGAAGTTGGGTATTCCCTACCCTATAAGGACTCATCCTGATGACCGATTGATTGATAATAAGATGTTTTTCGACTGGTTGGAGTCAACTAAGCACATTAATGTCAAGGACCTGTCACGTGATTTTCTGACTGGCTATTACAACAGAGATTTTGAGGCTGTCAAGCGCGTTGTTACTTTGACTAGTCGACTACTCGTACCTCTGTCGTTTGATCCTTTCAAGAGTAGCGGTAATGTTGACATCGATGAACTGTTGCTGGAGCGTGTTCGAGATGGCAAACTTAAGTTCATTAACTCGAGTAGTCGCCTGTAAGATCTAGATGATACCAGTAGTAGTAGTAATCACACAATCTATGATTGTGTGCTTGTAAGATTATGTTCGTGAGACAGAGTTCTAACTAACTTTAAGTTTGTTAGCCATACCATTAACTAAGGTAATGGTAGAATTAGTAACTCTATCTTAACACTCTTATATAAGAACTATTATCTCTCAATCTAGTTTTATTATGGTTGATAGTAGAGATTATAGTAATCATAAAGCTTCATGATAGACTTAGTTAGAAGTAAAACTTTTATGATAGTCAATATAGTACAAGATACTTACACTAGATAGCGCTATAATAAGTTACATCAGATAGAAACCATGATAACTTCAAACAAAGTAAAGACTTGTAGTTACTCTAAGCTGGTTAAACCAGCTTTGACATAAAAGGTTACAGATAAGAGTTGAAGATTAGATAACATCAAACTTGTCTGTCAAGTAGTCGCAGCGCCCTCAACCAGTCTCTATGACTAATACCTTCCCTTAGAGAGCCGTAACAGAGATTAGCAACGATCATTTTGAGTTCCACTGGTAGTGAACCTGTGATGTAGAAGAAGCGTTTTATTTTGTTGATGTCAAGGTTGGAATCTCTTATCCTCAGCTGCTCTCGGTAGCCATAAGTGTGACGACCTGGCAGTGCCGCATAAAGGTCAGAATGCTTAGGGTCTAACTCTTGATCACTAACCATCATCATGAGACAGAAGACTGTTGGGATCTGGTAGTTGAAGTGAGAGTAGGCATAGATGTCAAGCTCACGAGGAGCAGTGATGATGTTATCATCACCATCATCATTAACTTCAATGTCAATATTAACATCATTGGTACAGTATAAACGTAGAGTCAGTCGTCGTAGTAAGGTAGAATTTTGCTGTATGGAAGAAAGGGTAGCAGCATGTAACCATTCCCTACAGTCAGGTGTTCTCGCTCCGGCTGCGCCTTCACTCGCTCACCATAGTAACGACCATGAACATCATAAACTTGACGCCCCTTGATATTGCTATGCTCATAGAGCAACTTATCATCAATGATAACTAAATCCCGTAAACAGTACCCATCGAGAAACTCAATCAATGTTACTATCTTGATGAGTTGTAGATCTGCGGTTAAGTGAATAATGAAATTACGACAACACTCAATGCTACCAAGGTTGATAGTTTTGTTTTCATTATGCATGCGACCCACATCAGGTAGACAAAATTCGTCTTTATGAGACACAACTTTAACACACCTAAGTTTTAGCTTGTAAAGCTCTGGTAACGGTACTTTGTAGATCTGAGCTGTACCATGTGAGAGAATCTCGATATGACTCAACTCTCCACGAAAGATGTAGGAGGCCACTTTAGTTGTAATATAACACATTTCCAAATCGTGTATCCGAGAAAGTATGAGTAAGTGTGAAAGATTGTCACTGTCGAAGCGTAACAGCTCACGATGAACTTGTCCATCGTGAAGCTTGTTTCTGTACCCGTACAAAGTGTCATTAGTGTCAACGAAGATGTCTTTAAGTTGTTTGCTTTTCTGCCTCGGTAGAGAAGATGATCTTGATAAAGGACAGCTATTTCACCCTGTGAATTAAAGCAAAAATCAACACACTTCAGGTGGTGTCAGACCCTCTGCAACTGGTAGTTGGCGAACTCCAACGTGTGTTACAGGCAGAGCCATAGTCTCGTAATGTTTCTTGAGTAACATCAAAATCAATTTTTACATTCCTTTCAAGTGCAGTAAGATTGTTATTGGATTAGACACTGAATCATAAGTGTCTGTTACGACGGCAGAGCCATGTTTGATAGTTAGTGTGTTTAATATCTTTAGAGATCCCTTCTTAGATGCATCTGACATGTCTCTGACATGTTTGATAGTACACCTCAAACAAATTACCACAGGTCTGACACAACCGTAGCTACTACGGCGTACTGTTACCAAGTAATTTTGTAGTGACAAATTGTAACAGCTGTACCGTGATGGTCCGCTACCGACTACAGAGTCCTAATGGGTAGTGCATAGCTGTAGCCGGGTGTAAAACTGAAAATTTCTCAATTACAACCACACAAACTAAAAACGCTCAAGATAACATAAGACAGAATGACTGACGACACCGCTACCATGCTTCAGTATGTGCTCGACAGTCTTCATGCTCTGAACTACGGCATTGGCAGCGAGGAGGAAGTGGTGGTCGATGATATACTGTCCCAGTACAGTGTATTGGGACGGCTCACTGAGTTGAACGCCAAAGGTGATGAGAATGACCTGTTTTCAGCCATTGATGCTGCTTTGGCTGAGGGAACGTTGCGTCGCCCCTTCAAGGACAGCACCATGATCACCACCTCGACTATCTACACTGACTATATTGTGCCAGTGCTCAACGTGCTTGGAATTGAGGAGTTCCAAGATATCGATGTGTTGCTCTCTTCTCTGACTGACGCGGTAGTTAACCCTGACGGCTCGGTGGAAGTTGAAGTCAGCACCGCTGAGGACACTGTGGGTTGGATGACCATCATTAGACGCATGATCAACGCCGACTACTTGGAGGCTAATGACAAGTTGCAGGTGCGCATGTCGGATGGTGTCTATGCACTCGAGTTCGGTAAGGAACGCACTCACCCTCGTGGGTTCAGCAAACTTGGTACTGCTGGAACTAAGTTGTCATCAGCTGCTGCAACCAAGGAGGTTGCAGGCAAAGGCAAGAAGAAGAATCCATCGGCTTACAACCTGTACGTCAAGAGTGAGGGTCCCCAAGTCAGGCTAGACTTCCGTGGCATCTCACCCCAGGATGCCATGTCTGAGATTGCTGCTCGTTGGAAGGTCGCACCTGAGAACCCCAAGAACCAGGCTGCTTCTAGCAAGGCTGCGGGCAGCAAGACTAGAGTCGTGGCTAAGAAGAAGTAAGACCAGTAGAGGTTTAGCGTAACATACAACAATTGCATCTTGAAGATGCAATTACTACCCTGACTAACTACTAGTATCTAACAACTATTAGTATATATATAGCTCATATATATGCTGCTATGGTAACTACTGTAGTTGAACTAAGAGTTGTTAGATATCGTTGTTTATACTAATATTGTTCATAGTAACGACAACGGGCTTTGTTGTGTATAACAGTTACTGTTTGAAATACCTGTGATGAGAAGCTGTACTGGATAGCCAGTAAAGATGATTATGTGACAGCTGTATCTACTACAGTTAGTACATATAACAAATAAACAGAATGTCCGAGTTCTATTACTACCGGGGTGAGGCACTTAGTGAGGAGTTTAAACCATACATCACCCACAGTGAGGGCAATCTGTATGGTGATGCCGATCAGCTTGATAACATCAGGTTTTTGATGCCATTGTTCAACTATATCGGCCGTAACTTATATGGCAAGTTTCAGGAGTATGATGTTAGCAGCAACTTTAGGCTACAACTATTGAACAGTAGACCTCCCAAGAAGTTTGCAGACAGGTACCTGAGCAAAGAAGTGACCGTGAAGTTGGCTAACTCCCTCGGTAACCTCAGCTTCTCAATCAAGTGGTTGACTAACAACAATGTTGTTAACAACAACAACAACAACAACAGTGACGTGCTTGAGATTACCATGATTGATAGTTTCGCCTGGGATGAAAGGCGAAAGACCTTTCGTGTGTACTTTAACTGTTCTACAGATGTGATCTTGGCGCTTGACAAGACTAGCTGTGACACCTATTCTCAGAATGGGTCGTACAGTGAATATATCACTGTAGTAGGTGGTACTCTGGACTTCGGTTACTGTTGTAATTATGACAGCAAGGGGCGAACAGAATTCTTCCGTCAGACACGCTATCTCTTCTCTTACCCTGAGGATGATGATATTTGGGAGTACATCCGGCAGTCATCACTTGACAACGACGATGATGATGATGATGATGATGATGATCAGGGTAGCAGTGATAACAATACTGATGAAAGATCTGTTGTCTGGTTTGGTTATTGCGACAACTACACTAATGGTCCGGGAGCTGTCTGTTCCAACACCATCGATAAAATCGTCATCATCAACCATAGTGACAACAGCCAACACTTGTTCTACACCAGTGATGGTGGTCATAGTGATGATGTTGGTCACAATGATGATGTTGGTCACAATGATGATGACGATGAGAATGTCATCACTCTCAACTACCAGCATGGTGTGACTGTCAAGTTTGACAGCGAAGTTGTACGCTTCACCATCTATGTTGATGATGTTGAGGCGGCCACCTTCAACCCTCAAGGTTTACTCAAGGTTAAAGATAGCGACTACAAGATAACTAACAGCCGCTTGTCACAGGCTGGTAGTCAAATCAGCCTAGACGGTCAGCCACTTTTCTACATGACTAGTTCTGAGATAAGTTATCCTAGCAGTTCAACTGTCTGTTATCGCTGGCCAGTCTCATCCTTCGTTCCGTAGTTGTCACTACTATCATCATCACCATCATCACTACCAGATTACTAATCTATAACACTATTACAACTTAAAGTTGTAATCCTTCTACTGTCTCTGAGTTACAAACTTCTACTAACTCTTATAGGTTACAAGTTATACCTGTAACTCTCTCTAACTACTACAAGTTAGAGTAGTTAGAGTAGTTAGAGTAGTTAGAGTAGTTAGAGTAGTTAGAGTAGTTAGAGTAGTTAGAGTAGTTAGAGTAGTTAGAGTAGTTAGAGTAGTTAGTGTAGTTAGAAATTTTCCATCTATTATAAGTTGTAACTATCTTTACTTACTCTAACCTGTAATTATTACAGGTTGCAGATACCTCTGACCACTTTAATCTATAATAATTATAGGTTGTAACTACTATAACAACTACAAGTTATGATTACTATAGTTATCTGTTAGTTTAACTACAAACTAATGTTGTAAGTCTAGGTATAGGCTAACTATCATCAGTAACAGAAGTAATACAACATCTTGTTGTATTATATAGTTACAGTTACAGTTACAACTGTAACTATAGCTAGAGATACATTTACAATGTCTAATACTAAAGAGAGTAGAGATAGTTATCAGCGTCTCTACCAAGCAGGACATGTCGTCTATTCAGTTCAGTGAGCGGTCTATTGGCCGTCACCAAACTTTTAGGCTTCCATGTACCTTCGAACAATACAAACTCCTCTGTGCTCGGCAGAGGGGGTACTCTCTTGTTGTACTCAGCGATGAAGCTGTTGTTGTTGTAGACATCGACAACCTTGAACATACGTCTGACTGTAGGTGTACCATCAATGATGAAGATACCCGTCTCACCAACAACAGGGATCTTAGGTTGGGTAGGTTCATAGTTTCGATAGTTGGTGAGCTGCTCCGCTATCTCATACAGCTGGTTGACCTTCTCACGTAGATCATAAGTACGATCGAAGATAGAGTTTTCATTAGGGGTCAAGGTTGGGTTCCTAATACCAGCAATTTGTTTCTCGACCTTAGTGAGAAGGTCGAAATACTCCCTGGTACTAGTCATACTAGCTATTTTATAGTCATCAAAAAAAGTTCCTAGTAGCCACTAGAAAAGTTGTCTCTCTAATTTACAGTTATAGGTTATTACAACTACAACTTACTACAACTACAACTTACTACAACTACAACTTACTACAACTACAACTTACTACAACTACAACTTACTACAACTACAACTTACTACAACTACAACTTACTACAACTACAACTTACTACAACTACAACTTA
>Ga0302315_10005040_pt1 | contig 11383 bp, 8 predicted proteins | sample III_Palsa_N3_1_FD_200532 | JGI IMG/M metagenome (GOLD analysis project Ga0302315, IMG submission 200532) | Peat permafrost microbial communities from Stordalen Mire near Abisko, Sweden - III_Palsa_N3_1 | ecosystem: Environmental > Terrestrial > Soil > Palsa > Peat permafrost | place: Sweden... | reverse complement strand
AGGTAGATAGGTAGATAGGTAGATAGGTAGATAGGTAGATAGGTAGATAGGTAGATAGGTAGATAGGTAGATAGGTAGATAGGTAGATAGGTAGATAGGTAGATAGGTAGATAGGTAGATAGGTAGATAGGTAGAGTATGATGGCAGTGTAAAAACTACTTGTTGGTGCTAAAATACTGTAACTTCGCGAGCTAGGTTCGTGAAAATGTATCTTATTACTACGATTATCTAATTAACAACCAAAACTTACTAATCTAAGTCAGACAACAATAGCAGCAAGTTGTTATACTATACATAGTTTGAGGTTGATTACAGTATTACATAGTAATCTTATCACTGGTGACGGTGAATATTACAACTCTAAGTTGTAATACTAGTTTGTTACAACTTAGAGTTGTAATGCCTACTACTGCAGTCAAAACACACGCCACGTGTTGGTCCTAATGTCATATCTCTCATCTTCACCATGAGTGGTACTAGATACAACTTTTCTATTGTCATCATAGATAACATCAACCTTGTCTGACTCTATTCCAACAGGATAGGTAATCTCACGTTTTAGCCTACTCTCTGGGTCATAGAACCTGTAGCCACTCTGCATGCCATCAGCATCATACTCGGTCTTGATATAGCTACCATCTCTTTGATAGTTGACCCGCTCCATAAGTGTGTAAGCTTTCCATTTCGCAGTAGACTCCACTGTTGATTCGGTATCGTTACGATAGTTAGTTTCTAGGCCGTCCCGATCACCATCGACAAAGTGGGTTGTTTTCTTAACTCTACCGGTACTATAGTAGTCTGTTTCTAAACCTTGCCTAATTCCATCCATATAATAGGCTTCCTCACTAAGTTTACCTTTTATGTAGTTCTTGGATGGTCCGTTAGATTTATCGTCAATGAATATGTCGTGTATTACACCTGTAATTGTGTCTACTATCTCCACTTGACCTTGCCTTCTGCCATTGTATGAAGTGTAAGTGTTGATCTCATCCATCACACCGTCACTGACATCTTGTAAGGTAAAATGAGTAAGCTCTACATTATCATGCTGTCTAGTGTAACTGGTAGTCTTAGTTATGATAATATGACCTTGCTGCGATGATTCCTCTTCTCCTTCTTCTCCCTGTTCAGACTGTTGCTCAACTTCAACATGCTCAAAGTCAAAGACTTCACCACCATTAAGCAATAAGTACTTGTTATCAATACGCTGTCGCCACACACTCACGAAAGTCTCATCCTCAAGCCAGTCATCAGGCAGTAGTTGAAAGGGGCAACGCAACCACACCTCCCACTTAGTCTCTTCGGTTACTTTACTGCTGTAAAGTACCGGTGATAGCACCGTCCACAGCTTGAAGAGCGACTTAAGTAGTGTCTCAAAGAAGTTAGTGTCACCACTCAGGCTGTAGAGAGTGAGACAGTCAATCATGTCAGCCCTAGTGACCACCTTTAACTCTTTACCACGCAGGAAGTAAACATAGAAGCTGAGAGCTACATCTGTAGCCTTAGGAAATAACTCGTTGGGCTTGAGTGATAGTTGATTGCTCTGCGGTTGCACTGATGAGTAACCACCAAAGTTCACAGTCTCACTGATCTCATACAATAGTCCAGTGTCACTGTTGATAATGATTGGCAAGACTATGTCGTAACCGATGTCAAGTTCAATGAGTTTAGTAGACTTGTTAGAGTCGACGAGATTAGTGGCCATTTTAAAAGAGGAAGTATTGTTTCATATTATAGCTTAGCTGCTGATGGACATTAAATATAATCATCGGTGATTATATTTAATGTCTATATCTATACCCCCGCCTCCCAACACGTTAACTAGTCAGCACATCAGAAACATAACAACCAGTTGCTGTGTTTAATGACAATTCATAAGTAGCAGTTTGGTTAGCATTTAAGACATTGAGAGAACAACAAGACTGTAATATTGGAGACTATGAACTCTAGTGTTCAACTATTCGATAACTTATTGTAATAGTTACAACAACAGCAACCTATTGTTACAAGCTAAGCTTGTGAAAAACAAAGGTTTAACATGCAGACTGTCGTCTTTTCGCAAGTTTGGCCTATGAAACTCTGTATCCTGTTATACTATTACACGATTAACAATCAAATACTTTTGCTGTTCTTCGACGACCTAAGTTAGAACAGTGACAGGTCATTGTAGTGTTTTTACCACATAACCGTATCTACAATAGTAACTAAAATATATATAGGGTTATCATCTCATCCTAGGCCAATTTACCTAGACATGCTACTGCTGTTGATAACGGTAACTATTACAACTCTAAGTTGTAGCAATACCTTCTTCTGCTAATCTGTTAATCTGCTACCCTGCTGGTCTGTTGGTCTGCTAGTAGGACTACTTTACCTAAATCTCTCGACCCACATGTTTAACCTAATCGAGTACCTTTCATTCGGTCCATGAGTGGTAACAGATAGAACTTCACCGTTGTCCGCATACAGAATATCGTCTTTGTCTGCTTTTTTACTGATAGGATTGGTAATTCTACGCTTTAACCTGTCCTCTGAATCGTAGAACTTGTAGTCTAACGCAGATGTACTAATGGTGTTACCACGAACATAGTTAGATTCAACATAACCACCATCCGTTTCATAGAATGTGTACTTCGCAAGTTCGTCCTCTTTCCACTCCTTCATGAACTCCTTTGGTGATTGATCGACATCGTAATAGCCCATTTCTAGACCATCATGCTGGTTATCAACGAAGTGGGTCAATCGCGAAAGTCTACCACTACTGTAGTAGTCTGTCTCTAGACCTTCATTAGCTCCGTCCATACAGTATCTCTCCTCTCTGAGCTTAGCATCTATATAGTACTCAAGTGGACCGTTAAGGTTGTCATCGATAAATATGTTGTGTGTAGTATTGGTAGCCATACTTGAGGATACTTCCATGAACTCTGCTTCTCCTTGCTTTTTGTCGTTGTATGAAGTGTACTTGTCGACTCCAATCGTTATACCATCGCGGACATCTTGTACCGTAAGCTGAGCAAGGACAATACTACTATGTTGTCTAGTGTAGCTGGTGGTCTTAGTTATATTAACATGACTTCTCTGTGGCTGTTGTAGTTGCTCTTCTCCTTCCTCTTCTTCCTCTTCTTCTCCTTCCTCTTCTTCTCCACCCGCATCGTCGCCTTGCTCAAACACCTCTTCGGTCTCATCACGTTCAAAGTTGAAGATCTCATCATCATTAAGCAGCAAGAGTTTGTTATCCTCACGCTGTCGCCAGCTGTGTACAAAGGCCTTGTCCTCCAGCCAGTCATCAGGTAGCAGCTGAAAGGGACAACGCAACCACAGCTCCCACTTAGTTTCTTCGGTTACTTTACTGCTGTAGAGTACCGGTGACAGCACTGTCCACAGCTTGAAGAGCGACTTGAGTAGCGTCTCAAAGAAGTTAGTGTCACCAGTCAGACTGTAGAGGTTGAGACAAGCGATCATATCTGCTCTAGTAACCACGTTTAACTCTTTACCACGTAAGAAGTAGACATAGAAGCTGAGTGCGACCTTTGTAGCTTTAGGGAACAGCTCATTAAGTTTGAGTGGTAGTTGATTGCCTTGTGATTGTGCTGATGAATGACTACTAGAGCTCACAGTCTCACTGATCTCGTACAGCAAACCAGTATCACTGTTAACGGTAATTGGTAAGACTATGTCGTAACCGATGTCAAGCTCAATGAGCCTAGTAGACTTGTTAGAGTCAACGAGGTTAGTTGCCATTTTCAGGAGAGGTTTACTATTTTTCACTTTACAGCTCTCCTGAAAATGGCAACTAATAGGCGATTAAGATAAATCAAGCTTAACCATAGCTCCAGTAGTATAACCTATAGATCATACAGGTAGTGACTTGCTTAACACTTAAGATGTTAACCTTTCAACATCTAAGATGCTGTCCTTTCAACATCTAAGATGTTGAAAGGGCAGCAGGATTACAATGTCGGAGATTACAAGCTCTACTGTTATCGTGTTAGTGGAATCAGTAGCTAGGGTCGCAACTTATATTATCGCAACTTACATTATCGCAAGTTACACTTACAGCTAGCACAGAGCTTAAAACCAGGTAGACCGGCCATAGTAGCAGTGTAAAAAACGTCTGTTAGTGACGCAACTCCACAAACTAAGCTTGTGAAATGATGTTTTGACTACTATCTACTTAGTAACCAGGATTTATTGTTACAAGTTACATTAATAGCCATAACAAGTTGTTATATTATACATTGTTAGACATTAACCTCATCATCAGTAATAATAGTAATAATAATGGTAACAGTAATAACTATTACAACTTAAGGTTGTAATAATAGCCTGTCTTTGCTGTCGACCTAGTCAACTACTAACTACTAACTACCAGTGTAGTAGCAGTTTCCACTTATCAGTACCGAAGTCATAGTTTTCTGCGCTACCATGAACGGTATCAGAGATAACTTCTCCGTGTTCACCATAGAGAATGTCGTGCTTAATCATACCTATCTCAAGTGGATTAGTAACTCTGCGTCTTAGCTTGTCCATTGAGTCGTAGAACTTAAACTCAGAGGGTGGATATTCAAGGCCGACTTCAAAGATATGGTCGAATTTAATATAACTACCATCTTCTCTATAAAAAACTATCTCCTCAACTACACTTCCATTTCGCCTTGCCACAGTAACTATTGACGATATCGATGATACAGAATCATTGTTATAACTGGTCTCGGTGCCAAGACGTTGGTTATCAACGAAGGTAGTAGTCTTTTTAACCCTGCCACTTCTATAGTAGCTTGTCTCTAGACCCTGCTTCTATCCATCCAATTTGTAGACTTCTCTCGCGAGTTCGTCATCTGCATAAAACTTGAGTGGTCCATTTTGCTCACCTCTGACCTCCACAGACCGTGTTTTGTAAACGGGGTTAGTCAGTTCAACATATATTTCCTCACCATACAACACATCATTATAACTGGTGTTGATAGTAGTCGATACTACTTCATCGTCATACATCTCTTGGGCAGAGCTGTTGAGAAGACGGGTGTTATCATTCTCTCTAGTATAGTAGGTAGAGTTAACTGTCTTGAAATGCCTATGCCGTGATTGTGTTTGCTGTTGCTCACCTTCGTCTTCGTCTTCGTGTTCGTCTTCGTGTTCGTCCTCGTCTTCATCAAATAGCTCTGTTATAATTCCTTCTTGGAAGTCAAAAATCTCATCACCATTGAGCCGCAGATATTTGTTATCTTCACGCTGTCGCCACGTACTCATGAAAGGCTTGTTTCGCAGCCAGACATCAGGTAGTAGCTGGAAAGGACAACGCAACCATACTTCCCATTTGATCTCCTCGGTTACTTTATTGTTGTAAAGCACTGGTGACAGCACTGTCCACAGCTTGAAGAGCGACTTGAGTAGCGTCTCAAAGAAGTTAGTGTCACCAGTCAGACTGTAGAGGTTGAGACAGTCAGTCAGGTCGCTTCTAGTGACCACAGTTAACTCTTTACCGCGCAAGAAGTAGACATAGAAGCTGAGTGCTACATCTGTAGCCTTAGGGAATAGCTCATTGAGTTTGAGCTCTTGACCAGGCAGTGATTGTACTGATGGTTGACTGCCGAAGCCCACTGTCTCACTGATCTCGTACAGCAGACCAGTATCGCTGTTAATAGTAATCGGCAAGACTATGTCGTAGCCGATGTCAAGCTCAATGAGCTTAGTAGACTTACTGGGGTCAACGAGGTTAGTGGTCATTTTCAAGAGGCAGATATATTTTTTCATATTACAGTTTAGCCTCTGATGAGAATCTGCACATCCTGTAGGTAATAGACTTGAGCTAAAATTTTATTTTATCACAGACTATCACCCTATAACATTGATTGTTATCAAGGTAGTAATTTATATATATATACACACACATATATATATATCTATACACCAAGAGATAGGTCAGTACAATATGTTTGTAACAATAGCTACAGCTATTGTTGTGACTATTGAATTCGAATTTTAGTTTCTAAAATGTCTGTTACTTTCCGACTTGACAATGGTGAAGGTATAACTCTGCCATTAGTCTCTGTTCTCTCATCTGTTATTCTCAAAGAGTTAATATCTAATCTTGGAATTAAGGCCGACATTGAATTATCCGTTCCATCTCAGTTCACTTCAACCCTCCCTTTGTATACCGACTTCCTTTTCGGCCACAACCTCGATGTTAGCAACGTTAAAGAGCTTCTCCTTTTGTTTGAACTAGAAGGTTATTACGAAGATAAGAGCTTCTTTGTCTATCTGATGTCAGAAGCCTATAAGTTCTGGAAGCAATTCTTGCCTTATCTTCATCGTCTCAATGATCGTGAGATGTATCTTTATACACCCTATGAGTTTATTCCATCATCGTTAAGAGATCAACCAGTCTTCTTTGAGACGTGGCTAGAGATCAACAAGAACAGTAAAGTAGTACTTGATGACAGCAAGGTTCATCGTACTAGGTTAACCTACTATAAAGATAGCCAGCAAAGGAAAAAGCTAAAAATATACCACAATGTTAACGGCAAGAAGATTGGTCGCTCTTATGAGATGACTTGGTATGAAAATGGACAGCTTCAATCTCGACGTAATTACAAGGATGATATGCAAGATGGTTTACAGGAAGAGTGGTATGCCAATGGGCAGCTTAGATCTTGACACAGCTATAAGAACGGTAGACAGGATGGTCTGCAAGAAGGTTGGTCCATGAATGGACAAACTATCTACAGACATGGCTATAAAAATGGCAAATCAGATGGTCTATGGGAAAGCTGGAATCTCAATGAGCGACTCTCGTATCAGGCTGTCTACAAGATGGGTGATTTGGTCTCAGAGAACAGTTTCTAGATTGAGCATGGTAGTAGCGACGATTTACTTCATGATGAAGTAAGTACACATTAGATAGAGAGTTGGAACCTATAGTAGAGTATAGCATAGTTGTACTGGTGTCTGACAGACTATATCTGTTGTTAGTTACAATTTCATTTCCATATACATATATATATACATATGTATTAGAGCAAGTTATAATAACTACTATTATTGTTTATAAGATGTTGTAAACGACAATGAAGATGTCTGTGATATACTATGTAGGTTTAATGTAATTATGATCAGAGTAAGAGTTATTATCTTCTTACTCTTGTAACTAGTGTAATGTAAAACTAAGTTACTTATTCTAGTCAAGTACGACAACCTAGTTGTCGCAGTACCCATAGGTGACTTTCACTAATCCACACTATCATCAGCAACACAGTAATTCTGTTGTTATGACATATCTATCTAGCTGGTTAGATAGACAACTTTCACCCGAGATAGTACTAACTCATAAGAGTATAACTACCAGACCTCTGTGTCTTGTCTATGTCTACTAGTAAATTATGGTTGTATGATGAATAGTAGAAAGTTGATAGAAAGACCACTATAACTTGTATCAGCAACACTAGCAGAACAGTATATCACACCTCGTCTTACCCCACCTACATAATACATATGTATATGAGTCTTCTCTATGAGAAGTTCTTTGAGAACTTCTATCTCTGTTATACTATCCTATACCAGTATCATATATTCTAGTATATTCTTTTAATGTTAATAGTTGATACTGTTACTGTCTTAAACAGTAAGTCACCGCAGTAGAATCGATAGCAGAAATAACAACTATTAATGATAATTTATCTACCACCTATAGTGACAGCAAACAGTCTATCAGAATGTTCAGGAGAGAAGGTTATGTCTACTTAGTTCAGGCTGGTCACTGGCAATCAAATCAATTCAAAGTCGGTATGACTTCTCAGCCAGGTATGCGTTTCTACAAATATGGGGATAGAGAGAAGCTCAGAGTATTGCGTCTTGCGGAAGTACCTAATCATGCTAAGGCAGAGGGTATGCTGAAAAGAGTCTTTAGGCAGCAGTTTAGTCAGTGGAAGGGCTACGAGTACTTTGAAGGTGATGAGGATAAAATATGTGTGTGCTTTGATGATGTGCTAGCTCAATATGCACTCTTAGATAAGATTCAAGGAATAATCATAGTAAAGTACCCACCTCCTGAGTCTGAGACCAATTCCGAGACTCGTGAAACTTCAGAAGTTGAAACAGATAGGGGATCGTATGAGAAGCTTAGATACACCAACCCTATAGCGCAGCAGATCCAAGAGTGTCTTTTCAGTGACAAGTTCTTCATCGGTATGGCAAAGCTATTCCTTCTCCTTAATAAAGTTTATGTCGATCCTACCGAAGATGTTGGCAAGTTCTCTATCTTTGACGAAGACAAGAAGCTGTGGAGAACCTACAGACATAGAAATCTATATGGTATCTTCAGTACCTCAACTTGTAACTTCATTACCGCACATATTGAGGATCTAGAGGAATATGAGGAGCGGGTGTCTCAAGGAGCTTGGCGATACTCAGAGGTGTACACCACAGACTGTTTGAACAGAGAGGCGGTAGACAAGGATAGTATGGAGAGATGGGATTACTGGCCTGATACGCTCTTATGGCAGGCGGGACTGCGTGACAGTTTACGCTTCGTCCTTGAGGATGTTGATGATCCAATGGTATATCATTCTCTTCATCCTGACTGTCAAGATAAACTTACAATTTACGCAGACGATGCTATATGTACTAACAGTGTTGACGGTAGCAAAAGTGATACTACCAGTAGTAATTGTACAGTTGATTATAATCTGGCTGATAGATATGTACGTCGTTATATTTATCTATTTAATAAGGATTACATCTATAAGCCAGAAATGTTCGCTTCAGATGATGTAGTAACAGAACTCAGGTATCGTCTTGACAGACAGATAGTTGACTTGAAGCGTATACGCAAGAGGTTAACTAAAAATTTTTCTATGACCCGAAATCCAATCGTTGACCAGATTCTAGCTCTGGCAACTCACGAAGATTTGTCACCTAACAACAGCAAAGATGGTAACACTGCCACCAATAGTAAAGACTGCTATCTAGTAGCTATTGCTGATCAGAAGGTACTAGACTTAACAACTTTACAAGTTACAGATAGAAATAGCGAGCATGCTATGACAGTTGCCTGTGAACAAAGTTGGGATGGTAATTATACTGTTGAAGAGATAGACCTCATAATGAGAGATCTGTGTGAGGATAGTACTAGTTATCAATACCTTATGTCTATTCTCGGCTTAGCCCTGTTATCAATGCCAGCACCTCACAACAACTTGTATATTATATCAGCTCCTCAATCCGTCAGAACTTCACTAAAGACACTTCTATCATCTACACTCGGTGACCTGTACTACGAGGGTAAGACTGGAACCCTGATCAAACAGTCGCTTGATGTAGAAGACTTCAACCAGATGAAAGGTCGAAGAATGATAGTCTTCGACACTTCGCGTCTATCACAGGTTATCTCGAAGGGTGTGCTAGACGCTTATTTCAACGCAGGTTGTCATACAACTATCGGTGGTAAGCAGTATAATACTAACAGTAGTTTTATACTGTTGGTTGACAAGACTCCACCTATAGACAAGTTATTGTTGAGCCAGTACGCTTCCCGTAACCTTGTCTACTACATTAGACTTAATAGGCTTAACTTAACAGACATTGCTAACGCTAACATTGATAATTTTCATCATATGATGTTTGCTAACCTGGTGTTGTTCGCTAACGCCTGCTACGACTGCGTTTTGACCGTGGGACTCTTACCACCACCCTTGCCGACAGAGCCATTAGTTAACGATGATAACAGAGAGCAGCCTGTCAAAAAGCAACAGATCTACAAGTCTCTCAGTGTTAGAGCTAACGAACAAGAGCTCCTTTCGTCTTTCATGAGTAGGCGAGTGATTATTGCTGTCAACAGAAAGCAGTGGGGTAGTGACTTCTGTGATAACTTCTACACATACTTACGCGAGATAGAGGTTGACCTTAAGCCTTTCAGCAGATCAACTGTTGGCAGGTATCTAGCGAGTTATAGCAAAAATAAGGCACATACAAATATCGAAGTTGGTTTTGAAGAGATTTCTGGTAAGTCTCACCGCGTTTACTTGGGTCTAGAGTCATACAGCTATGATGTTCGTAGTTAGACTAATAAATTACAATGTTGCATTGTAATTGTTGTTTCGTTAACAGGAATTTAATAACTACTAATATTGTCAAGTTATACTATTATAATGTTATGTTGCGATCATTGCGCTAGCGAGTGTTAATACTGCTATCTGGACTGCATGGTAAACTTGTAACTACAATGAGGTTTGGACTAGTTTATTCTCCAACAACAAGTTTAAAGTTGTTGACTACCTGACCTATATCTAGTACAATATGGTTGTAGTCAACAACTTGTCACGTGTTCCTATTATTAGTGTAAAATATATAGTAGTGTAAACCTTAAAATATGGTACTTACTGTTAGATACTAACATATCTTGGAAATTACATACAAATTGTTGTTGTTAGTATTCAATGAGACAAGTATTATAAGTCTGATTGTGGTTAGTTGTTGGAAATGTCTACTGAGTTATATCATCATCAACAACAAGTGGAGCTTGTGGCAACCACAGCTGATGGTGATATCATCAAAAGACAGGTACCAGCAAGCAGTCTAACTAAGGTCAGCTTCTACTCCAACTACCTCAACTATAGTGACTTCATCACTGACAGTAACACTAGCACTGCTACTATGTCTAAAGAGACAGATGCTACTTCTACTACTACCACTACCGACGATCAGAAACTCATCTCAGCTCCCTTCCCAGCTGACTATGTTGAAGAGCTCGATGACTACGTCATCTACTTACGTTCAAAATCCAAGATGTCATCTCAGAAGCTAATACATGCACTAAGTCTAGCGCATATGCTGGAGGATCATGATTATCTAAACTTTTTGGTCCGCAAAGTGCTGCTAGCTGACTGGTTACATTATTCATCAGTATTACAGGAGTTAGTTAAAGACTTACAGCTAGAAGTCTACTATCGGATACCTTACAGACTTATACCCTTTGAACTTGCCAAGCAGTTTAGCTTCTTTGAGCACTGGTATGAAAGCGGGCACTGGAGGCAGAGTTTTGAAGTTACATACAACTACGAACCATCACTCACTAAGAGGTACTCCTATAAATGCTCTATTAGAAATCCTCGCCGTCGTAGTGTAGGTTGTGTTGATGAAGATGATGATAGCGTCATAGCACCTACATTTACATGTAAGTGGTATGATGATCCACAGTATAATAACCCTCTTAAGTACAAACTGGAGCGTCCTTACGATAAGCCAGATAACAGATATAAAGATACTAAAGAGACTTACTGGTACAAGTCTGGTCAGCTCAGGAAGGAAGTAATCAGAGACAAGATGGGGTGGACCAGTATGAGATGGCACAAGTCCGGTAGACGCTATGAGAAGAAAGTATTTCCCG
>Ga0302315_10005038_pt1 | contig 11385 bp, 9 predicted proteins | sample III_Palsa_N3_1_FD_200532 | JGI IMG/M metagenome (GOLD analysis project Ga0302315, IMG submission 200532) | Peat permafrost microbial communities from Stordalen Mire near Abisko, Sweden - III_Palsa_N3_1 | ecosystem: Environmental > Terrestrial > Soil > Palsa > Peat permafrost | place: Sweden... | reverse complement strand
ATGCCCTGTTTGATTGGAATCCAAACTTGGGTTTCGAGTCAGGTGACCATCCTTGGTCCAGCGAGTACCTTCCTGGTACTCGCTTTTATGCCTCGACCTCCGAACCTTAGTCCAAAGAACGAGAACAGAGTTCGCTCTCAAAACAAAGGGCCCGGATTTCTCTGAGCTCTTTTGAATTGGTGAGTATGCGCATATTGACTAAAAGGTAGGTCTGCCTTTCGACGTTTTTTGTGACCGAAAATCGGACTAAAGGTCCGATAGCTGGACTAAGTCACCGCCGCATCGGCGGTAAGCAACTGCGTCATTCGAGGCGCGCAGGTGGAGTGTGCTTGTTGAAACGTACAAAGCGGCGGCGATCTCTGGAGCGTTTACTTGAAGTCAACTTCACCCGCTGAGTAGAAGTGTTTCTTCTTTTTAGTCTTTGAATGAATCCCGAGGCATAAAAGCGATGGCCACGAAGGCCATCGCTGGGGCATGGATGCCCACCTGACTCGGAATTCATTCAAAGACTGAAAAGAAGGATCCCCAAAACTCAGCGGGTGAAATAGGGAATGAGGTAGACGCTCCAGAGATCGATAGCCGCCGCCCCGATATAGGCAATCAAACTAAAATTGATCCAGAGAAAGAAATGAAGCCAGCGTTTGCTTTCAGGCTGCTTCACGAATCGAACGAGCTCCCAAAGAAGCTTCAAACTCATCAAAAGAGTGACACTCAGATAGAAGTTTCCGACTCTTAAGAAGAGGGGGGCGACGAGGGCGAGGGCCACATATGCCAGACACCATAAGACGATTTGAAAGATCGTCACTCCTGAGCCCTTGGCAACCGGAAGAGTAGGGAACTCGCCTACGGCGTAGTCGTCTTTGTATCGGAGAGCGAGTGCCCAGAAGTGGGGCATCTGCCAAAAGAACAGAATGAAGAAGAGGTAGATCCCGCCGGGGGCCCAAAGTTGTTCGGTGACCGCGACATGCCCCATCAAAATAGGAAGTGCGCCGGGGATTGCGCCCGGAACGGCGGCGTAGGCCCACTTTCGCTTCCACCAAAGTGTGTAAAAGCCGTTGTAACTGATGACGGCGAGTGCGCCGAGAACCAGTTCAGTCCAGCTGATCATGGCCAGTAAGATGAGACCGAGAATTACGAAGGTGAGAACGAAGGTGAGAGCCTCGCCTTTGGAGATCCGGCCGCTCGGAAGGGGGCGTTTGGATGTTCTCGGCATCTTGGCATCAACCGTGACCTCTTGAAGTTGGTTCAAGGCGGAGGATCCGGAGGCGAGAAAGAGAATTCCGAAGAGGGTGAGAAGCATGTGCTTCAGTGAAAACATGGTTTCGGAGGGTTGACCGATCAGATAGCCACCCAAAACGCTGATCAAAACGAGCGCGACGATCCCGGACTTGGAAAGCTCTTTATAAACCGACCAACGGGCGCCGAGGCTGAGTTTTTGGGGACCGGAATTTGGCAGTGGGTTTGAGGTTGAAATAACCATAGTTAAAAACTCGGTGACTCAGGTTTTTGAAGCGGGTCGCCAAAATTCCAAGGTGTCTTTTTTGTTTAGCATTTCTTCAGATATCACACGAGCTTATTCTTGACTTGAGCGTCAGCTAAACTTATAAAATCTACATCCCTACCCAGGTCCAAAATTGAGAGGATTCGATGTTTATCCGGCCTTCTAGTTGTCTTCTCGGGTTCCGTTTGCGCAGCCTCGCGGCGAGCGCTTGCGTGGCGTTGACCCTTGTGATGACTCTGTTGATGTCAGCGACCCTGGGAACGTCGGTTTACGCGACTGAAGTTCCGCAGGAACTCACCGATATCGGCATCAAGGAACATCTCGGTGGAAAAGTATCTATCGGCGACTTGCACTTCAAAGACGACGAAGGCAAAGACGTCACACTTTCGAAATACACTTCTCGCGGCAGACCTATCATTTTGGCGATGGTCTATTACGAATGTCCGAATCTCTGCAACATGCTTTTGAACGGATTGACTGATTCTCTCAAGAGTTTAGATTGGACGCCCGGAGATCAGTTCGATATTGTAGCCGTAAGTATCAATCCTCGAGAAACCCCTGATCTCGCTGCCAAAAAGAAGGCGGCGTACATCAAGGAATACGGTCGTCCTCAGACTGCATCGGGGTGGCATTTTCTCACGGGCGAAGAGAGTCAGATTAAACGACTCGCCTCAGAAGTGGGCTTTGGCTATCGCTACGACAAGCAAGAGCAGCAGTATGCTCACGCCGCAGTGATTGATGTGCTGACTCCGGAAGGCAAAGTTTCCCGCTATCTTTATGGGATTGAATTTGCGCAACGGGATCTTCGCCTCGCATTGACGGAAGCGTCGAGTGGCAAGATTGGAAACGTCGTCGATCGCTTTTTGTTGTTTTGCTATCACTACGATCCTCAGACGAGAAAGTATTCCCCGATCGTGAGTCGAATCATGCAAACGGGTGCCGGTGGAACGGTTTTAATTTTTGGTGGTTTTTTAGCAGTTTTTTGGCGGCGGGAACAACGCCATGTGAGCCAAATGAGAGATAAGAAGGGAGCCATTTAGATGTTTTTTCACGAGGCATATGCCGGAGTCCTCCCTATCGCAGCCACGGACGCTGCGGTCAGCTGGAATGCACTTTACGATTTTCTGATTTGGATCAGCATTTTCTTTTTCGTGCTCGTCGTTGGCGCGATGATTTACTTCGCTGTAAAGTATCGCAATCGGCCAGGACACAAAGCGGTCTATGAGACCGGCAGCCATCTTCTGGAAGCGATCTGGATCGGTGTTCCAACCGTTCTTCTTTTGATTATTTTCGGCTGGGGCTATCACGTCTATCGCGAAATGAAACAAGCACCATCAGATGCTTACGAAATCAAAGTCGTTGGCAAACAATGGCTCTGGACGTTTCTTTACGATAACGGCACGACCACGGTTGGCGAACTTTATGTTCCGGTCAATAAACCCGTAAAACTTTTGATGACGTCACAAGACGTTTTGCACGGCTTTTTTATCCCGAACTTTCGCGTGAAACAAGACGTTGTGCCTGGGATGTATTCCAGCGTTTGGTTTGAAGCGACTGTCCCTGGAAAACACCAAGTATTTTGCACAGAGTATTGCGGAACCTCGCACTCTGGAATGCTCGCGCAGGTTATCGCGCTTGAAGACAAAGACTGGAATGACTGGCTTCGCGGCAAGAAAATTGCCATCGATAAAATTCCAAACGCAAATCGTGACCCGAACGAAGTTTCCGCAGCGGATACGACGACTGTTAGTCAAGCTGCTGCAACCAGCGCTCCTGTGAGTTTGGTTGATCAAGGAAAAGTCATTTACAACAAGATGGCTTGCGCGACTTGCCACTCCACCGATGGAGCCACCAAAGCAGGCCCGACTTTCAAGGGACTGTTTGGTTCAAAGGTTACTTTGACCGACGGTACGGTTGTGACGGCAGACGAGAATTACATTCGTGAGTCGATTGAGTTGCCGAACGCCAAGATCGTGAAGGGCTATGCTCCTCAGATGCCGACGTTTAAGGGCTTGATTAACGAGAACGACATGACTGCGGTTATTTCATTCATTAAGGCGCAAAAATAATATGTCTAATCATTCTGCTACCGGCGTAGTTCACGGTGATAACTACCTCAACCACACCCCAGGGATTTGGTCTTGGCTGACCACTCTCGATCACAAGCGCATCGGCGTGATGTATCTCTTCACGGTTTTGAGCTTCTTCTTTGTCGGCGGGGTCTTCGCGCTTTTGATTCGCATGAGCTTGTTCTATTCGGGTCATCACTTCATCGACGCGAATACCTACAATAAGTTCTTCACCTATCACGGCGCGATCATGGTGTTCCTCGTGATCATTCCGGCGATTCCGGCTGCTCTCGGGAATTTCCTGGTTCCGATCATGGTCGGAGCGAAAGACGTGGCCTTCCCTAGGCTGAATCTCTTTTCGTACTACATCTATTGTGCCGGTGCGATCTTCGCTACCGCAGCTCTCTTCATGAGAGGCGCGGATACGGGTTGGACCTTTTATACTCCTTACTCGATCCAAACGAGCACGACGGTGATCTTGGTTTTGACCGGCGCATTTATCGCAGGTTTCTCCTCGATCTTGACGGGTCTTAACTTCATCGTGACGGTTCATAAGCTTCGCGCACCTGGAATGTCTTGGTCTCGCTTGCCACTCTTTATCTGGGCGATTTACGCGACCAGCATCATCCAAGTTCTTGCGACGCCAGTTCTCGCGATCACTCTGATGTTGTTGATCTTGGAACGCGTAGTTGGGATTGGGATCTTCGATCCAGCTCTCGGCGGCGATCCGATCTTGTTCCAGCATTTCTTCTGGTTCTATTCGCATCCAGCCGTTTACATCATGATCTTGCCGGCGATGGGAATTATCTCGGAAGTGATTCCGGTCTTCTCGCGTAAGCCGATCTTCGGTTATAAGGCGATCGCTTACTCTTCATTCGGGATCGCACTGATTGCGTTTATCGTCTGGGGACATCATATGTTTGTGAGCGGTCAGTCTGAACTCGCAAACTTCGTCTTCTCGCTGATCACGATGTTCGTCGCGATTCCGACGGGCGTGAAAACGTTCAGCTGGGTTTGGACGATGGCTCGCGGTTCGATCCACTTCAACGCTCCGATGCTCTACGCGTTTGGATTTATTGAGTTGTTCACCATTGGTGGATTGACCGGTGTGTTCTTAGCGACTTTGGCGATCGACGTCCACTTGACTCAAACTTACTTCGTTGTCGCACACTTTCATTATGTGATGGTGGGTGGAACCTTGATGGGCCTTCTTGCAGGGCTTCACTTCTGGTTCCCGAAGATGTGGGGCAAGATGTACGACGAAAAAGCCAGTGTGATCGCTTCGACGCTGATCATTCTTGGATTTAACGTCACGTTCTTCCCGCAGTTCATCTTGGGCTTACAAGGGATGCCACGTCGCTACTGGGATTACTTGCCTGAGTTCCAAACGTTGAATCAAGTTTCGACGGTGGGTTCTTGGTTGATTGGTGCAGGGTTCTTGTACACCGCTTGGTACCTCGGCAAAGCGCTGATGTCGGGTGAAAAGGCTCCGTCTAACCCATGGCAGTCGACGACTTTGGAATGGCAGACTTCTTCGCCTCCTCCATTCGAAAATTTCTTGGAAACCCCAATTGTTTCTCATTGGGCATACGAATATTTGCCTGAGGGCGGAGTCCCTCAGAACGCGCCGGCTAACCCGGCGACGGCGTAAAGGAGATCGAGATGTCAGATTCACATGGTACACATGCGATGACTTCTGATGACGGCGGCGTCGTTCATCACTTTGCCCATCACTTCGCAACGGCGGACGACGAGTTCGAAGCGGCGAAGCAAGGGATGTGGCTTTTCTTAGTGACCGAAGTTCTGATGTTCGGCGGTCTCTTCGTCGCTTACGGAATTTTCCATGGCCTTTATCCGGCAATGTTCAAAGAGTGCCACGAGTTCTTGAACGTGAAACTCGGCGCGACCAATACGGTGGTGCTGATTACGAGTTCGTTGACGATGGCGCTTGCAGTGAGCGCGACCCAAAGAGGAAAGCGCCAACGCGCCATTCTTCTTTTGACGTCGACGTTCATGTTGGCTTGTTGCTTCCTTGTCATTAAATACTTTGAGTGGTCCCACAAGTTCCACGAAGGTCTTTTGCCGGGCAAGCATTTCACGAACACCGAAATTCATGCCAAAAAGGCAGATTTGTTTTTCTCTCTCTATTTCGTGATGACTGGTCTTCATGGATTCCACGTCATTGTCGGAATGTGTCTGATCGCTTGGTTGATCAAGCGAACAGTGAAGAAAGAACTTGGCCCCCAATACTATACGCCTACGGAGCTTGTCGGTTTTTACTGGCACTTTGTCGACTTGGTTTGGATTTACCTTTTTCCACTCCTTTACTTGGTGAACTAACTCATGGATCCAACAAATAAAAAGTATAGTCATCATCACATCATGCCGACCAAGACAGCGCTCTTGATTGGGAGCACTCTGCTTTGCCTGACCTTCGTTACGGTTTGGGTGGCGGGAATCGATCTCGGTGCTTTCAACTTTATCGTCGCGATGGCGATCGCCACAGTGAAGGCCCTGCTCGTCGCTCTCTTCTTCATGAACTTGATCTATGACCGCCGCGAAAACGGCGTCATCTTCTTTACCGCGTTCTTGTTCTTGGCGATCTTCTTCACACTCACTGCGACGGATCTTTTCTTCCGTGGTGATGTGTACTTGAAGGGTCCAATTCAAGGTGCTGAAGCGAAGTCGAAGATCAGCAAACCTTGGGTTTCGACCCCTGCACTGGTTGCTCATGGTAAGGAATTGTTCGCAGTGAACTGTACGTCTTGCCATGGACCTGAAGGTCTTGGTAACGGACCTGCGGCTTCGGCGCTGAATCCTCATCCTCGTAACTTCCATCAGGACAAAGACTGGGTGAACGGCCGTAAGCCAAGCCAAGTTTTCAAGACTTTGAAAGACGGCGTGGCCGGAAGCGCGATGGCTTCGTTTGCGACTTTGTCTTCGGACGATCGTTGGTCGCTTGATGCGTATGTTCTGTCTCTTGGACCTAAACCTCCAGCAGACACAACCGCTGACTTAATCGCGATCGGTATCGATCCCACTAAGGAGAACGCGGTTGAAGCCGTTCAAGCCACGATTCCAGTTGAGATGGCGATGCGAAAGATGGCTCAGCCAGAAATGGTTGCGCACGCGGCATCAGCTCATAACCAAGACTCTGCAGGCGCACAACTTTATCAAAGCTGCGTTCAGTGTCATGGCGATCACGGACAGGGCGGAAAGATTGGAGCTCTTCCTTCAATCTCCACTCCTAACAACGTCTCAGTTGATCCGTTCATGCTCAATAGCGAAGGCCTGAGTTCTCAGCAGGCGTTCACGAAGCTCTTGGACTCAGGGATTCCTGGCGGCTTGATGCCGAGCTACGGTCAATACAGCGGTGCTGAAATCGGCGAGCTGTACGGTTACGTGAAGTCTCTCGCGCATTAAGGCTACCGAGATCGGACAAAGTCTGGTCGAGGTGGAGTTTAATCCAAGCTGTGTAGCCGAGATTGGTTCACGATCAATTCACGGGTAGAAGCGTTCCGTTCTTCAGTAAAAGCTGAGCGGTCGTTCCATTATAGAATATTTTGACAATGGGGACTTGAACTCCCCCTTGCTCAACAACCATTCCTACCTTGATGTTGTTTGCCGAGCCGATTTCGTAACTGAATTGGCCGACCTGGTAAATCTTCATGTTCGTTGTGACTACTTGGTAGCCGCCAGCGGCATTGGAAAAAACACCGTCAATTGTCATCATTTGATTTGGCGGGACGAGTATCGATCCGCCTTTGCTAATGGTGACGGAGTTGTTGTTCTGAGAAATGATCAGCGAAGACGCTTCATGATACACATTGGCAGTCAGCTCAAAGAATTGCGAGTCCGCGCCCACGACGACTTCTCGATTCGATGCACGGTGAAAGACTTGATTCACCGTTCGAAGCACCACGTTTTCGGGTTGTACTCCCTTAAAGCCCGTCATGATACGGGTTCCGTTTTCGATGACCGTATGATCAGCATGACTTTCGGAGTCACGGTGTACGTCTTGTTGCGTAGACGGACGTACTTGGGGGAAGAGGCTTTCACCGTTTCGGCGGATAACGGCCGCTGATCAGCGTTGCTGCTCGTCCACGGGCCTGGACCACCCACTCCTGCTCCCGCTGTACCTGCGCCCTGAGCAAAATACGTCGCGTCGTTAAAGTGGGGCGCTTCTTCTTGATTGTCGTAAATCAAAAGCGCTGTTGCCCGAGGATTATTGATATCTTCAGCCTTCACATCGTTACCGACCTTCAGACCATCTAACATCGCGCGATATCTGATCGAAGCATCAAGACCAATTGTCCAGTTTGCGATATTTCTGAGAGCCGAGTCGGTGACTGAGGAAAAGTAAGGCGCGATCGTCTTGAGATCTGAGTCGCCAATTCGATTGTTGAGAATACTTTTGTCGTCCGGATTTGCGGCGAGTAGTTTTGCTCTTACCTGGTTTAGGAAAGTTTGAGTACGCTGGTCATTATAAAATTTATTCACGTCGGCTAAACCCAGCTTATGAAGCTGATCGTTGATGGTGTTGACCTGATTGTTGATGACCATGCCTTTGCAAAAAAGATAACAGTTCTCCGAAGAACCGTTCGCAATCACGGTATTGGGAAGGGTCAGATCGCTTCGAACCGTGTCCAACACGAAGGGAACCCGTATGATCGCTGCGCGCCTCATCCTTTGATAATATTCAGCCACTTGAAGTTCATCGGGCTTTAGCGCGTACGCGACTTCCATGATGACGGAATTAGACTCAGTGTCTTTACCTCTAATGTTGAGATACGAACCCAGAGGCTTCCATGCGAGTCCGGTTGCATTGATTTCGCCAAAGCCTCGTTTACCCGGATCATTCAGATCGATCACAAAATTCTCTAGGCGAAATTGGCCGTGGTCATTCGTGTGAGTGGGTTGAAGGCTCGCTTGAGTTCCGATCGAATGACTAAGAAATTCCGAGATCTCAGGAGCAGTGCTCGAGGTCATGAGGATAACTGGGACATCGCCATGGGTCGTTGTTTTCAGAAAAGCTGGGATTTTCTTTTCTTTGAGATGAGCAATTAAAGCCTGGCGAGCTTCGAGTGGCGCGCCTTGGTCCGAGAGGATCAGATTTCGAAGAGATCGTACAATCCCTTCGGTCGTACAATCGGCAGGCGGTAAAGCGGCTTCGGAGACAATAGAGATCGGCTCATCTCCGTACACCACTGGAGAATGCATGAGGCTCAATAGAGCCAAGAGAGCAAAGAAGGATGGAGTAGACCGTTTATTCAGCTTAAAGATGACGATACCTCTCTGTCTTAAAGATCGGTTTTTTCGCGGTTCAAACTGAGGAAAAGCCGCTCGTGTCACCCACCTGTCTCCAGTGACACACGCTCATATGAGTCTTGGCGCATCCCCCGGGGTTGGGCATTTAGAATGCATTGCATAGCCGCATGAAGAAAACTTCGACGTGGTTTGTTTCGACTTGCCTCACGACTTGGATGGCGATCAGCTTTGGAGCAGCAACCGTCTTTGCTCAGCTGCCGGATACCGCGAAGCCTGGACCTCAGGTACCAACCAACTCCATGATGGCAGGCTCGCCGGTGACGAATTACACAGCAGGTGTGATGGGTTATATGATTTTGATTGGAGTCTTGGTCTCGGTTCTGTTGATTGGAGGATTTCTCTTCATCAACATTGGCCTCCTCTCGAAGCGAGGCGAAAATGAAACTAGGCACCGCGAACCGAGCGACGTGGATTTATTAACTCACCGCCTTTGGCCCAACGAAAACCGGGTTCATCCCGTTTTGCCTGCCGAAGAGGATTCCGATCAAACTGTGCAGGATATTTCCATTCACCCTAAGCATAACTTTAATGAAGTGGATCTCGTTCAAGAAGATCAGATGCGACGTCCTGGGTATGGGCACAAAAATAATAGTGAAAAGGCCGCCTAATTAGGCGATTTTTGATTCTTTTCCAGCGCCGGTACTCCCGAAGATGGAACGAGTTGTGGCTCCTCGAGTTCCCACTAAGTAAGTAGGGATCTGTCGACCACGGGCTGCGCCGACATAAAGGGCGGCGTTGATCAGCGCAAGATGGGCCGTAGCACTGGGGAAGTTCCCCGACGTTTCTTGAAGGTTCTGGTCGATCTGTTCTCCAAAAAATCCAAGATGCGAAGTATAGGTGCAGAGTTCGGCGAGCCGATCACTGGCCTCATCAGCGCGTCCGCAGAGCGCTAGCGTTGCAACGAGAAGAAAGCTACTCATCAGATGAGGAGCAGCGCGCTCAGAGGTTCCGCTTGCATCCCTAAAACGATGAACTAGGACCCCTTCGGAAAGCTCGGAAAGTACGGCGTTGATGGTCCCCTCCACACGCGGATCATCAGGAGGTAGAAATCCAACGACTGGAATCCACAGGCAGGAAGAGTCGACTTCTTCGCTGCCGAACGAACTTACGAAACTATGACGGCTCGAATCGAATCCTTGATCACAGATCGTTCTGTGCAGAATTTTCATTTCGTCAGTCCATCGGTGAGGAGTGTCTACACCCAGACGTTTACTGAGTGAGATACCGCGGTCGAGTGCAGCCCAACAAAGAACTTTGGAGCCGACGTAGTGCTGAGGTTTTGAGCGAAGCTCCCACGGACCGAAGTCTGGGCGGCGCCAAGCTTGGCAGACCATTTCGACAATGTTTACGAGCTGAGGCCAGAGACCTTCAGGGAGTGAACCCCACTCGCGATAATAATAATCCGCGGCAAGCATTACCTGGCCGTAGATATCGAGATGAAACTGAGTGGCAGACTCGTTTCCGATTCGAACAGGCTTGGCGTTTTGGAATCCTTTGAGGTGTTCAAGTTCTCTTTCAGGAAGGAGTCGACCACCGTCCAGAGTATAAACCGCTTGAAGACCTTCCACTCCGTCGCGAATGATAATTTCGCTTAGCCAACTAAAATAATTTTTTGCTTCGTTCCGATACCCGAGTGAGCTGAGGGCCTGAAGAGCCATCGCTCCGTGACTGATCCATGCGTAACGATAATCGCAGTTTTGAGAGTTGGAGGTGTCCTGCTCATTTGAAGAGCCACGGGGGGAGTTACGGGTTACACGGGGTGGAGGATTTTGAGCAGGGAGCATACCGGGTACGGAAGTCGTAATCGCTTCAGCGATCGAGCCTGAGTAAGGAGCAATTAAGAGTTTCAAGAAAAGTCCCGAACGCGTGATCGAGTCGTGCCAAGGTCCTGCGAAAGGGCAACCGGAAGGACCACAGCGGTGTGCAAGTTTGCGCCATTCTTCGGCGGTTTCTTGAAACGACAGAAGGGGAGGTGCTTCGATTCGTCTGCCCCAAGCCCAGCAAAAGAGTGAACTCTCTCCTGCAGAGAGCGTGAAGCGTGCTTCAGCATTGTTTTGCTGAAGGGCAAACTTGATCGGTGTTGAGTTGAACAGCTGCGCAATTTGACCCGGGTGAGGACCGCGAAAGAGAACTCTTTGGGAACTCCAAGAGGATGTAGTGGAATCCGTTGTGCTCGTGTTTCGACTTTCCCCTTCACGCGCGCCGTGAAACTCGGCCTGAGATTCTGCCTCGCCGTAATCAAAACGGGGAGAGCAGTTTAAGATCCAATTGATCTTACCTTCGATCACTTCGATTTTTCGGTAGATCAAAGGCTCGTTGGCGAGCGGGGAATTTAAAGGCATCCAATCTGTGAGGACACCCCGTCCAAACGGAGTTTCAAAAAGAGTTTCTAAAACAAGACTTCGTTGATGGTAGCGCTGCTCCGAACGGAAATCTCCCTGAGGTGAGATTTGAAAGCGGCCTCCTTGAGTGTCGTCGAGCAGTGCG
>Ga0302315_10005037_pt1 | contig 11385 bp, 8 predicted proteins | sample III_Palsa_N3_1_FD_200532 | JGI IMG/M metagenome (GOLD analysis project Ga0302315, IMG submission 200532) | Peat permafrost microbial communities from Stordalen Mire near Abisko, Sweden - III_Palsa_N3_1 | ecosystem: Environmental > Terrestrial > Soil > Palsa > Peat permafrost | place: Sweden... | reverse complement strand
AAACGGATAGAGAGAGCGAAAGCCGTTTGCACCGACACTGCCGGCGACCCAGTTGTGATATTCCAAATCGGGCGCACCCATTATAGGTTCGCTGCTTTCTATATCATTCCACCAAACCGCGTTGGGCTCACGAAAGCGCGTTAAGTAGTAGATTGTTACGGCGCGTGTTCGCGAGGTTTCGTTTTTCAGGATTGCCGACATAACGCCGCCGGGGCGAACTGTCAGGCTTGCCAATCGAACTCCAGCGTTGTTCTTACCGGCCAAGAGTGGACTGATCTGCGAATTGGCGGCTACATCCCGCAAAAACCAGCCGTCAGAGCTAGAACCCGCTAGCTTCGGCGCTGCCAGTTGCTGGCCGTCGAAGATAAGGGTTGTCGGTATTTCGTGAGCGTCAAAATCGTCGAACCAGACCGTGCCGGAATGGTTTCGGAACATCGCATACACTGTGATCTGCCGGACCGGCTTTGCCGGTACTATCAAGAGGTGACGCTCCTGCCAGTCGTGAGTACCGGGTTCAAAATCGGAGGTTTGCTCCCAAAGCCAGGTGCCGTCGATATATTGCAGCTCTACGTAAACAGAGTAGTCGCCATCCAAAGAGCCTTCGACATCCTCGGCTTTGCTCCAGCCGGTTACTACGATCGGCATCGGTTCGGTCTGGCCTAGAGTTACTGTCAGCGACGCTCCGTGATTGGTGGGCGCCGGTCCATTCTGGCACCTTATGCTCTGCCGGCCAGAATGGCACGTCTGGCGATCCACAGAATAACCGTCGCCGTATGCATTCCAGCCGCTCACTTGCGCAGTGTCCGATGAACTGGAGCGCTGTTGTTCGAACCCGCCGTTCTGCAAATGTGTTAGCAGAGGATTTGCGCTCAATCTGGTCATGGATAATGCCATGACGATGACAATCGCCATGGAAACACATACAGAAGTTGATCGCATATGGTAAATTGAATCCAACGATGAATATCTCCGAATTTGCTAGGCATCTGAATCTGAGCACCGGCACAGTTTCCCGCGCTCTCAACAACCGGGCTGAAGTAAGTCCTGAAACCAGGCAGATGATCCTGGCTAAAGCCCAGGAATTAGGCTACTCGCGCGATGCTACTGCTCGGCGGTTAAAAACCGGCAAAAACCGCCTTATTCGCTTGGAGTGTCTCGAAAACTCGGAGGTCCTTTCCGATTTCTATCTCGTAGAATTAGCCCGTGCTGTCGAGACTGCCGCGCACATCAGTGGTTATGATCTCCTCTTGCGGCTTGGTTCGCAGCGACGCTACAGGCTGGAATCCCAGGCTGTCGACGGACTCATCCTTCTGTACGCGCCCCAAATGAGCGAGCGGGACTACCAGATATTGACCGACGACGGGAACACATCCGTAGTGGTCATTTGTGAACCGAATTCTCCCCCCATGCCCAGTGCATCGTACATCTATATCGACACATTGCCCGGCGTCATGGAAGCGCTCGAACATTTGTCGGCGCTTGGCCATCGCCGGATCGGCTACATCAATAGCGGATCACCGGGTCGCTATGTCCGTGAAGCTCTGCCGCACCTTGTTGGCGCCGCCGGTCTGGACTGGCAGGAAACCGTTGTAGTCGATGCCGGCATTACCGTGGAAGACGGCTTTCGGGCTGCAACTCAGCTTCTTCAGATGCCGAACCGTCCTACTGCGCTGTTTGCCCGCACCGATGTGCTTGCGGCCGGCGCCATCAAGGCTGCGTACCGTCTGGGACTTTCCGTGCCAAACGATGTTTCTGTCATTGGGCATGATAATATCGATGCCTGTGCGCTGGTTTACCCCTCACTAACGACGGTTGCTATCGATTTTCCCGATGCTGGGGCCGTTGCCACCCAAACGCTTCTAGGAATGATCGACGACAACTGCGCGGCAAGCTCGGTCACGCTGCGCACGCATCTGATCGTCCGGGAGTCCACTGGGCCGTGTCCCGCGCATGTCTGACCTCAGGTAAAAGATACGTGCTGAAACGTGTGAGTTTCCGCAGACTCCTTTGCCTTTAAGCACATGAGGGCGCTGAGTATCCCATCGGCGAGCGAAGCAATGGAGGTCGTATTGCCTCGGATGATATCCAGGAAGTTCGATGCCAGCATCGGGTCGCCGCCGCCGTGCCCATCCGATTGATCGAACGTATGGGTGATTACATGCGGGCTGTGATGCATGACGACCTCAAGAATTCCTGTGGTCCAGTCGAACTCCAGTGTTCCTTTGTAGCCTATGAACCTTGCGCCTCGCTTTCCCGCTTTGTTCCGCACGAAAAAGTTCTGACTATACGCAACATGCATTCCCGATTCGTATTGGATAATTGCGCTCCCTGAATCTTCATTGCCGGTATCAACAGCGAATGCGCACATCTGCTTTGCCGTCGCATCAAGCGGCAGTGCAAATGTGCGTGAGCGGTGGTATGGGCTGTCATAGCACGATGTCCGCTCCCGGCAATCCATACAGCGCAATCCGGCCTGGTGCTCTCCGCGGAACACCTGCTTAGACTTCATAGCGGTGATCATCACCGGACGGTTGCTGCCTAATAGCGAGTTGATGTAGTCAAAATCATGCGTTGCTTTCTGAAGAAAGAGCCCGCCGGTTTCTTCTTCATCTCGATACCAGTCTTGATAGTACACATCTCCATACGCGACATTATTCCAGGCCTGGACATGTTCCACGGTGCCGATCTGGCCGGAATCTATAATCTCTCGCGCCAGTGTGACCAGACTGGAGACGCGTAGTGGAAAAGAGACAACCACCCTTGAGGAAATCTCGTTTCTCAGCGCGGACGCGAGCCGTAAAGACTGCAGATCCGCCAGGCTGGTTGCAACAGGCTTCTCTAGAAATAGAGGCAGACCGCGCTCCAGGACCTTAAGGGCATTGGGCGTGTGCTGACTGCAGCGAGTGGCGACCACAACGCCGTCGAGGGACTCGCGCTCCAGCATTTCATCCGCGTCCTCGTAGAACCGTATGGCCGCAGTGTCATGACCAGCCTCATGCATTTGCGCTCGGATGATCTCCCGGCGCGGGTCTGCTATGGCCGCAATGCGCACGCTATCGCTTTGCCTACACATGTTGTAGACCATGCTGCGGCCACGGTCCCCATATCCAATTACCCCGAGCTGTATGGATGCCATGCCTTCTCCTTTAACATAAAACCACAAACTTCCCTGTATTACTTCAATAGATACCGTAATCGATTACGACCTTCAAACAATTGTACAGTCACATCTTGGTGACATTGCCTACCGCACCCTGGTCAATACAATCTTGCGCAGATTTATCAGATCTCCGCTCGTCAATGCCAGAGCCTGCATCCGGATGGTTGCCGCAGGAGCTGCCAGAGTAATCGTATTCGGAAAGCTAATCGTCTGGAAGGTGTCCCAGTTCGCCGTTGGAGTAACTGTTGCGGTCAGGGTTTGCTTTGTACCGCTGTCGATTGTGACTGTGTAAGTACTCCCGGCATACTTGGGATCGCAGCCACACTCCATCGAAATCGAATACTCTCCTGCCTCTGTCGCTGGGACATTTATCTTCCAGGTGGCTGAGTCGTTCATGCTCGTCCAGTAGCCGATATCCCAGGTACCGTCCGGTGTCTGCTCGAGCCGCGCTGTATCCCCTTCGATTCCTGCGTTGTTGGCCGTAAGGAGATAGGAGCCATCCTCCTCGGCATTCAGCCGCACGGCCGCAGGGTCTATGACGAGGGGGCCGGCAAGCCGCAGGCGAACTACGGTCGCCGCCGGATCCAGGTGGTCAGGTTTTGAGATTTCGAACCCACCGTCAGCCAGGGTTGATGTCGTAAGGCGCTCGTTACCCAGGAGAGCGACTGCGTTTTTTACCGGTGTAACTAAGCCGTGTACGGTCAGGCCATTCTGCGGCCAGTTAAATACCTGCAGATAGAGCGTGTTGCCCTTCTGGGTGCACCGCCCATCAAAATCCAGCTTGCGGAAGGGGCTCCTCGTTGTCCCGTATATGCTTTCACCGTTTGTATCCATCCATGCACCAACATCTTTTAACCGGCTCACCTCTTCGTCTGGGATAACCCCCGACGCGTCCGGCCCGACATTTAACAGGTAGTTGCCGCCTTTGCTTACCACATCACACAGTGTTTGCACCAGGAAGGGCTTAGATTTGACGTTGTGATCGGACCAGGCGTAACCCCAGTGGCCGTTGATCGTCATACAGGTTTCCCATAGCCTGCCCACGCCCAGGCCATTGTCCGGGATGACCTGTTCGGGCGTGGAAAAGTCTTCGGCGAGGTTGATGCGATCGTTGATCATCAGGTTTGGCTGGATCGAGCGCATCATTTTGACTACCTCGGTAGCGTGCTCTTCGTCCGCCGTGTGGTCGAGGTGGCCATCGAACCAAATCACTCCCACGGGGCCGTAGTTGGTCAGCAGCTCCCGTACCTGGCCCTTGAGGTATTCCATATAACGGTCCAGGCTCGCTCCCGTTGTCGGCCTGTGATCTGTGGGTATCCGCGGCAGGTAATCGTAGTTGTGCCAGTCCTTCACCGAGTAGTAGAAACAGAGCTTGATCCCCTGACGGCGGCATTCACGTGCGAGGTCCTTCATGGGGTCGTGATGCCAGGGCGTGGCTTTCACGATATTGTAATCGCTGAGTTTGGAGTCGAACATATCGAAGCCATCATGATGCTTGGCGGTGATCACCAGATACTTCATGCCGGCTGCTTTTGCCATGGCGACCCAGGACTTCGCATCGAATTTGACCGGATCGAACTGGAGTGCGAACTTCTCATAGTCGGCTACGGACATGCCGGTGTTCGCCTGGTACCATTCGCCCAGTCCCCAGGTATTTGCGTGGTTGCTGTTGGGGACGGAATAGACGCCCCAATGGATAAAGAGTCCGAACTTGGCATCGCGCCACCACTGCGTTCTTTTGGCAAACTGCGCGGGGGTCTCGCCGGTTTCAGTATTGCCCTGCAACTGGGGAGTTTGGGCCACTTTCGTTAGCACAATCCTTCTCAAATTGATCAAATCGCCGCTTGTGAGCGCGAGCGCCTGCATCCGTATCATCGCAGATGGAGCTGTCAGGGTAATCGTGCCTGGAAAGGCGATCGTGTGAAAGGTGTCCCAATTCGATGTCGGAGTGACCGTTCCAGTCAGCGTCTGACGCTTGCACGCGCGCGTGCCGCTGTCGAAGGTCACGGTGTAAGTACTGCCCGCATAATTCGGATCGCAGCCGCACTCCATGGATACGGCATATTGCCCAGCTTGACCGGCCGGAACGTCGATCTGCCAGTTGCCGCTGTCGTTCATGCTGTCCCAGTATCCAATATCGGGGATTCCCCCGGACAGTTCAACCCGGACTGAGTCCCCAAGGATCTCAGCGTTGTCGGCTGTCAGTTCGTAGGAGCCATCGGGGTCTGCTGTAAGCAAAGTCATTGACGGGTAGACGAGCTGATGGATGGCATGGGAGAGAATGCCGTCGTTAGTATCCTGCCCCAGCTCGAAGATCATCACTCCGCCCAGACCACGGTCAAGCGCATACTGCGTCTTGTCTTGAACCGTCTTAACCCCGTTAAACGCATATCCGCCAACTTCATCGGCCGCTGCGTCCGGATGGTATTGCGCGGCCAGGTCTCTATAGATCAGATTGTCGCTGCCGTTGGTTGTGTCCTCGGCATAAAACGGAATGCCCAGACAGATCTTTTTTGGGTCCGCGCCGTTCTTGATCAGATAGTCGACATCCTGCTGACAATTCGCGAGGCCGGAGTGGTGGGCCCTGTCGTAGTAGGTCATCAGGTTGAACTGGTCGGCGACTGCCAGCATTTTTGGGTCGAACCAGCTCCCCGGCGCTACGGCTACGCTGACCTTTAGCCCGCGAGGAGCGAGGGCTCGCTTGGTATCGACGATCAACGACGTGAATGCGGCAGCTTCGGCTGGATTATTGGGAAACTCCCAATCGAAATCCGCACCGTCGAATCCGTGCTGGAGCAGAAATTGAGTGAGCACGGCGACGAACCGGGCGCGACGAACTGGGTCCGTAGCCATCTGTGGAAACGCACTCGACCTGTCTCCCCCGCCAATCGACAGCCAGAGCCGTATGTGCCGTGCATTCTTTATCTGTGCTAGCTTTGTCTCCATTGCAGGCGTCAGGAATCCGCTGTCGATTTCCCCATCGGGCGTAGGCGAAACAGAAAAGAAGATCAGGTCCGTAACATTCGCTGCAATGTCCGGGTTCAAAGACATCACGCGGTATTGCGGAACATACGCAACGATCTTGAACCTGGCGTTCCGGACCGATTTTGCCCTGGCCGGCGGATGAGCTTGTGACGGTGCAAGTCCCATGAAAACTGCCATGAAACAGGACATAAGCAAAATTAAGGGCAACCGCTTCTCTATCACGACTTTATCCCAAATTTTAGTTGTCATAGACAGTCCAATTCGTATGATAAGGCTCCGTAATCGATTACGGATCATGGGCATTATAACCTATGCCACAGCAACTGTCAACAGGAGGGACCACGAGATTGGAAATAGTGATTCATGATAGGTTTGGACCACTAAAATAGCAATTCTGGGCAATTGTCAGATACGACGGTTTGGAGTATCCTTAGTTAGGTCGGCTTTTCGCTGGCAAAGGAGCAGAGGTTTGCCGATGGCTTCGGCAAGCCTATAGCGACAATTGACAGCCATTAACCAGGGGAGAAATTGGTGGTACAATTGTGAGCAAGCGATTACACGGATTCGTGTGCGCTCTGATGACAATGCAGGATATTGTTTCCATTATTTAGATTTTCGATGATATTTCAAACAACGACGTCCCTTTAACAAATCTTATTGTCAGCGATCCCGATTAAGCGCGAGTCCTGCCGGTCCATCAAATAGATGTGATTTGTAAACTAAAAAGGAGATCGAAGTGAAAACTAAAAAAGCATTCACACTTATTGAGCTACTCATTGTGATAGCCATTATAGCGATTCTAGCAGCTATACTATTTCCCGTTTTTGCCTCCGTGCGTCAAAAGGCGCGACAGATAGCAGACCTGTCGAACACGAAGCAGATCAGTCTAGCGCTGTTGCAGTATACGGAAGATTACGACGAACACGTCGTTCTCAACAACACCAACAACGGCAGCGCCGATCGCTACGGCGAGTCAGGGTATGGCTACTGGCTGGATTGGGAGGTCTTGCTCATGCCCTACATCAAGTCCACCGGTGGAAACGGGGTCTTTCATTCGCCGGGTGGATCCCCTACGAGCGGTGACTACTGGGACGCGAGCTTTGATCTTGTAGACTTACCGACGCCTCCAGGCTCGTTTGTTTCATCGCTTACCTTGAACAACGTCTACTGGGACGACCCAACGCTCGGAGGTATCTTCCAGAACCCGAGCGCGTCAATCAGCAAGATTTCAGACCCGTCCGAAATGGTATTCTGCGCTGATGGAGGAGCCGGGGTGAATAATGCTAATAATGGTAATTATGGCCCGGCCAATCAGTATGGCGGCGGCGGCCCGGAAAATCTCTACATAGACCCCGAACAGACTTCAAACGAATGGGTTTTATGGGGGGGCACCATGCCTACAGGCGGTCTGCAGTACTACAATGCCACACAGGCTACATATCCGCAGTTGGACTCCTATGTAGAGGGGGACATTATAGGACACTTTAACGGCGGTGCAAACTGTGCATTCTTCGATGGGCATTCGAAGTTCATGCAGATCTCCACGCTCGCCAAAGTATACCCATGCCCTAGCGGATTTACCGACTCCGGTTTTGGCTCTCAGGATATGTGCGCAGCCGGCGGGGTGCTGCCATATTTCACAACTCAAGCCGACACGTTCTTGAACTAGGATCGGACCATTCACGTGGGGCGGTGCGGACTGTACGCATCCCCCATTTACCCATCAAGTTTAAAGATCAAGCCTATGCATTCCAATATAACCAGGTATCTGGCATTATTGCTGCTTGTAATTATTCCGTTTGCTGTATGCTCCTGCAGCGACAACACGCCTACAAGTACAGCCGATTCCGTGGGATCGCCGGCCGGCTGGAACGGCAAGCACGTAAAAATGGGCATAACGCCTGTGGGGGCCCACAAGCCGCCAGTCGCCGTAAACAATTAGGTGTACCGATGGGCCTGATCTGGATTGCGGGCGGCGGCGAGGGGACTTGTAAGGACGGCCCTATCCATCATGGCGCGCCGGGGTCTTGCGGCAGAATCTATGTGCCAAAATCGCCAGCACCCGCTCGTAACTTGCTCGTTGTTGTTAATTCTTCCAAGCTGCAGCCTGATGAGAGGGCGGCGCTTCTCTCCCTGCAGGGATTGTCGAGTCGCACGCAGCCATGTATCTGGCTGTCCGAATGCGGCAATCCCGGTCGGGATTTTGCCCTGCGGACGATGGTGGAGTGCGGAGTGATTGACGGCTATACCACAGTGGCGGACTGGAAGCCGCTCTTCAAGCAGTTTGCTCAATGCTACAGAGGAGCTGTTGTTTATGATCCACAGATTTACCGCGGGGATACGCTCGCTGCGACCATTGCAGGGGCGGCCGACTTAATCGCCACATCGGCGGATGTCGCGAGCGACCTGCAAATTCCAGTCAAGATCGACATGAGAGGGCGTTTTACGAGCTACGCGGATGGCCTGAACTGGGTATGGGACAATTACAAAAAGAAGCTCAGCCGCCACGTCTGCCTCATAGCCTCGCAAATGTCCGGTCCGGCATCGTTTGCCATCGAATGGCGCGCCGTCGTGTTCTGGACTTCAGGCGTGGTAGACAGTCTATGGCCGGATACGGCGCGCGAAAGGGAGCTTGTTGCGTCGATACTCTCCCAACTTCAACCCAGGGCCGCGATGCTCGGGTATCCCTATTCAGGCAGCGCCAGCGTGTACGAGGTCGGGCTAAAACTCGTGAGCCAGTACGGCATAGCACTCATTGCAAGTCACAACCAGGACAATTATTCGGTGCTTTCTGGTCTATCGGATCCCCATTCACCCGGATTTCCGCAAACAGTTCCTTGAAAGTCCGCGTCGTATTGATGGCAAGATCGGTGTGCAGGCCCGAGTCCGGTTCATAATAAGCGTCGATAAACGCCTTCGCATCTATCCAGGAAGTCGCAAAAACCCCCTTCATGCGCGATGACAGGGTGGTCGAAAAGAAGGCGCGTTTTGCATTTTTTCGGATAAGATAGATCTGTTCCAGCTGGCCGATGGCGGCTTCGGGATTGTAGCAGGAAGAGGCCAGCACATCGAATCCCTTCACGGCGAAATATGCAGGTGTCGGTGGCGCATCCTCGTATTTCCAGTCACAGATGATGATATCCTGCGGAATGAGGTCAATCGCGCGGTGCGTACCGTTCATGCTCGCCTGCCAGCCTAGTAAGTTAGTAGTTTTGCCGTCGATGAGTCGGTCACTCCAAATCCACATGCGGCGTCCCTTTTCCGCCAGGTGGTTGTGAAGCCGTGTGGTGATATAGGCGAACAGTTCCGCTTTGTCGCGTCCGGCGCAGCGCGGGCAGTGGTCGTCGCCGATAATCCAGGCTTCGTCCATTCCCGCATGAAACGAGTCAGCCTCGCAAACTTCGATCAACTCATCCATCAGAGCAAATAGAATCGGGTATACGTCCGGATGTAGTGGGCAGAGACTCTTGCAGTAAAAGTCGAATTGCCCAGGACTAACCCAGGGATCCGGCGGGTTCAAATGCGGAGATTCGTCAAACTGAGGATAGTGTGCCAGCAGCGGCATGAGCTCCAGCTCCTCGGATTGGTGACCGAGCAGGTTCATTTTTGGGACCAGCGCGATTCCTGCCTCTCGGCATGCGAGGACAATTTGCTTGACGTCCGCTTCGGACAAGGCACCTCTATCGGCAAGTTCAGGATGGCATTTAAACTGATATTGATACCGGAACCGCACAACCAGCGTATTAACCCCTTCCCTGGGGAGGGCCTCGCGGATGAAGTTACAGAACATGGGGACATCTTCAGAAGCAGGCACCGACAAAAGGAGGGCTCGAATCGGAAGGTCATTCCAGCGTTCATATGTGTGTGTGGGTTCCATAAACCAATCCTTACAAATGCTCCGTAATCGATTACGTTATGACGCATTATATCCGCAAAAACAGGGGTGTGTCAACCTTGTCGGCTGGACATGCCGTCACTCTATGTTTACTCCGATTATATTCAGGCTATGTTAAACCTGTCAGCTTCCAGTGACTTGGAGACAAAGTCCGGTACGAACCGGAATTACCTAAGACTGGCGGCAAATTCAATATAATTAAGGGGAACACGACCATGGGAGGAATCCTTTACACGATCATTTCGATATTGTTTGTGCTGTGGCTGATCGGTTTTTTGATGCACATTGGCGGTGGTTTAATCCATATACTGCTTGTTGCAGCGCTGATCATCTTCATCTTTCAACTGGTCACAGGCCGGCGGGCGGTCTAAGCACAAGCAATGGGCATACCTGTCGGGGCGGATGGGTATGCCTTTGAACTATACGGCGCAATGCGGCGCGCGGGCCGGCGGCAAGGAGATTGAAAATGGCTCAAACTTTGTACGTGACATTTAGCGATAGTAATCAGGCCGAAAAGGCCGTAGGCGCCCTTCTGGACTATGGCGTACAGAAGGAAGATGTGACGGTAATCGCAGACCATGCCGGATCTGGTCACGATTCCGTTCAGACGGAACATATTGATGATTCGGCCAAGACGGGCATTAGCACAACGACTGCCGAAGACGCTGGAGTTGGAGCGGCCAAAGGAGCGGGGATAGGCCTTGGCGTTGGGGTGCTTGCGGGTCTGGCGGCACTTACCATACCCGGTGTCGGACTCGTTCTTGGAGGCGGGGCGCTTGCCTCCGCTCTGGCGGCCGCAGTCGCAACAACAGCGGCAGGCGCTGTGGCGGGCGGGGTTACTGGATACCTTAAAGACCAGGGGCTGCCGGAACAGGTGGTTAACGTCTACACGCAGCACTTGCAAACAGGTGGTTCGCTGGTAGCTTTAACGCTGCCCTCAGGTGGGATCGACGTATTTACCGGTCGAGAGATCGTGAACAAATACGGCGGCGCCGACATAAACGTCTACTAAATTACACGCGGATCGGGCATCGGTGACGGTGCCCGAAGAGATACCCATGCCTTCTTACACACTAAAACTCAAGTTTACGCAGGAAGTGGCCGCAGGTACCATGGCCTTTCACTTTGATAAGCCGGAAGGGTTCGCTCCGATTGCTGGGCAATATGGGGACTTCACGCTCATCCATCCCAAAGAAACCGACGAGGAAGGTAGTGTTCGGTCCTTTACGCTGGCTAGCGCGCCGTATGAGGACAGTCTTTTTATCGCAACTCGCATGCGGGACACAGCTTTTAAGCGCGTTCTGAAGTCCCTCGATTCGGGATCTTCCGTCACCATGGATGGACC
>Ga0302315_10005033_pt1 | contig 11391 bp, 10 predicted proteins | sample III_Palsa_N3_1_FD_200532 | JGI IMG/M metagenome (GOLD analysis project Ga0302315, IMG submission 200532) | Peat permafrost microbial communities from Stordalen Mire near Abisko, Sweden - III_Palsa_N3_1 | ecosystem: Environmental > Terrestrial > Soil > Palsa > Peat permafrost | place: Sweden... | reverse complement strand
TATAAAAGGCTTTTGTATTTGTGGCAGCGGAGCACTCGGGAGGGAGGAACGACCGGACGAGTGTGCAGCGCCCGCCACCACCGCCATGTGGCCGGCAGTGTGGCACGGGGGAAGGCCGTCAGGCCGCCGGGCCACTACCCGCCGGTTCGACCGCTGCGTTCTGCCGTAGCGCCAGCGGAGGCAAAAATGATCGGATAAGCTGCCGGCCACCGGCAGGTGGCGGACAAACAAAAGGCAGCGGGTGGATGCGGGAGCAGACACGGGAGCTGCCCGAACGCAAGACGGGGTGAGCTGCAAGGGACGTGACAGGTGCGGAGCACCTGGCGCGGCAGTTGCCGAACCCTGACGGAGAGAGACCTATTTTCCTGCTTAGAAGCGTAGGACTTGTGCGCTGGCTTAGTCTTGTTCGTCTTTCCTTCGGAAGCCTACACGGGGTCTTGGCTCCTGTGGCGGGTCAAGTAATTGCTTCAGGTATTCAAAAATGAGCTGTATATTTTCGTCATGCTTTTTGAGCTTGCCGCCTTGTTTGATCAGTTGCTTTTCCATCTGCTCTAACTTGATTAAAATATCCTTATGCGTTAATAACAACTCCCGCATTCGGGTGAAGATTCGGACGATCTGGATATTGACGGCAATCGCTTGGTCACTATTTAAAACACTGGCTAACATGACCGCCCCGTGTTCCGTAAACACATGCGGCAAGCTGGGGGAGAACTTTAAGGTTGCCAGACTTTCATACCGCTCTATTAATTGTTTTTTTTCTTCTTGGGTGACCTGGAACATAAAATCTTCGGGGAACCTCTTTTTATTCCGTTTTACCTGTTCATTTAACCGGAACGTTGTTACCCCATACAGTTCTGCCAGATCACGGTCTATCATTACTTTCTTGCCCCTGATTAAAAGTATCTTACTCATGACCGCTTCATCCGGCACAAGCTCTGTTGTTGATTTCTTTGGCATATTGATTTTTTAAAGGTGAACAATGGTATTAAGTAGGTTATCGCATTTTGCGATAACCCCATCACAGCGGGTGGAACTTCTTTACATCGCTTTGCAGCTCATCGAGTACCTGCTGCTTGTAATCTTCCGTGGAACTGATATACCGGTGGCCGGCCATATACTGCGCCTTGCGCAGGTTGTATATTTTCACCCAATGCGTAATGACGGAGGCCCTGATCTGATCGAAGTTCCTGACCGCAGCATTTATTTTGCGCAAGTGCGCCAGCATCATGCCCGTCACGCCGTAAAAATATTCCCCTTTCTTCCACTGTAAGAATAACCTGTCGGACGGCCCGGAGGCTTCTATAAAAGGCTTTCGCACGACCCCGAGGTAGTCCATTAGTTCATACACCTGGTATGATTCCAGCTCTAATACCCGTTCGGCTGTTCTTCGCTGGCTGTGTACCGTCATGCGTCCCTCCCGCAACTGAAGGTCTTGAACCCGCAGGGCTTTGATTTCCTCTACCCGTAGCCCCTGGTTAACCAATAAGCTCACGATGACCTTGTTCCTTCGCCGGGAGAGGATATTGCGTTCCTGGGGAGGTATGTTCTTGCCGGGTTCGCAGGCAATATCCACCGGATACTGCCGGTAGAGTTGCTGTAACTCGTCAGGGGATAGGGTCGTATAATATACCCTGCGTTTGATGCCACGCGGCTTAATAAAGGCAGCAGGGTTCTCTTTCAATATCCCCTCGCTGATCAGGAAGGCATAGAACTTACGCACATCGGAGACATAATGCGCGATGGTCTTCTGGCTGACGCCCCGCGCCTGGCAGGATTGTACATAGCCCATCAGATCGTTATAGCTGACCAAAGAAGGCTCCGGGATGTTTTCGTCCTCTACCCAGGCTAAAAAGGTGACGATCTGCTCTACGACTGTTTTTACCGTAGCAGAGCTGTACCCCTTGAGGGTAAGCCATTCACGGAACTTGGGATAATTCACTGTCATATTTTTTGGTTTGAAGGGTTTGTAAATAATGCGTGTATATCTGCGTGCTTTCCAGGGACGAGTGCCCTAAAAATGCCGCGATCCGTTCCAAGGCCATGCCATTGCCTAATAGATGCGTAGCAATACTGTGGCGGAGCGTATGCAGGTGTACGTCTTTTTCCATTAGCTCCGCATGGTCTGTCAGTTCTATGAGCTTTTGCAATCTTAGCAGCATCATCGCGCCGCCCAGCCTCCGGCCGGTTTGGGTGATAAAAAATGCCTCGTTCTTGGCTCCCAGGAAGTAAGGCCGTCCGTCATACAGGTATTCTTGCAGGTGCTTCATGGCCCCATCGGTGAGCGGTACAAAACGCTCTTTGTAGTTCTTTCCTTTCCGGACATGGAGCAGGGCCTTATCAAAGTGGATATCGCTAATGTCCAGGTGATGACCTTCATTGCGGCGCAGGCCACATCCGTAAAACACGGTGAGCATGGCCCGGTCGCGGAACTGCATCGCTTCATAATAAGGCAGGCCCCGGTCACTTTTTACCGGCTCATACGGGAACCGGGTAACCTCGTATAGCTGCTCAATCTCGCTAGGAGTAATGATCGCGGTTATCCTGTGTTCCTCGTCTTCTGTGGACAGGTCAATAAGTGGTAATGTCATTTTCCCGCTGTGCCGCAAGTACTCCGTGAACTTCTTATAGGCTTCCTGATGCTTATTGAGGTAGCTATTGCTCAGGCCCCCTCCCCGGCGCTGATTAGGCCGTTTTTTCAGCCGTTCATAATGTTCCAGGAGCAGATCGTTATTCAACTGCCAAAGCCCGCTATAGCCCTTGCTTTCCGCATAATAGAGTAGTTCCTGGATATAGATGGGTAACTGGTAAACGGTCTGTCCGCTGTAGCCGGTGACGGCCAGCCATTCCCCGAAGCTCCGGACAATATACCGGTAGGCTTCGCTTTGCAAAGCAAGTTGTTTCATGCAGTGATATTATTTTATAATGGGGTATCTGTTTCTAAACATCCGTGAGCCGTTAGGCTAAAGAGTTGGCTTTCACATTCTTTTTCGGCTCACTCTGCTTGTGGGCCGGTGATGAACCGGTGAGCCGGTGGGTGATCTCGTCCAGCACGCTATGGATGCTATGCTGCAACTGCCGGTATTCTTCATAGGACACGATCTCAAAGTGATACGCCTTTGTTTTTTTGTCCGTGATCCGTTTAATGTAGCCGGCCTGTAATAGCGTCGCATGGTAGCGTTTGACGGTGCTGATCGGGATGCGGAACTGCGTACGGCTGGACGTATTAGTAAAGCTGGATTGTTTGCTTTGCTGTAGCCATGCCTTCAGGTCTTCCAGGTAGTTGCGGGTGGCTCCGTTCAACTCATCGCTCTTGCGTAGTAGGATCTCCTTCATCAGCTCACCCGCCTCCCGGATATCTTCCAGCGTAGTCTCGATATAGATTTCCCCGGTGGATTCATCAACCTTTTGCTCCCGTCCGTACTGCTTGTAAAACGTGATGACCTCGATAAAAGCCAGGTAGTGCGCATTGCTCCGCCGCTGCTTAAACACTTCTTTGGGTATTTGTAACTGTTCGGCATAGGGGTTGCGAACGGCGACCGGCTGTAATACCCGCTGCACGTCCTGCAAGAGTTTCCGGGCCGCGCCCTCGGCCCCCGTATTGATCTTGCCTGCACTGAGCTTGCGTTGATAGTCCATGATCCGTTCATCCTGCTCGGGCGTCTCGTCCAGGTAGATTAAAAAGCTCCGGTTGGCATTATCCTCGTAGAGGCTTTCATGCGTGGTGCATCCGGCAATACTGACGGGGCCGTAAACTTTCAGATGGATCGTCCGGGTACTTCCGTTTCTATCCTTGATGGTAACGGTCTTGCTAATGCGCTGCTTGCTCTGTAGTTCCCGCAAGGGGTAGAGGGCCGACCATATACCGTCCAGGTCTTCGATCAGGATCAGCTTATGCCCTAGCTCGGCCTTATCGAAGTAATAAAAAGCGTTCTCCGTCAGGGCGGTGATTTCAATGGTATCTTCGCCAGGGATCAGTTCGCCTACCTTCTCCTGCAAGTGGCTCTTACCCGTACCGCTGCTGCCGAAGCTGACGATGTGCAGGGGCCGGTTCGTTAACCGAGAGGTAAAGATCAGCCACATGATCAGCCGGTTGGTGGTCTCACCCACAATACCGCTCTGCCCGATCTGTTCATTCGTTCGCTCTAGTAAGCCGGGCTGCTGTAAAAATGCAACCGCTGCCTTTCTTTCCGCCTCGCTCAGTACCTTCCTGGTGTCCGTGCGTACACGGCTGGCCTCGATCAACCCCAAGCGGTATTTTTCCAACTGCTGGGTAATAGCCGCCAACGCCTGGGCAATCGGGGTAATGCCCACTTCCAGCCGCTCGGCAATCTTGCGCGTCAGCTTCTCTACCTGGTTGTCATTGTACAAGTCCAGGCTTTGGTGCATCGGCAGCGCTGCCAGCTCCGCATTGTTCAGGTAGTTCGGGAACTTCCGGTGCGCCACTTCCGTGCGGATCGTTACCCTAAGCCTGTCCAGCCCTTCCAGCCGGATGCCGCCCAGGATTGTAAACAACAGTTCGTCGGTGCTGTAGCGGATGGCATCCGGGTTGGTCACGTCGATTTGGGGGGCCATAAAAATATTTTTACAGAACAGATTTTGTCCAAAAATATATTATCTGTTCTTAATCGGCAAAATATTTCTGTTCCCCTTAGACAAATTCTGTTCCCTAAATTTGCCTCACAGACCGTTTTTGCTGTCTAAAATGATATTTTATGTTGTTTGGGGAACGTCTCTTACAGGTTAGAAAAAGGAAAAAAATGTCACAGGATGACTTGGCCAAGGCCATTGGCGCACATGCGCCCGTGATTGGCAGGTATGAGCGGAACGAGGTAAAGCCCTCTATTGACGTGGCTACCAAGATGGCCGAAGCCTTGCAGGTTTCCCTGGATTATCTCGTCGGCTTTTCAGACTATGAGCTTGACCAGGCCCTAACACAAAAAATCCTCGAGATCCAAACACTGGACGACGAGGATAGAAACAACATTATGAGGACGATTGACGCCCTGTTAAGAGACGCTAAAGCCCGTAAAGCGTATGCACACTAAAATCCTATTGCTTACCGGTGTGGCCCTCGCTTGGGGTATTGCCGTCCAAGCCCAACAGTTCAGCGAGGACACTACGCTGCGGGATTACCATATCCGGTATTACCATTTACAAGGGCTTCCCGACGACCTCTCATCTAAACGTACCAGCGATTCTATCGGCCTTAGACCACCCGTACGGGATCAGTATCAAGACCTCCAGCAATTCAAAAAAGATTCCATCGATTTTTTACAGTTCAAGCATGTAATGGATTCCCTCGATCATCGCATCGACAGCCTGCGGGCATTGATTATACCTGCCGTCCTCTGCTGGGTAAGACAAGCCCCGTTTCAGCTCTGTACTCACTGTCCATCAAAAGAAGCGATCTTTTCATTGCATAGCTTTTCTGCAATGGCTTGCAGCTTGCGTACCCGGTTGATCAGGACGCCCAGCTCTCCCGTGGTAATCTCGTAGTGATCTTTATAGCGGGCATCGATGTAGCCGCGCTTTAGCAAGTCAAACAGGTGCTTTTCTTCCGAGGTATTGTCCGGGAACACCTTTTCCAGTTCTTCGGAGAACCGTTTGGCGTAACGTTTGAGCTTGTCCAGGTTGTGCGTCTTGGGCTTGTAGCCCGTCTCCACCAGGATCACCGCGTTATAGGTGCGCTCGGTAGCCTGGTGCAATACAAAAGCAGCTTCTTTGAGATTATTAACGTCTTTAGCATAGACGCTCATGTTCAAAAAATTCACTCCGCTGTAATACCACTGCTCAAAGTATTTTTGCGCAATAGCTTTGGCTTCTGTCGAACTTAACGGCTTGCGCTCGGCCAGGGGCGTATTTCCGGCATCATAGAGCAAGATGCCTTCCTTCTCAATATCGGTAAAAAAGTACTGGCCTTCGTTCAGCATCTTGTTCACAAAATCAATGTCATGGGTAATCACCGTTACCGGCGTCTTATACACACAGCGGTTTTCGATCAGGTCCTGCACCTCGTAGTCCTTCCGGGTCTCGCCGGATTTCGTGATAACCAGGATATCATAGTCACTGATATACTCGTAGGTTATCCCGCCCTCTGTGTACCGGTGTTCCACCCAGCGGCCCGTGGCATGGCTGCCAAACAAGATCACCTTCTCGGGATCGACCGCTTTCACGATGATCCCGGTGATCTCTTTAAGCTGCTTCTGCTTATGCTCCGGTAAATGTTCCAGGGAAGTGTTCACCAACTAACAGTTTGCTATACTGTAAAGCTAGGGAAGTTTCTGTATCATAAAAACAAAAACGTAACAGGCTTATATTTTATTTATCACATCGGTAATACACCTGTTGTGCCTGATATTCCAATAATGTTTCTAACACCAAACTATCTTTTGAAAGTTTCAGAATCTTGCTCCTGGTGATAGGCTTCATTTCAGGAACAAGCTGCAAATAATTATCATGAATACTATATTTTAAACCAAAAACTGTATCAATTTTACAATCAAAAATTACATATCCATCTTGCCTAAAGGTAAGGTGAGGGTAATTAGCCGTATTTGATATAGCACACCATCTGCCGATAATTCCATTGCTACTATTATTCATTTGCTTTGTTGTGCTACATGAACCACACAGCAATCCCAATATTATAACTATACTTTTCATATTAGTGATATGTATTTGTAAGCTTGCCTAATTGGGCTTTACCCGTTGTCGCATCATAATTTAATTTATCTAACCCCAAATTATTAATATCCTTCTGATTGACTTTTCTTGTCGTGGGATTCATTGTATTTGTTGCATTCACACCTGGCGTCCCTGCGGTAGCACCTTTTGATGGGTCGTATGTATATGGCGCGTCTACAGCTGTGCCTCTTGGATACATTATACCGGGTGCGTCCGCTGTAGTTGTTGAACCCGCAGGTGAACGCAAGTCTACATCTGTTGGGTGATCTAAGCCAAAACCATGTCCAAATTCATGCGATTCCGTGGTGCTGCTGGGATCAGTTACGTTACTAATTAAAAATTGTCCTGTATTACTGCCTGCCGCATCCATTTCTGAAACATCAATACCCGAAGCAACTAACTTTACGTAATTATTCTTAATATCTGTGTTCTTGCTTACATCATCAGCAGTCACTTTATTATCATAAGAACCTGTTACAACAAAGTTCACGCTGTATTCTACACCGTCAATAGTAGTCTTTCCATTTGCTGCATTCCATTGAGATTGTATGTTTGCTGCTGCCTTAGTAGCTATGTCGGCATTGCCGTCTGCACCATAGAAAGTGATATTTGAAGTTACTGTTATAGTCTTATTCTTCTTATCTATTACAGGTTCACCTGATTTTCCTGTAGGATCTATAATACTTAGAGGATTGTTATCCATTGCAACATAGGGAGACATATTTGAGTACTTGCTTGCCAATGGGTCAATTGTCGTCCACCTCCCAATCTGATTGTCAAAAAACCTTGCCCCATAATCATATTCCTCTAACCCTGACCCGTCGCTGAACTCTTTATGCTGTTCCTCCTTTCCATTAAAGCGGTAGTTATTATTCTTCCCGAAGGATAAGGCTTGATCTGATATGCCTTGCATGGTGAGCCCGAACGGATAATAATAGTACTGTTCCGTCAATGGTCCATCTGTATAATACCTATTAATCGATGGGTATTATACAATTTTTATAAATTCTATACTTCTCATCGCTTAATACAAAATAGGATGAGATTGGATATTCACTTTTAATGAGAATATGGATTTGGGCTCCTTTTCTATTGATAAGGCTAACCCATTTTGATGACATGCCATTGCCAAAGGTTACCTTAATGCTATCAACTGACTTATAACTGGCATTGCACTGCCCTAAAGCAGGATCACATTTTATCGAGTCTTGATTTATACAAACAAGTTCATCTAGTAGCTCAGTCCCCTTTAAATTTTTTATCACACTAATAGCAAAACCATTTATTCTTCCAGTGGTATCATCATTGCAAATAACTTGGATAGGCACACTAGCTTTTTGTATATCGCTTGTCAAAGAAATGACTCCCCCATCTTCAATCCACTTGCCTTCACAGCCCTCAGTTTCTATAAATTTATTAACAGAAAATCTAAATCTATGGTTTTTGAAGAGAAGGAGATGGACTTGCCCATAAGCATGATCCTCCTGCCAGAAATATTTTTTTTCAACTCCGCTTTTTATATCGGCTGAAGTTAATTTCTGTATAGCAAGAGTTTGCCCATTAGACCGATACACCATTAGGAGCAGCAATGAGACATATAAATATTTCATAAGGCATTTTATTGTTTATTACCCAACATTTCCCTATAGCGGTATTGTGGAGATTCACCATGTGATTTAAGAGTTGCATTTTTTGCATCAATAGCATCTTTTACCGTCGTAATATTTGCATTATTCTTATTAATACCCATGAAGAAAGACAGATTATCATTGTGTGTTCGCATATAGTCTGACGTTGAAGTACCTATGCTCATCGGCTCATCCTTTCCTGTCAGGTCCTTATAGAAAGACAATTTCATCATGTTGCTTTTAAACCAGTTCATATCATAGTACCCTTTAGCAACCAGATTAGCCGTCTGACGATCTTCAAATAGGAACCCGGCATTAAATGCCACTACTTCATCTGTCATATCATACAAATGATCTCCACCTTCAATCATTTCTCCGCTCAAATATCCATAGCCATGTCTAAATTCATGGGCCATTGTCGGAATATCCTTACTGTAATTCCCTAGATTTATATCTACCCTTGACTCTGCAGCGTCGTAGTGTGTATCCCCAGCCTCCCCGCCGGACGCTGGCATATCGCCTGATACATGAAACTCAATAGATGAATTTGCCATATCATCCCACTGCGAGTTCACCTCACCTTGCATATTGATTAAAGTCGTCAATTCCTTAATCTGACCTTGAACCTTATCGTCAGTTGAATTTAGATCAAGCTTTGACAATTCATTCATGTACCCTTTTACCAATTCGCCACTCTTTTCTCTCATCCTTTTGTACGTGGCTTCTGTCCCATTTGCCCATGTAAAATAGTTGCCAAGCCAATCCATTTTTGCAATAGGATTATTTTGCATAGATGCGTAAGGAGATTCGTCAAAGGTTGGCTGGGGATCAAGCTGCCACCATCTCCCTATCTGTGGATCAAGATTCCGATAAAAGGCATTATAGTCTTGAAGTCCAAAATCTCCAATTTGCTCTATCCCATTATAACGATACTTATTATATTTCCCAAACTGTAACGCCCTATCCGATATCCCCGCCATCGTCAACCCAAATGGATAATAGTGTTCTTCCTCTGTCAGAGGCCCATGTACCTGTGTAACTTGAAGATTATCAAAGTACACCGTTGTCAAAGAATCTGCATTGCTCACATAAATGTACACATATCCGCTCTTATTTGCAGGGAGGGCTGTTTGGGTGAGGGCATTGACGGTTGTGGTGTTGGGTGTCACCTGTTGGGAACTGCTCCCCTGCGATACAAACCTAAACTGATCATCAAAAAATATCCAGTTCAGGTAAGCTTTTGGGGCTGTAGCAACGACCGGCTCACTATTGATAAAGTTTGTAGCATCCGGAAGTAACAAGCCTGACGTCGGTATGATGGACAGCCCGGATTCAGTGGCAGCCGCCACACCTGTTAATCCAGCCGATAAGGCCGCTACTAGGCTTGCTGCTGGTAATTGCAAATAACTCGCAGGATGGCCTCCCTGGTTGTACCAACTGCTCACCCTGATATTAATCTGATCCTGGGCCATGACCCGCAGCGTAATGCTCGGGCCTATGTGTATGGCACTTGCCAGTCCCCCCACTGCTGCTACATACTGATTAGGGTTGGTGGAGTTATCCGTCGGGTAGCCACTGATGGTATTAATAGCCGTCCGGGTGGTACCAATATTCGCATAATAGGTGTCTTCTATGGTAGAGTCTCCCGGCTCCATGGTGGCCATCGGATAAGCGTCTGTCCGCTGTTCATCGGTTAGGATCATCCGGGTATCTCCTAAGTGGTCTTTAAGGAAATAATCATAGAGCAGGGTATCCAGTCTTACCAGTCCGCTATCGGTCCCGTAGGGCCGGATTCGCCCTTCTTCCTGCCCAACAAACTGTAACACATTGTTCTGGTAGACAAAGCTTCCGATATAATCCGTATTGGTATAAGTATCCTTTTGGCCATCAGCAGAGTCGGGTGTCTCATGCACCCGTTTTTCAAGCTTGGCGCCCGTGGCATCATAGATATAGGTGATGTTTCCTTTGGCCCCCTTGGTCGGATTGACCGCTACATTGTAAGGCAAGTTCAGGTGGTCATAGGTGATCCAGTTGATCCCTTTGTTCAGGTCTTCCTTCAGGTTCCCATTGACATCATACATATAGTCGTTGCCCGTGGTGTTGCCATCATAAAAGTCGCCTAAGTGGTCGTTTATTGTCACGGAGTCACTTACAGATTGTAGTTGGTTGGCTGGATTGGTGGCGGCATAGGTATAGGCCAATTTATCGATGACCTGGCTGGCATTGGTCAAAAGTCCTCTTTGGCGCATAGACAGGATATTGCCGTTCTCATCATAGGCGCTGTTATAGGTATTCCCATCCCCCATCTGTACACTGAAGTCGATGTTCAGGCTGGCATTACTATTATTGGGATCGCTTTTGGCCCAGGTGCTACTGAAGAGTTGGTTAAAGTCAGCATCCAGCAACCGGTTGGCTTTGTCGTACATGTAGCCGTAAGCTCTTTGTTCTCCATTGCCTCCGCTCCGCCAGCGCATACCTGCGATATTACCGTTAGTGGCGGTGGAATCAAAACCCCAGTCATAGGACAGGTCCAGCCCGAACCAGGTGCCGCCGCCGGTGATACCCAGATTGGGATTGGCATATCCCCGGTTGATCCCTTTGAGCCAGCCACGGATATTATAGTCATAAGCCTGGGTTTCTAGTGGAGCAGTAACAATGCCACCGGTGGCACTCTTTTGCTGGCCGATCAGTTTGGTTTTGAGTTGGCCAAGCCGGGTGTAACTTTCCCGGCTAATGGTTCTAAGGGTCAAAGGATTATCGTTGACCTGCTTGGTTATGCTGTCAAGCCTTCCCGTCCCGTCATAGTTCATATTGGTCTTGACCCGGACATAGGCGCTTGCTTGCGGGTCGCTGTGAGAAAGATATGAAGAGACGACCTTATCGGTAAAATCATATCGTTCCGTGGAGGTATCTGCCCCTCCTTTATAATTATCACTTTCTGTCTGGATAGTCCGGCCTTTATCATCATAGAAGCTGGCGGTTTCAAGCCAGCCGCCCAGGCTCAGGTTCAAGGAGTCTTCCAATACTCGAACCCTAGTGCCGGTGGGAAGGCTACGGGTTAGCAGGCTTGAAGTAG